>Ga0181563_10002427_pt1 | contig 18054 bp, 24 predicted proteins | sample 011ome_25_FD_133759 | JGI IMG/M metagenome (GOLD analysis project Ga0181563, IMG submission 133759) | Coastal salt marsh microbial communities from the Groves Creek Marsh, Skidaway Island, Georgia - 011512CT metaG (megahit assembly) | ecosystem: Environmental > Aquatic > Marine > Intertidal...
GGAAAATACTAGGTTTATTACCAACCTTCTTCTCTATAATAAAGTCAGATGATGAACAGTGATCACTTTCAACGAGTAGGTTTTCAACAATACCACCCATATAATGATTTACAAGTTGCATACCTCGACAGATGCCCAAGATGGGATAATCATTCTTAAGAGCCTTTTCAATCAATGCTATCTCAAAGTCATCTCGCTTTTTATTGTTACCAATATCGGCACCACCTGCAAGTACTAAGAAACCTTCGAGCTCATCAACTGAAGCTAGTACCTTAACCTCTAGTCCAGATTTGGCTAGCCACTTAAGATAGTTGTTTGTTTCGACTTTTGATTTTGGTGGTGCTAAATAGATCATCCCATAAAATAATAAACAGTGCTAGTTCCAGTGTATGTGCCTAATGCTGCTCCAATTACGAAAGCTATATTACCTACAAGAGAACCATGGGCTGCACGCTGAACATTAAAAATAAAGAATGTCCAGTATGTTAGAGATGCTGCGAGAACCATTGGTCCGGCATCATTAGCTACAAACACTGAAAGAACTGCACCCAAAAAAGATTGGCTATAGGCCATACCACCAGCTAACAAGATCTTACTAGGACTATTAGCTAATAGGTTTTGCTTAAACCAAGATTTAAATGTATTTTTCTTTTTTGTCAATTCTAAACTCATTTTAAAGCCACATATGGGTGACTATATATTAAAAATAAAAGGCCCGCACGCGGGCCTCTGTGGAATTAAGCCAGAAGTCTTACGATTTCTAGAATATACTGCTTTGACTCATTCCCCATATTAGTTGAGCATTGCTCCAACTTGATTCTCAGAAAGACCGTTAAACGGACTTGGAACTTGGTTGCCAAGATCCCACGTTCTTCCGAGGATATTACCAGCCTGAACCATCAAGCGAGTACCATCATGTTCTTGTACACCGTCAACAATATCTGTTCCGTGTGTAGCAAAGTGCGTAATACCATTCACGAGTGACCAGATAGACTGATCTGTTCTAGCATTTGAAAGCTGACCGGCATTTAGATTATTAACATCAGTACCCATGCGAGAGTATGCCAACTCATTCTGATTCAATGGAATCCACTGATCAGCACGCTCACCAGCACCTGCCTTCTTAACAGTATCATGGGCCCAACGCATTTCCTTCAAAGAGGCTGCCGTATTCTTGGCCTTATTAACAACATCACTAAAGCCGGTTGGCATAAAGTTTCTGTTAGTAAGATTCTGCATGTATTCGTTAAACTTCTCAAGAGAATCTTTTGAGAATGATGTCAAGTTGTACTTGTCATTTGCAAGAGGAGCAGTCAATCCATTTGTACACCACATACGATTAACGTAAGGAGAGACTTGGAAACCTGTGATAGGTGAGTTCTTAAGAGTGATACCTGCGGTAAAAACTTCGTTAGCATCCCCTTCAACACCCCAACGTGCATTAGGATTAACAGCATTAAGAGTGATAATACCGGTAGTTGGATCGGTTGTCCAGTTTACAACATCAAAGCGACCGCGGTCGATAACTTTTTCAGCTTGCTCAACAAACTGAGAGTTAGAGATCAACTCGTTGCTGTGTTGTGTAAAGTTCACAACCATTTTAGAAATAGGGTTCAGAACCACGGTGATCTGGCTTAGATTACCACGGTTAGTTGCCATTGCGTTCTTCATCGTGTTAATGAATTGCGCCTTAGCTTCAGCATTAAACAGCTTCTCGAACTTGTCGGCGAACTGCTTGCTCATACCGATGATTTTCATCAGTGATTTAAAAGCACCTGCAGTAATAGTGATGCGGGCACCGTTGTACTCAATCGTCTTTTCGTCGATCAAGTTGATCTCGCGTACTGGTACTGTTCTTCGCAGTGCTTGAGCATTTAGGGTCTCCTCTTTCCGCTTGAGGATTGCGTCGTTAGATAGTGTAGCTACCATGTTTTTGATTTTAATTTTGGCTTTGTGCCGTTATTTATATGTATTTAAGCGATTTTGTTTCAATTAACCGAGTCGACGGTAAGACTTCATAACCTCACTCTCGTCATAGTGATCAACGTAGTCAATCTCATAACCCGCGTTGGCCAAGGCCGTCGCTACTTCAGAGGCATCACAATCTTCTTCGAAATAGAAGAGGCCTGACTTAGCATTGTAATAACTATAAGGTGAGTTAGTGGCTTTCACCGCGATATCACGCATCAAGTTTTTATGGACTTGAAGATAACCGTGGCTAGGCGTTGAGTAGAAATTCAGGGTGACTTTTTTCATGTTTAGTTGTCTCAATGATTATATTGCTAATATACAAAAAAAAGTTGACACAGAAAAATATCTGCGCAACTTTTTTAAATTAATTTAGCATCTCATCAGCTTCTGTAGTCTCTTCGTTCTTTTCGAAATTACCAAGACCGAAGATCTTATCAAAACGATCTGCCTCATTTTCGAGACTAGAACGCTCAGCCTCTAGCAACTCATCGTTGAAAAGATCACGGCTGTAGCGGGCCTCGTCGAAAGTCAAACCACCGTTGAGACCGAAGAACAACTTCTTACCAACATCACCCATACGGTTCTTGCTGAATTCCATGTAGCGACGGCCAGAATTCTCTTTGCCCTCCCAATCAAGGTTCATCATAGCCGAGGTCATGTGCTTAAGCTTGTTAGATCCAACAAATTGACCACCTTTGCTTAACTGAAGGATCGTTACGAAACACGTAAAGTTCTTAGCAAGACCCTTGTTGTGTTGAGTCATCAAGTTAAGGAACCACTTCTCAGTCTTACCGCGAGACCACCCAGTGTGCTCTTTAACAGTATCATTGACTTCAGTGTAAGAGTCGGTCAAAACAACGTCCCAACCTTGTAGTAGAGTTTGCTCGATAACTTGATCAGACTTTTCATCGTAGTTATTAAGGAACAAAATCGGCAAGTTAGCCCAGCTAGGGAAGCGCTTCATGTAACGAGCCATATCCATCTCTGACATTTCAGCCGAGATAAAGAGAACCTTCTTACCAGCACCCTGCAACTTAGCCAACATCTCAAGAAGCACAGTCGTCTTACCGACACCAGGAGCACCTGCGGCCATCACATTTGTGGCAGGTAGAAGACCACCCTCGGTAGATACGAACTTATCGAAGATCGTACCGGTCTGCATAGGGGTGAATAAGGAATCGTCCACATTCAACTCCGATAGAGTAGTTAACTGTACTTCCACTGGAGTGTCAGTTGCCATTTTAGCATTAACTTGAACCTCCGTGGTTTTGCGGCTCTTGGCACCATAATCATTGTTGTAGTCCTTGCTAGAGTTCCAGCGACCACTTTCTGAAATAGTGATAATACGACCCTTGTTAGAAAGAAGCCAATCATACTTGGCATGGCCCTCGTTAACATGCAATACATGACTTCCGGTAACGTCCGTCATATCGATCTGGCCTGAGCCCAATACTGTGAAAGTGTACTTATTCATATTACTTAAGTTTTTCATTTACAAACATACCAATCAAGAACGCACTTGAGATCATCAAAGCCATAAGAGGCTTGGTGAAGATAAACAATAATCCCTTAGCTAAAAGAGCAATAATAAAAGGCAAGGCAACTGCACCGCCAATAACAAAAACCAAGGTTGCAAGAAGCACTTTGGCAGAAGAAGAAAGTGATTTGATCATGTTCATGTTTAATTGTCTCAATGATTACACTACTAATATACGAAAAAAAGTTGACATAAAAAAACTTTTACGCAACTTTTTTAAAACTTTTTTAAAAATCACCGGGTGCTACCTGGAAACATTGTATACCATTATCCCGCCACATATTAACAACCTTATCTCGATCATCAAAGACACATAAGACCTCATTGCCATTTGCAACTATCTCATCCAACCAGATCTTCTTCAACTTATCATCTGGTACGAAACTACCGTTTCTTCGCATTTGCAAAAAGGCTGGGTCAATTCCATGTTGGGTCAACCAATCCATAGTCTCTTGGCGACTGATATCATCGCGTCCACTAAAGATGCCAACAATAAATCCAGCAGCTTTCATTGCTTTGAAACTTTCAATCACTGGCCAATTCGGCTCGTCCAATTGAATGTTCTCTGGGGCAAAGAAAGTTTGCCAGTTCATCTTACCATCGGACTTTGTTGCCTTAGCCCTTCGCTCGTCAATGATGGCCAACGTGCCATCTAAATCAAATATTACTACCTTTTTCATATCTTATGTTATATGTTATAATTTTACACGTGTTATAGAAATCTTTCCGTCTACCTTAACAGTCTTAAGTAAAACTACCTCAATAGGATTGTCACGGCGCCCAAGCTCTTTGGCACGCTCAGTGATCATATTGATCTGATCATCGTAATAACCACCCGCAAGAACGACAACCTTGCGAACGGTATGGATAACTTTAGAGTCGTAAAGATACTTACCGAAAGCTTTGTTAAAGTGTGTTTCATCTAAGTACGCTCCGTTGTGGATTCCAGCTTGACATTCATAGATAGCTAAAACATCCCCATTCTCAGGATCAACCTCGACACCATCGATCTCACCGGCAGCGGTATAGTATTCTGCCAAAGTGTTTTCAAGTTTCATATCAGAAGCTTTACAAACCAAAGATCCGAACATACCTGACATAGTAGCACCCCGCTCTTTGAGGTTCTCAAAAATAGTGTTAGTAAATGTAGGTCCTACTAAAACCTCAGACTTAGCACCATCGCTAAAAGTAAACTCAAGCTCAAACTCAGCATCAGTAAGGTTATCAACCACCTCTAGGAAGTCTTCAGGACTACAGTTTTCAAGAAAGTTAAGAACATTGCTAGAGGCTCGCTTGCGCTTATTAACAATAGCGTCTAGGCCATAGTTCTCGGCAACCCAATCATTAAGTTGCTCCATAGTGGAGTCTTGATCATTCTTACCACTAGCGATAAGTTTAATAGCGAGTGGATTAGAACCGAAGTTATACTCCGCCTTAATACCAGCAACATACGCTGCGACGTAACGACCTTTGCGGTCAGTCTTGTTTTTAATACCTTTTTCTTCTAGAGCATTCTTGATCTGTTCGAAAATTCGTGCGCGGTCTTTAGATTCCATGTTGTTTTGTTGACAATTATACTACTAATATACAAAAAAAACCTGACATAAAAAAATGCCAGGCTAACTTTTTTGAAAATATTTTGTACCTCGGGTCGGGCTCGAACCGACACGGACATTACTGCCCAAGGGAGTTTAAGTCCCTCGTGTATACCAATTTCACCACCGAGGCAAATATTTTTAATTAAAGATCAGAAGGAAGTATCTCACCCCAATCTCTAACGGAGTGTATAACATTCTTATCTAGATATTCTGGTTTTGGATCACCACCTACATTCCAAAACCAAGCACCTGGACTTCCGTTCTTAACCATAAACTCCCAGGCTTTAGCATCATAGTTTAAGGCTGAAGGGAATGGTGGTGCATAATCAGGATGTACATTTTGGCTGAACTCTTTTGGATGTGACCAAACTTTTGCACGACCTAGCTCACCATCTTTAATATTACGAGCAACAGCTACAGCATTGAACTCAGCATTTGGCCATGCAATCTGTAAGGCGCGTGAGAGAACTCCTGTTGAAATTGCAGACCACACCTCAGTTGGTTCGCCATGCTCCTGTGCGATATCATAAGCAACCTTAACGGCCGCAGCGGTTACTAGTTCGTGGCGGAGTCCAAGGGGTATAAAGAAAGCCCCATTCGCTTCAGCCCAATCCTTAGCAATCTTATTTAGATTAGGCATCGCAGCAACTCTGTAATATTTCATCTCAGCACCGCGTTCAATACAAATAGCCTGGTGATCAGAGATCTCCTTCTGGCTTGGGCTGAATAGTACAAGTTTCTTATTATACTTCTTTGCCAGGTATGCCAATGAAATGCCAGCAAAACCATACCGAGGTTGCACATAGACCAATGTATCGCTAGGGCATGTACTTACAAGAATATCACCGAATCTACATTTAGATCCAAAACCCATAAGATCTTCACGAACCACATTAAAGCCATTATGTTCTTTAATAATCGGTTTATCAAATGGATCCTTCCAATCTCCAGCCAATTCAAGCCATGCGTCCCTATTAGGGAACATAAGGTTGATATCCTGGTTTAGTCCGCTTTTGGTATGTTTATTGTGTGACATGTTGTTTCTTAAGGTCTGCAACCATTTGTTTGTATTCATCGACTGTAACTCCAGCCTCTTTTAAAATCTTATCGTCTGATGGGTGTGCAGACATTCCTCTAAATGTTTCCACAAGCCCGAGCTCAAGCATGTGTTTTTGGCGGCCAAATGGGTGGTCTTCGATCTGCGAACTAGACCATAGATTATCATAATCTAAATGTGCATAGTCAGCGCCTGGACGAACGTAGTTTTCAACCCAACGAATGAAATCACAAGCCACGTCCTCTGCATTGTATGGTAGTGATCCAGTGTCTTCATAAATCTTAGACATAACTGCGTCCAAGAATTCGATAGAACCTTTACCTTTACCAATTACTGGATCTGCCAAATAACCAATACACTCAACGGCATTAGTACCGTAGTAAAACATACTATCCTTATGAACGAACTCAGGATACCAATCTGCAATATCTGCAATTACAGCCGCATATTGGAATCGGTAAACTCTAAGGCCATTGTCTTGGTTCCATTTAAACATAAACTCACCAATATCACGTAAATTCTTTTTATCACCGACTTGTAGGTATGCTGCAAGATCTCTTGCAAGGCGAGGTGCGAATTCACTTAAGTAATAATCACCACCGCGCTTATATGTTCTTACAGGAGCAGAGAAGTTTGACATGCCCACAAACATATCTTCGTCTACCTGTTGGACTGGTGGCTTTGGAAATGCAGGGAACTGATAACCAACCGAAGTATAGAATGGCGTTGTACGGGAATTAACCTGTTCAACCATTTGTTCAATAGTGTCAGACTTCCAAAGATCAAAGAGTATTGTATTATGATACCCTGATGGTTTTGTAGCATAGTTAATTGCAGAGCCACAAACTCTATGAAGAATAAAGACATATAGCCATTCTTCTAGTCCAAACTTTTCATGCTTGCCAGTCCAGTTCTTAGCTACCTCAAGGCGCTGTGGTGTAATGTTACCGGCTTGCATCTTCTCCCAATATGGATGTGCTGGCGTCCAGCCATAAAAAGCATCATTAACAATTTGAGAGAAGCCAGCAAGCTTACGTTCGACTACATCATACAACTCAACATAGTGCATCAAATCATCATCTAGATCTGTTTGAGCATGTGGTACTGAACCCAGATTTGAAAGTGCTTGTTGTTTTGTCGCTAGATCGAAGTACCTTAGGAATTCGTCATAGTAACGTGTAGTCTTAATTTCCATATTTAAATTTAAAATAAAGCTGAACTTACTTGACGAGTTTCTAGCTTTGTATTTTTACAGTTGTTTATCATATCCCATCGATAGTATTCACGGGATAAGTGTACTGATTTTGGCTTTTCCATAACTTCAAAGTCTAACTCACCTAATGAGTTTTTATAGATGCTAGGATGTTTATAACAAGACCAACCATTACGATCACACATCTCTTCTACACCTGCATTAAACTCTTTAACAAGTGCAGTACGTTCAGCCCAAGAACCAGCAAATGCTGTACCTTTATAGAACCCTGTTTTAGGAAGAGGTCTAGACTCATTCTCAATAGGCAGCGCTTGAATAACTTCAATCGACTTGATGCCTAGAGACTTGAGCTCATTCTCATAACGCTGAATAAGAGACTTAACTGCAGCTGATGGGTTTTCTTGACGCATCAAATGATGTCGAATATCAATGTTACCCAAGTAAACTCTTAGATCTGTAATCCATGGATAAACATAAGTTTGTAGTCCACGCTTCAAAGCACCGTGCATTGTTAAACCATCATGGCGTTGCGTCATGAAACCCGGAGTGTACATGCTAAACGAATGTGAGTCACCGAAGCATAGCTTATTCGTTTTCTCAATGTGATCAACTCTAGAGATTGACTTACAGATTGTAGTAGCTTCTTCGATACGACCCTCAAGCGTCTTAAACAATTCAGATCCAGTCTTAAGTCTTTTAGTAATAAGATCACCGAGATCCGGCATATCATGGTGTAAAGAATACAATTTAACATCAGAAAATAATCTTATAATCTGATAGTATAAATCATCATTAGCCCCACCAAAGATGTTGAACGTACCTTTGAATTCCATGCCATGATCTAATATGATACAATCATACTCTGACCAATCGGTTTTAACACTTGTGATAACAGATGTGTTCTTATAACCAGCATTGATCAACTGATTAGCGATCATATGTGGCCAAGCACTCTTATGTGAACTTAGCTTTTCAGAAAAGTTACCAACGAGAATAGCAACACCGATCTTAATATCAGTATTGCTCTCGTAATCCGTGAAGTACTTAAACTCAGTCATAGTATTAATAACCTGCTCCAGCATCATTTACATTAAATGGCTTTTCAGTTTCTTTATAGCCATATTTTTTAATATAGTTATCAAGACCGCCAATGTATGCTACTGCATCTAATAGATTATCTTCTTTGTAGTTGTACGAGTGTCTGCTTAGTTTGAGAGCTACTAGGGCTGCATACATATCAGCACCTGTAAATTCTTTACCAGTCATACCAGCACAGATAAGTGCAGCACGTCGCATACCCTCTTCAAAGGGACCATACATACGTTCTTTCTCTTCAGAACGGTTATTAATAATATTGTTAGCTTCGTCTAAAATATTCATATGTAATGTATTTGGAATTATAATATTATACGCGATTTGTTGCTTTTTGTTTCGCAATCTCGGGCTTATTTTCAAGGATAAGCTTGATAGTCTCTTTACTAATCGGATCCAATTCTTCAACTTTATACCATCTTATTAAGTTAGTACGATCTATATTTTTGAGATGTGTTCTGCGATATTTGTATGCCATCTTAAGAGCATGTGTATAATCATTAGCCCATACTTCAAATAACAAACTGCTATTCTCTTTATCTGGTAGAGTTGTAAATCTAAACAAACGGTTTTGAGGTTGATTTAGTTTGTCAACCTGCATGGTCATTATTACAAAAATGGTGGCGGTAAGCGCCATGAGTAGAACTAGCATATAATATCTTTATATTATTATATACAAATACCACAAAAAGTTTCTAAATGAAAAACCCTAGCATTTCTGCTAGGGCTTGAATTGTATTGAGACCTTTGGTTTGATTAATATCACATACGATATTTATCTAGCAAAGAGTATCATTTGGTACATATTCGGTCCATTTGTTTAAAAATAATATTATATTATCTTCTACCCGAAATAACCTCATCAATAATACCGTAAGTAACTGCTTCTTCAGCTGTCAACCAGAAGTCTCTCGTTGCGTCTTTTTTAACCTTAGCTGCTGTCTTGCCACAATACTTACCTAATAGCTCGAATAACTCTTGGTTAATCTTTTTCCATTCTTGCCAATCAACTTCAGCATCTTGAATGTTTCCAGAGAAACCACCAGATGATTGGTGCAACATAGTACGAGAATGCTTTAAAGATGAACGCTTGCCTTTAGTACCAGCTCCTAGAAGTACTGAACCCATTGAAGCGGCCATACCAGTATTGATAGTTCTAATATCGCTTTTAATGTATTCCATCACGTCAACCATAGATAGGCCAGACTTAACAGAACCACCTGGACTATCAATGTGTAGCGTAATATCATCATTAGCAACATTATCCAAAAACATCAACTGAGCTTGAACCACAGTAGACATACTGTCATTTACAGGACCAGCAACCCAAAGAATTCGGTCAGCCATAAGTCTTGAGAAGATATCCATTTGAGTAACGTTCATATTACGTTCTTCAAGGATATATGGTGTCATAGAAGCTTCGATTTGCTTCTTATAGTAATCCATATTCAATGAGCTAATATTATGTTCGCTCATTGCATAGCTGTTAAATTCTTTATTAAAGTTCATTTTTCTTATTTATAATTTGTATCATTTGACGAATTAGATCACATGTTTCATACTCTTCAATACTGATAAAGTATTCATTTGCCTTATCTAATGATTTGTTAAATCCATCTTCTTGGATTTCCATGTCATATTCTGTCCCATCTTCATCAACTATAATTGCAACAGGTTCTACGGTCTTTGTACCATCTAGTTTTTGCATAACATGATCTACCATCCTACGATAAAAATCATCATGCTTTGTATTCAACATTAGTTCAATATCCTGTGCACTTGTAGAAGAATCAATATTAATTCTCAAGATGTTATCACGATTTGAGAAATCTTCAAAATCAAAGTTTGAAGGATCAAAAAAGTCTGACATTAGTTTAATAGGTATTTGCTTAGAAGATCTTGATATCCTTGCATTTTAGACTCAGCTTCAACTAAACGATTAACTTCACTTATATATTCTTTACCGAAGTCTGTTAGCTCCATAGTACCATGATTCAACACAAACATAGGTTGCTTAAGATTCATCTCAAACTTATTATCATGATTTGAATCTGGATTCTCACTTACGATCTTATCAGCTAACTCAAAGTGTTGTTCATAAAAATGTATGTTATCTGCAAGGTGGTGATATTCACCGAGTTGTAGATCTGGATAGGTTTCATTAAGCCATAGCAACATGTGTTGGTGTACAAACCCGAAGAATGGTGCATCAAATGTAAGACCGTAGAAAATATCGTTAGATCTCATCTGGACTTTCATGTGAAGTTTATTATCACGGATCCAGAAGTTGAGATACATTGTACATACGAAATCTTTATTACCTTCAAACTGATACTTAGGCTGGTTTAAGAACGCAATTGCCTGTCGTGTATTGATATCTCTAGACAGAGAGTCTTTAGCCCATTGGAGCTGATCGCCGAAAAGAAGTGCACCGTAATTTGAATTAATCTCATTAGTGCCTGGATTTGTAATGTTTTTCCAGAAACCTGAGAACTTGCCGATGTAATCAACATCACAATCTCGCATCATATACCAAGCTAATTCACCTGCAAAGTATTTAAAGTTAAACTTGCGGTTTTCAAAATTAGCAAAGTATTTACGAGGCTCTAGTTTGATATGACCAAGAGCAAGCTCCTGAACCATAAGGTCCCTGGGCTTTGACTCTTGGCCTTTTGTTTTAATATCTGTAATAAGATCCTTGAATAAGGTATTGAATGATTGGGACATATCTATATTGCTTTAAGTATTATATGACTTAGCTAATAGATAGTTTCTCACTATTTTTACGATGTGTGATTGTGTAGACCTTTTCACCAGCTACTACATCACCGTCTAGAATTCCATCAGCAAGAATATCTTCAACATACTTCTGTACTGCACGCTTAAGCGGACGAGCACCATATGCTTGATCATAACCCTCTCTAACCAAGAACTCTTTAGCTGTTTTAGTAAACTTCAATCTGATGTCTAATTCAAACATGCGCTCGCGGACCGTATTCAATTCAATATCTACAATCTTGATCATATCAGATTCTTGTAGTTGATCAAATAGAACAACTTCATCCAAACGGTTTAAGAATTCTGGAGTAAACTTAGACTTCAGTTCTTTCTTAATGATGGCTTCAATTTTATGTTTTTCAGTAGCAATAGAAGAAGCGCTTTGGAAACCGATACCAGCTCCGAAGTCAGCCGCTCTTTTAGCACCGATATTAGACGTCATAATAATGATAGTATTAGTGAAGTCAACAGTACGACCAAGAGAGTCAGTTAGACGACCATCATCAAGTACTTGTAGAAGAACGTTGAAGATATCTGGGTGTGCTTTTTCAATCTCATCAAATAGAATCACCGAATACGGTTTGCGACGAACTGCTTCAGTTAGTTGACCACCATCTTCATGGCCTACATATCCTGGAGGCGCTCCAGTCAAACGTGAGACATTAAACTTTTCCTGATATTCAGACATATCAATTCGAATCATAGACTCTTCAGAGCCGAACATGTACTCGGTAAGAGCCTTTACAGTTTCAGTCTTACCAACACCTGTAGGTCCTAAGAAGATAAATGAGCCAATAGGCTTTTTATGAGAAGACACACCGACACGCGAACGTTTAATAACCTTTGCAAGTGCTTCAACTGCATCATCCTGTCCAATGATCTTCTTTTTCAATTCTTCACCAAGTAGCTTAATCATCTTGCTTTCATCACCAGATAATCTAGACAATGGAATACCAGTCTGTTGTGAAAGGGTTTCAGCAATGATCTCTTGATCTACTTCTTTCCTATCTTCTTTTAATGAAGATTCCCATTCTTTAATCGCCTTCTCAAGATCCTTGCGCTTATTCATTTCTTTATCACGGAATGAAGCTGCCTTTTCATAATCTTGCTCTTTAACAGCAGATAGCTTTTCAAGTTTAAGTAATTCTGATTCCTTCTCCATTTTTTTGATATTAGTAGGAACCTTAATTTCTTGTAGGTGAATCTTAGCACCTGCTTCATCCATCAAATCAATAGCCTTGTCAGGTAATTCACGAGAAGTAATGTATCGATCAGATAGCTTAACACAAGCAATGATAGCGTCATCTGTGTAGCGAACTACGTGGTGATCTTCATACTTGCTCTTGATCTGATCAAGAATTTTAATTGTATCATCAATAGAAGGTGCGTCAATGAATACCTCTTGGAATCGACGTGTTAACGCTCCATCGTCTTCAATATTCTCACGATACTCATCAAGAGTTGTAGCACCAATGCATTGTACTTGACCACGGGCCAACGCTGGCTTCATGATATTAGATGCATCTAGTGAACCGCTTACACCACCAGCACCAACAATAGTATGTAGTTCATCGATAAAGATGATGATATCTGGATTAGCTTTAAGCTCTTCAACAATATTCTTCATACGCTCTTCGAACTCGCCACGGTACTTTGTACCAGCTACGATGATCGTCATATTAAGGGAAACAATACGTTTACCAATAAGAGTGCGCGCTACTTTACCTTCATTAATACGTTGTGCAATAGCCTCGACGATTGCGGTTTTGCCAACGCCAGGATCCCCTAGAATGATAGGATTATTCTTTTTACGTCTTGCAAGAATCTGACAAATTCTTAAGATCTCTGCATCTCTACCGATGATTGGATCTAACTTGCCTTGTTTAGCCATTGCAGTTAGGTCTTCTCCGAATTGATCTAGATATGGAGTCTTTCCAGGCTTTGGTGATTTCTTACCAGCGTTATCGTATGGATCTTCTAATGCCATTTTGTAAGTTAATGTTTTTACTTTATATTATATGAATATACTAATAATAGTTTCATTTGATATTGTATCACTTTACTATGTTATCAGCAGCACTTATCGCTGGTAATAGGTTAGGTTTAATCCTGGCTTTAATACCTAAAGATTCGACATATCCCATAGCGGCAGATACGAGTTTGTTGGATCTCATATTTGGATCATCATTAAGATCTAAATCAATATTATCAACAACTATGCCATTCTCTTGCAAATACAACGCAACTTCAACAGAACGTTCTACTTCACCCCAGAGTCTTGCCCAGAAATCAAAGATTCTTGGTAATGTTTCTCTTTTATACAGTACATGACATCCAGTATTACCAATATGTAAAACTACTGTAGTTGCATAGATTGTATTATCTCCTTTATTTTGACTATCACAACCAACATAAAGTTGAATCTTTGGACGGCTTTTATCTGACATGTATTCATTTACATATTCAGCAATTTCAATATTTGAACCATCTATTAACCGTCTAAATTTCATATGAGTTATTTATCACCAGTATTATCCGGTGCGATTAATGTAAACCTAAAAGGATTATGTTATTAAAAATTGGTAGAAGTATCCCCTAGAAACTTATTGTGGTATTCTAGAATCTTATCACGTGCTTCTTCAGCACTATCAACAACTCGGAATAGATCCAAGTCTTTTTCGCTAACACGGCCTGATTCAACCAATGTATTCTTGATCCAATCAATAAGGCCACCCCAGAACTCTTTACCGACTAATACAATTGGATATTTAATATTATGTCCAGTCTGTGCAAGTGTTAGAGCTTCGAACAATTCATCTAGGGTTCCTAGACCACCAGGAAAACATACAAATCCCTGTGAGTATTTAAGGAACATTACTTTACGTGTAAAGAAGTAACGGTTTTCAACACCGATTTCTACGTACTTATTCATACCAGATTCAAATGGAAGTTCAATTCCAATACCAATAGACTTGGCAGAAACATTTCTAGCACCGTGGTTTGCGGCAGCCATAATTCCTGGACCACCACCTGTAATGATACCAAAACCCTCTGAACCCATCATAACACCAAATAGTTTAGCTTCTTCATACCATTTAGTTCCTACCTTAGTTCTTGCACTTCCAAATACGGAAATGCAGGGGATATCTAGTTCATTAAATGTATCGAAACCTTTTGTGAATTCAGCCTGGATTCTTAAGATTTGCCAAGCATCAGTTGCTTTATCTTTACTCATCATATAATATATGTTAATTACCTGTATTATATGTTTATTTTTAAATTTGTTTAAAAAAGAAAAGGCTCCGTGAAAACAGAGCCTTTTAAAGAGTGAACAAATTCATAATAATGGATAAAAACCACTCTCAACACAAATTCAATTTATATATCATTGTGTTTTTTTGTATTTTTATATTATCCTAATTGCTGAGTACATTTCCAGCAAAGACATGCGTCTGCTTGTACATCAACAAGAACCCATTCATTACATGGGGCATCCTCTAGATACCAATTAGAATATTTCGATACTTCTAAATCTGAGTTCTGACATATCATCCATTTCATACTGGTATCAGTCTTTCCAGTTTTCTCAGACTTGTAGGGTTTGGTTTTCCAATTATGCTTAGCCATGATAAATATTATTTGATACTTATATTATCTTATCCTATTTTGTTTCATTCAGGATAACTATCATACCAAACAGCCAGGTTGGAATTTGGCATCATAATAGCAATGGTAGAATAACCATACTCATCCTTCATAAACATAATAGTACATTTCTCACCTGTTGAATTTTCAACGCATTCAAATCTTAATATATCAAAAGATCCATTACCGTCAGCTTTCTTAAGGTTATAATCATAGATAGAAAATACGTAAACATCCTCAGACTCTAGAGTTGTTAATGTAATTCTACCAGATACTTTATTAAAATCAAAGTTGGTTTCAATAATAGATTGTGCAGGGTGGCGCGCCACCTGATCAATAAAAATATACTTACCATCTAATTCAGACCAATTCATGGATTGGACTCTAGTAAAGTGTGTAATTACACGGCCTTGATCTTGTGCGGCGGCATTAAGACCTAATACAACAAGCAGTGTTAGTAAAAACTTTTTCATTAGAATTGAAATTCATCGTTATTAGAAAACTGCTGAACAGCCTTCTCAATCACGGATAACCCAACAACTGCAACAATTGTTAGAACTGCTGTCGCGGTCCAATCAAAGTCACTACCAAGTAGGTGGCCAACACCAGCAGCCAAACCAAGTTTAATGAAGTTTCTCATTTTTTTTAATTTATTTAATTAGTTCTTTTGCCGACTTCTCCTGTTAATCCCTCGGCGATCTCTGTCTGTAGTTGTCTCATGATAAAATAGAACAACACTAAGTCCAATGCACCCAATCCCAAAGACCAGGCCCAAGTTTCGCCGCCAAACAAGAAAGCGCAGATCGCGCCCAAAACCATGGCAACTAAAACCACCATCGAGGCGGCAGCAACTAAACCTAAACCAATTGCTAGGTTTGTGAATCCATTCTTTAAAATAGCTTTCATGCTTATTATACTCTAATAATGCCGTTATGTTTCATCATACTTCTCACAATTCTAAGAAAATTAGAATTTTTATTTTTTAGAAATTTTTATTTTTTAATTTTTAGATAATCCATTTTTTTATTTTTCTAATTTATTAAAATCTTAAATTTCTAATTTTTAATCTTTGCACCCGGCGCAGGAAAATTTTGTCAGCTACAAAAAATAATCCATTTTTTTATTTTTTTATTTTTTTGTTTTTTTAAATATCCAGATCAGCCGATCTCTAATAAGTAAGCAGATGTATAGTATAGACGAGTACCATTTTAGTGCAGACCATTCAAATCCGCGCTATATTAGATTGGGCCCAAACAGGGCCGCCCTCTCAGTCTCTATTGTACCTAACAGTATAGTAGGCTTCACCGAGCCGGCGGCCGGCCACCCAGGCTGTAGTGCCCGCAGGCAACGACGCGATATATTTCTCAGTGTTCTGTATAGAATCATATAGTAGTACGCCGTATTGTGCAGCGACTGCAACAATCCAACCATCGCTGAGGTGTGAAAGCTGGTTAGTTATATTAGTACTCTTGTATCTCTCAGCAAATTTCGTGTGTACATCATAAGAGATTAGTAGTTTCTTTAAGTACTCTGATTGACTCATAGGTCCTGCTAGGTCGGCCGTCGAGATAAGCTTGTGGTCGGTTATACTCATAGTATTGTAGTATACTGGTTTTAGTATTATACAAACCGGCCCGGGTTTTGTTTCAGGCCATTGGCCCTTCGGGCCCCCTGGGCCCTTGTAGTTTCAGAAGGGTGGCTGGCGCATTTCTTCTGAGGGCTCACATGGCTCTTAGTACTCTGAGGTTTATTAGTAGTATCGGCCGGATGATCCGGCTCTTAGAAGGCCCGTATGTAGTCTTATAGTATCTTATTATGGCCTGACTGGGCTCTTGGGCCCCTCTGTGCTTTTATTACTATTAGTCTATTATTAGTATCGGTCGGCGGAGCCGACTCTTCAAAGGCCTTCATAGGGGCCTGAAGGCCTCCCTCCCGGGGCCCCAAATTTTCTGACCAGGGCTACATTCGAGTTTCTCTAAATTCTCTCAGGGTAGTCCTGGCGCGAGGCCTAAAAGGCCCTCCCCTGGGCCGTCACAGTTGGCGCGGATCTGGGACATTAGTTATAGCTGTTTACTACTTATACTTTTTACTTTTAACACCATGGTCCCCCGAAGCCCAAGGGTCCCCTGTCCATAAATTCGCGAAACTCAAAGGTTAGAAAAACTCATAACTCGGCCCCTGGGCCTGGGAGTGAATTGCGCCCATGGCCCTGGATGGCCCATAGGCCTTACAGGCCTTTCTGGCCGGTTACTCGCCTTCTTCTATCTGGCGCCACTCTTTAATATCTACACCCATTTCTGTGTTGTGCTTAATATGTTTAAAGAGTGAGTCTGTTGTGCCTTCATACGTATATGACGTATCTGTTGCTAAGGTAATCTTAAATTGCATATTCATAGGTTATTTATATTGATTAGTGCTTGATTGTGTAGGTTGTGCCAGTGGGCGCGATCTACTGGGTTGGTGGATTGATGCATTCTTAGTTGTGTGTGTCGCGCCTGGGCTAGCCAGAGACGCGCCAGTGGGCCCTCTGGTAGGGCTCCTGGAGAGGCCCTGTGGGCCTGAAAGGACTCGGTGCTTAGTGGTTTTGCTCTCATATACTACTAATATACAAAAAATAAATGACATAAAAAAATAAAAAATGCGCAAAACCGCACTTTTTTTATGAAACAAAAGGCCCAAAATGGGTATAATATAATGGAAAAGACTCGATACTTAACCTGGGCCCATTAACCTTTTATTAAAAAGTTTTAAAAAAGTTGCCCAAAAGTTTTTTTATGTCAATTATTTTTCGTATATTAGTAGTGTAATCATTAAGACAACTAAACGATACACACTATGAAAGAGCTTATTAACGTTACCGGAATCCGTACTGTCGATCAATTAAAGGGTCACACTATCACTGCTGCTCGTTTTATCACTAAGAGCCGTGCTGGTTTTATGACTATCTCAGATGCCCGTGATTTTGATATTGAAGGCTTTAATCAGCATCCTGAGCGTTTGATCTCTGGGTATAAGAAAGGAGCCCTCCAGACTGTTCAAGTACAGTTAGATGGTAGTGACTATTTCTTTACTGTATTTGCTCGCCAAGGTAAGAAGATCCATATGATTGATGAGGTTATCCTGGCTGATCTGACTGTGGGTACTATTAACTCTATGTTCTCTA
>Ga0181563_10002433_pt1 | contig 18034 bp, 16 predicted proteins | sample 011ome_25_FD_133759 | JGI IMG/M metagenome (GOLD analysis project Ga0181563, IMG submission 133759) | Coastal salt marsh microbial communities from the Groves Creek Marsh, Skidaway Island, Georgia - 011512CT metaG (megahit assembly) | ecosystem: Environmental > Aquatic > Marine > Intertidal...
CCTAAATCAGCAATCATTTTATAACTGTCACTATTGTTAGACGTTGTACCTAGTAAGAGTTGACCAGAAGAATTAATACGCATTCTTTCGCTATCATCTGTCCAAATCTGCATAGCATTAACAGAATTATCATAAGTAACTCTACCTACAGTTTCATCATCAGAATCACCAAACATAATACCTGCACCCGCATTTGTTGGACCAACTAAAGATAAGTAAACTGTTGCGGAAGTATCTTGAATTTGTACTTTTCTAGCAGGACTCGTAGTTCCTATGCCTACGTTTCCGTCCGTTCCCACAAAAAAGCGAGAAGCACTATTGGTATTATCATATAGAAGAAATCCATCTGATAGTCCACCATGAACTCCTAATCGCCATTCTTGTGCATCGTTTTCAAAACCTACTTGCACAATAGCGTTTGCTGCAGAATTTTCTAAATGTAGCTTTGTAGAAGGACTCGAAGTTCCTATACCTACGTTTCCTGATGAATCAATACGCATTTTTTCTGCGCCGCCAACTTCATAAATATAATTAGCTACGGAATTAAACATAAAATCATTACCCGATGCTCTTACGTTATGTGAAGAATTGCTACCAAAAGCACCACCAGCAGAGCCAAAATAAAATTTCACGTCTGAATCAGCAGAGCTAAAATGTATGTCATTTGAAGAGTTTATTTCAATGTTAGGAGTTGTACCTACTGCTGAACCTCTACCAATTACTAAATCATCAGCAGAATCATCTAAACCAATATAGTAATCTTGAGCATTACCATCGAAAACAATCTTAGTGTCTTCTGCGCCACCATCACCTATTGTTAGCGTAGGTGTTGTTCCCGCTAGTGTTATGTTTGCGTTTGCAGTAAGTAAACCTGAGACTCCTAAAGTGCCACTTGCAGTTAATGTTGTAAAAGTACCTGCGGCGGCCGAACTGCCGCCAATAACAGCACCATCTATTGTGCCGCCGTTGACATCAACAGTATTATTTGCAGTTATAGAAAATGGCATAGTAATCCAGGCATTGTTCGCACTGTTTCTGAGTTTTAACAGATTATTGCCTGTATCTATCCACCATTCATAAGCATAAGTCGTACCAGGCTCAGAAGATCCACTATTGTTAGAAGATATGGCCAATGCCATATTATTGATGTCTGCTCTGACTGTCGCGCCAGATGCGTTTGCTATTACATAATCGTGCTGTGCCATTTAAAAACCACCTGTAATTTTGTTTTGAAAAACCGTAAGTTGCATATTCATATTGTCAATATCCCCTTGCTAGATAGTAAGCGGTCCTGGATATTCCTGTGCCGCTTGAGTTATAAAATCTAAGTGTAAAACCTGTAGCAGAACTGCTTGTTATAGCGTAGTAGTCACCTGTGTCCATGTCATTTGCAGTAATAGCAATCTGTGGTGTTGCTAAGAAAGGCGTATCGTAAGTAAATGAAGATCCTGCTGCATTAGTTGTTGCTGTTTCTGACTCAAACCTAAAGTATACTTCTGCTTTTGCTACTAATTGCGATACGTTTATCTGGTGCGTTGTATCACCTGTAGTGCATTCTAGTTTAAATCTATGACCTCTGCCGTAGTAATTACCTATAGTAAATTCTTGATATGCTGACCAGGTTGCAGATCCGCTTGCAGGATCATCATTTGTAGAACTGATAAACAATGTAGCGTCAACATCATCAAAAGTATTGGCATCTATAGCATCCCAAGTATCTATATTTCCTGCTCTGTTATCCCATATATCAGACGTTGCAAGTGTAGTGAAAGTCACGCTGCCAGATAGGGTTGCTGACATTACACGCGTAAGATCTATTTTGTCTGTGAATTCGTAAGATCCTGACGTGTCTACACCACCTATAGCGTCAAATAATCCCCAAGTATCTATATTCTCTGTTTTATCGTCTATGAGTGTATCAGCTTCAAATTTAAGGACACCGCTATCTGCGTCAACAACCATGTTTGTTTTAGTACCTGCAAACGTTGTATCTGTTATTGTTGCCTGATCACGTTTATCAAGAACAGAAGGGGAAATAGTGTTTACAATACTTGTAGCGTTAACAGATTTGTTACCTGTAGAGTCTACTGCTTTTATTAAATACGTACCTGTTAACAACGGCATTTGTGCAGAATTAGATGAACCAGGAACATCAGATCCTATTTTTAGTGCCTGGCCCCATGTTGCACCGCTTGTAGCTACAGAATGCCGTATCTCAAATGTGCCGCCAACTTTGACATCTAGATCTGTAGTAGGTGCCCAGGACAAATTAGCTTGCGTACTTTCTATACGTAAATAAAAATTAGATACGTCTTGTGGTGCCGCACTTAGGCCTGTTATTTCTGCTGTGGTGGTTGCGTAAGGTGATTTTATACCTGCATCGTTTACAGCACGTACCCTAAAATCATAATCACCTGGCGCAATATCAAAAAACTCAAAGAAAGTACCAGTTGCAGATCCTAAACGCTCAAAGTTTGTTGTTTCAGAAGTTAGCTTGTACTCAACTTCATAACTTTCTATGTATATACCAAGTGCTTCCCATTCTGCGTTGCTTTGTGCAACCCACGACAATACTGCTTTTGCTTTGACACCTGAACCTGCTGTTGTGGATATAAGTGATTCAACAACGCCAGTTATACCAGGCGCATTGACGGCAGGCAGTATAGATGTGCCTTTAGCATTTAATAATACTGTTGCATAATCAGACATAAATCCTGCTGTGTTTACGGTCCTAATAGCAAACTGATAAACACTAGGATCTAAATTATCTATAGTGAATTGTGTTCCTGTTACCGTTCCTGCTTGTGTATATGTTTTGCCAGTCGCACCTTGTATATATGCTACTTCGTAATGTTTTATGTAAGGCGTGGTAGGTGCTACCCAAGATAAACTAATCCTATTAGTAACTTTAGGATCGTTAAATAAAAGACTCTCACTAGCGGTTAAATTAAGAGGTGCAACCACAGTATCTAAAGAAGGCAAAGCTGTATTTGGTGCTGTATCAAACGTTTTTGCAGTACCTACGGTATACACGTCTGCATCATATTCCCTAGCTACAATAGAAACTTCGTCACTTGCTTCAATGCCTACTTGTATAACTCTAAATAGTTTACCTGCTCCACTGTTTAGATTGGACCAACCAGGTGCGTCAAGTTTTATGTAAATGACGTCGCCTACTTCTGCTAACAATCCTTCTTGTGTTGTATTAAATTCAATCAGTATGTTTTGTCTACTTTGCTTTAAAACTTGCTCAGAGATCATCTGTGCTTGGTAGTAATCTGCTGTAAATGGCAGTTCTATTTTTCTTTCTAACAGTAAACCGTTATCCTGCGTTTTATATGTACTGCTTTCTGAATAAACGAAATCAGCTTGCCATTCATTTTCAGGATTAAAGAAGTTTGCTTGTACTCTATTGGCCAGACTTTGTTTGCCTGGTAACGTAATATTAAAGTTAGGCATTATGTTTGACTCGTCAAAAGTTAAACTTGCGCTTTCAGGTTTATCAATAATTAGTTTGTAAAACCCACCACTAAACACAAGCATACCTCTGCAAGATGTCAGCATTTTGTTAAGTATGTCCATGCTTGATTCGCCTACAGTTACTACGCCATTCATCGTGAATCTTTTTTGTGTAATTGTTGTGCCATCGTCTTTAGTGATAGTTATTTTTTCATCACAATAATTTGCAGCAGCTTCAAAGGAACTATTACTAATTTGGCTTGATGGTATGCCTTTTCCATAAGTTGTATTTATAAGATAGTCTCTTATACATAAGGCAGGGTTATTACTGTAACGCTCTACAGAAAATGCAGATCCAGAATAGGTGTTTCTGGTATCTTCAACAACTTTACCTAAAACATCTGCATTGATAGTAGGCACACCAGATCCCCACACGTCAGGATCAGATTCTAATTGCACATATAGATAAGCTACACCGCGTAATCTATATTCAGAAGTCCACTCAAATGGTCTGCCCTCAGAATTTGCAACAGCAAGCAATTCTGCATCTGCCGCCTGATTAGCTTCACCTCTATGTACACTGATATAAGCTTTGCCTTCAAAACGCGGATCCATTTGCGGCCAGATCTCTACATTATTTGCATAAACCTTTTTTATAGCACCTATAGGCCCCTCACAAAGTGCTATGACCATATTTAAATAATGGTTAGGCATTTGACCATTTGGATAACTTTCGTGTGGCTCTTTTAGGTAACTAGGAGAAGTTGAAACAAAGACCTGAACACCACCTACGCGCCTTGCGCCATATATGACAGGTAAAGGTGCTGAACTAGATCTACTATTGCTCAGAACTGTTGCGCCTTGCTGTGCTAATCCAATTTCAGGGATCTTAAATAAGCTATTTACATAATTGCCTGCTGAATAAAAGAAAGCGGCGGCGGCTACATAACCTATAACTTGTTGGCCTACTATGCTTGCACCTGCGGCCCAAGCTAGTCCTGAAAAGAACCTTACTACACCTGCTACAAAATTGACTGCCTGTGGCATTAGCTAATCCTTATACTCCAATTATAAAAACCAAAATCTAGCACCTTAGTGATGCTAGTTTTGCCATCTTCTGGTACCGATAAAACATTAGTACCCATGCAGATATGCCCCATTTCAAATGCTTCATCATGCACTATTAAAATATCACCAGTCCTAGCTAACTTAGGTGGTAGCCTGGTTGCATTTAGTTCTTGTACTATGCCATCTGTAAAACTGTATTTTTGTTTTTTATTAAACTTAACCGCGCCAATCTTTGTTTTGTATTTACCATAGATCATTTGTAATACATCTTTGCCCCATACCTCGTCTAAATATTTAAGGACCAACGTATTACAGTCATTTGTACCCCAGGCAAAAGGTGTATCAAGTTCCTTTTGTGCAAATGCTATAGTTTCTAAATCTCTCATTCTGGTACTGCAAAATGTATATTTTCTTGCGGTTTTGCCGCATTGATACTGATTGTAGTGTTTTTCTTACCACCTCTGGCCGCGCTAGTAGCCTTAACAGGTAGCTTTACATAAGTATAGGCGCCACCGCCAACAGCAGTAGCAGTAGCGGTAGTAGCAACAGTGACCGTGAAGCTATTAGCATCAGGTACGCTTGCTACTGTATGTGTTTTGTTCAGATCTGAAGCAGGTACACCACCTACATCAATACATCCTATGATTGTTACACTATCTCCAGTAGCTAAACCATGTGCAGTGTGGTGAAAGGTGACAGTCGTGCTTCCTGAAGTCGTTGCTACAAATGGGCTATTGGGTGACAAACCATCTATAGTAACGCTGTCACCTCCACCGTAATTCACTGTACTGGTTACTGTGTCTGTTACTGTTATATTTACTGCATCATTGCTTTTTATAGATGCTATTGTTTTTGTACCGTTAATGCTCGTATCTGGAACACCACCTACTGCGGCGGCTCCTGAAATAACTATATTTTCTCCTACATCAAAACCATGATCTGCAATATTGACTGTAAATGTATTTGGAACAGTCGTATCAGTAGATATAGGCGGTGCAGTTGTTTTTTCTTGTTTGACTATTTCAATCTTTGCAGTTCTTACGCCGTTGCTTGCAACTTCTTTTACTTTAAAAGGTTTATTCACTAGATCTATTTCAGATATGCCACCTATATCACCAGTGTTTTTTAAAGTTACATATTGGCCCTCAACAATAGTCTCTGTTGGATCTAAAATCTCAACTTCATTTTCTTTATTAGTTGTAGTCTGCGTTTTGATACCAGTTGTAACAGGTGGCTCACCATAAATAGTCAAACTTCTGCCGCCTGCAAAGTTTTCAACTACGCTTACTGTTTCATCAATGTCAAAGTAAAAAACATTATCATCATCAACGGTTACTGTTTGCTCTCCGTTGATAGAACTAGCAGGCACGTCAGTTGTGCCTTCAGCACCACCGATATCAACCGTATCACCTGTATTGTAACCATGCTCTGCTACATTGACATAAATTCTATCGCCTAAATCTGGATCTACTAAGATAGGATTGCCCCAAGGATTAGTTACAACTTGTGACTCAGATCCAATACCGCCTGTGTTTACATAAGAAGCGCCTGTAAGTTCACCTGTTAAAGATCCTGCGCCTTCTACTCTGTTACCGCCGTTAAACTCTTGGCCCCAAACTATGTCTTTTATGATTTGTGATGCGTAAATAAAACCTTTGTCGCCAGGATAATACAACTGTTGATTTTCGTGATTTGTGTATCGTCCTGGTGTTTTTTCAAAATCTACAAATTGATTTGAAACTGTAACACCTATGGTTGCTAAACCTGAATCTGTATCTTCTGTGATAACAGGGTTATCCATTCTTCCATCAAATATAATTACAGGATCCGCAATCAAAGCATTAGAAGTGTCTATAAATGCTTTTCTGATAACTACGCGCCTATCAACATAATTTTCTGTAAGAAATAAGTTTGTGTATTGTTGATCTACACCAGATAAACCCAGTGTAATCTTAGAAGCTGATATAGATGCAGATTCTTCTATAGTGTCAAAATTTAAAAAGAAACCTAACGCTGTATATGTGTTGCTGTTATAGGTTATGTCTCTAAAGTTATCAGTAACGTAATAAGTGGCACTATCTAAGTAAACTTCTACAAGATGCAGTGGATGTGATTGATCTTTTACAATCTCATTCTGGAAAGCTGTTGTACTTCCTCTATTTGCCACTATATCACCTCAACAAGTTCTATTTCATATTGGTAATATCCTGATGCGTCAGTTGTGTATTGTCTGTTGTCACTTGAGAAAGCGACCTGAAAAGGAACAGACGCAATCGTTAATGTTTCATCATCAGCAACAGCACTATCTAATTTAGGTGCAAAATTTAAAGTTGCTTCACCAGATCCATCACTGCTCATATCTGCTGTAGCCATATAAACTTTTGTATGGCCTGAAAATTTAAAAAAATCACCAGATCTTAAAATATTAGATGTGCTTGCAGTTAATCCATCTAAAGCGGCAGAAGATACACCTGCTGCCAATGCACCGTTAACTACTGGTGTTTCACTAGATACGCCTCTAGTTGTGCCTATTGTTGTTGGCACCCAAGTAAAAGTCTCAAATTGTCCGCGTTGTGCAACGCTGAATGCGTATATAGGATCTAAATCAGATCTAGCTAAAGGTGGAAATATACATTTGAATAACCATCTTTGCCCACCTCTAGATCTAACCTGTCTACGCAAGTTATTAGCAACACTGATAAGCGTAGGTTCAACGCTTTGTACTTCTATGCTGACTGGTTTTGGAGTGCTTGGAAATGTTCCGCTCATCCTAATGGTCCTCTTTTACCGCGCTTTCTAAATGATTGTTCAACAATACCTACAATAGTTGGCGCTTGTTCTGCTATAGCGGCTGTTGCGCCCTTTGAATCAAAGGCTTTAATTTCATAAGTAATGTTAACGTTAGTGTCTCCACCACCTGCCATAGCTAATTGGTTGTTAGGTACTATGCCGCCGCTTTGCCCTGGTATAAATAATTCTGGTCCTTTTTCACCTACTAAGTATGGTCTACCTGCTGTTACAGGTCCACCGTTAGCGCGTGGCTCAAAACCAAAAAATCCTGTTACAGCGCCTACAGCTTTTTGTACTACAAATATCCTTATAAGTTCTGAAATTATGGCTTTAGCTATTTGGTCCATAGTATCTTTGAGACCTTCTGCGCCTGTGCGTATATTCATAAACGCATTAACTAAACCATCTTCTAGGTTTTTGGCTACATCTTCACCTAGTTTAGATAGATCTTCAAACTTATTAGCGCCATCGTTAAAGACTTTTCCAAAACCTTCTGCAAACTTTTCTAAGTTAGGAAATGCTTCTAATAAATTTTGATTTGCTTCGTTTATTTTTTCTATTGATTCTGTTGCCATCTCTGTGCTGTCTAAGAAATTACGTACTGCATTTGCCATTTGTTGCATACGTTTTTCAAAATCGTTGGCTTCAGGTGGCTCCATCATTTTTTCAATGGCGCGCTCTGCTTCAGCAAAGTTACCTTTCAAAATGCTTATAGGTATACTTAAATTATTAAGAGTTTTGCCAACTGAAATACCAAAATCAATAACTGATTGTCCTACAGATCCAATAGTTTCTATAAGAGTTGCAAATGCTTCTACTAATTGATCTTTAATAATAATACCTAGTTGATCAAATGTGCCTTCTACATCCCTATTTGTGCGCAATGTTTCTGTAAGTCTGCCAGATAAAGCATCAAGCGCAGGTAAAAATGCACCTAATATACCTGCAACTATAGCGTTAATTTGTTTCTTAACTCTATTTATACTATCAGCAAATTTTTCTGCTCTATCTACAGTGACATTGCTTATCAGCAATCCTAGATTTTCTGCTTCCTTACCAAATTGTTTAAGTCCTGCTGATCCGTCTCTGAGAGTTGTTACTAAAGCTACACCTTCTGAGTCAAAGAACTTAAAAGCTAATCTTATTTGTTCAGAAGAATCTTTTGTATTTGCTATAGCATCTGCAACATCAAAAAACACACTTTCTACATCTCTTAGAGTACCGTCACTGTTAAATAAACTAATGTTTAGATCTTCTAGTGCCTGTTTTGCTTCACCTGTACCTCTAGCTGCTTCAGCAGTTCTACGTATAAACCTCTGTAAACCCATATCTAAAGCTGATACTTTTACGCCTGTTTGCTCTGCCGCAAATCTTAGTTTTTGTAAAAATATAGGATCTACACCAAGTTTCTCTGACGTTTTACCTATTGCATCTAGCATTCCGACATATTTAGCAACTACTAGAGATATAGCGCCAACTGTAGCAGTTATACCAACTGCAACTTTGCCTAAAGATTTACCCAGGCCTGCTGCCATAGATCCTGCTTTAGCTAAACCTGTTGATAATTTTTTGATTGGCTGACTGAACTTGTCAACAGCCGATATGATCATTTTAAAATTATCCACGTTTGTTTTTATCCTCTAATATTTTTATATATGCCATCCAACCGACAAACTCGTCAATTGTTATCGCGCCTAACTCCTCTAAGGTTTTACCCAATCTATCTGCTAATGCGTATTGCGCGAATAAATCCGCATCAGCATTTATTTTTTTTCAGCAGTCTCCAAATCGTCAGTTCCCATTATCCAAGAACCAACCTTTGTCATAACTCCTACGTCTACACTGTTTAAAAGCTTGTATTTATCATCCATAGTAAACATCTTGTCGCCGTTTTGATCTAGTGCCTTATGTATCAAGGCATAGGCCAACAGTTCTAATTCGTTGTTCTTAGATAATCTATATAGCTTTTGACTTTCGTTTAACGTTAATGGTTTTGCATAGATGACTAATGGACCACTCTCATCGCCCCATTCTTCAACGCTCAGTGACTTTACATCCTGAGCGTTAAAGTGTGCGACCGCTCTATCTATTGCGCTCATATTATTACACCGTTGACGTTGTTACCGCACCGCTATACGTAGCAGCTATAGTAGCTTCAACCATGCCATCAAAAGATCCTGTTATAGATTTCGATGTAACAATAGCTGTGCCTGTGTAATAAGTATCACCACTATCTGCGCCTTCTGGATATAAGACCAAAGTAACAGATGATCCAGGTGCTAATGCTACCTGTCCATTTGTATCAGTTTCATCCCAAAATACGTCTATAGAAGCATCAGCAGCAGTCAATCCCGCAAGATATGTTCTTGCTGTATCGCCCATAGCTGTATCTTCTATAACATCACCTGTAGTGTTTATGGTCCAAGTTCTAACCTCTGCAACAGTGTTAGCGCCTACTTTGACCAGGCCATCTTTACCTGCGTGTGTTGCCATTTCTATTCCTCGTTATTTTTATTTTTTTTACTAACAGACTTAGATTTCTCTTCAGTCCAACCTTTGCTTAACAAATACTCCACCTGGCTAGCGTGTGCATCAATGCTATCTTTGCCATTTGGAGAATATAATTTTGCCATATTTGCTCCTTACACCGCCGTTTGTGGTGCATTTTCTATAGTCATATATTCTACGTTATAAGTCATAGATACAACCGCTACAGGCTGATCACCTTCGCCGTCATACTCTATGTCAGTAGATATGATGTAAGAGTTTTTAGCTAAGCCGTTAAGCGTAACATCATTACCCATAGCCGTTTCCACTTCTTCTGCGATAGTGTCAACGGTATCATCATAATTACTGACTGCTTTTACATAGCCTTCAATAACTAAAGATAAGTTTCTAGATACAGTTCTTGCCCCTGTTATAGTCACAGGCTCGCTTTCTTCTGTTTTCGTGTAAATCAACAAGCCAGGCAAATTAGCAGATCCTAAAGGATAAATCCTAGACTGATAAACCCTAGATGCAGTAGTAGTCAACCCTGTTAGGGTTGTAGCTGCTCTTTCTCTAAGTTGTTGCCTAACGTGTGCCATTACTGTTGTTCAAGAATTAGCGTTGTTGTGCCTACACCATCTGGCTGAACGTTGATAATGTTATAAGTGACAGAATTGATTGTTATAGTGTCTCCGATCTCAACATTAGTCATATCAGAAGATCTGCCTGTTGCTACAGGCTGAGTTCCTTCAACTTCCATACCAAGTCCAGGATCTATTGCAAAATATTCTTTATTGAATATCACATCTATAGAACTGCCGCTACCGTCTATAGTTATAGTAGCTGCCGTACCATGTGCGTCAGTATCAAAATATCCTGCTAAATCACTTGCTGTCTCTAAAACCATTATTTACCTTTTTTTGCAGGTGCTTTCTTAACTGCTTTAGTGCTTCTTTTTTTAGGTTTGTCGCTAACGTCTGTAGCAGATCCGTTAGACACATACTGTCTAGCTTCTGCCGCAGATACTTCAACAACTTCACCTTTTTTGCGCTTAATGCCTTTAACAAATGCTTCTGCTTCCATTTTTATATTTGCCATTTTTACTCCTTGAGTAAGAGGGGATTTTCATCCCCTCTTAAATCAATTATTAAGATACAACAATATCTTTAATAGCTGCGAAAGCTTGTCCATGTCTAACAGCTACATCCACATCCTGGAAGAACGCTAAACGTGTTCCACCTGAAGTAGATAAAGATGAACTGTCAACAACGACATCAACACCTGAGAAGAATCCAAGCATAACTTGACTAAAGTCACCCATGATGAGTGCATGCAAGTTAGATCCTGTTCCTTTAGATAGATCACTTGGTACAAGTGTTGACTTGTAAACATCGTGACCTAGTACAGTGTCGTTATCGTTAAGGATAAAGTTACCTTCTACGCCTGATCCTTGTCTAGGTGTAGTTCTCATGTTACCTACAACACCAGGTGTTGTTAGTACATTGAGAGCGCCATTGTTAGCATTGTCATTGTTGATTGCAGTTTCACACTCAACAACTTTTGCGTAAGAAATAGCAGCACCGTTAGTACCCATAGCAACAACGTTAGTATCTGAGTTAGCAATAATACCGCTTGGCTCATTAGATCCACCGCCTTCAATAGCAACTTCATCTATTTTGTTAGCCATAAGTCTAACAATGTCATTTCTTAATATAGTTTCTATAGAAGGATCTGATTGCAACATAAGTTTTCTTGTGTAATCAACATAAGTAGCAAGGGTTTTAGGTGCCATTGTTACTTGTGCGAAAACCGCAGCGCCTTCAGTTGGTGCGCTACCTTCAGCTACAAATGCAGTATTTGTAGTAGATGTAGCTAGTTTAGGGATCTGTACATCGCCTTGTAGACCTGTCATCACTCTAGCGCCCAATTGAGTCACATAAGATTGCGCGTATAACGCTTCTATGAACTCATTGCCTAAGTGATCTGTTCCAACTAAGAAACCACCTTGTGAGTTAGTTCCTACAGTTTGATCCCTTTGCCCCCAATTGATGTCAGCAGGTAGATAGAATCCTCTAGCTTCTTTGCCTGTTCTTTTGGCAATTTCGTCTGAGATTTCTCTTTCAAAACCTGCTTTTGTCCAATCTCCACTTGATGCAGCTTGTACGGCTCTTAAAAGAGAGTAATTACCTCTTTCTTGGCTGTTAAGTCCTACTTCAGCAGGTGGGGTTTCCAATGGTGCATCGTTAGAAATATTTTCTAACAATATACCTCTAAATTGCTCAAGGCTGTGGCCTTGCGCGATAGAATCATCAGCTAAATCACGTTTGTTGTGTTTTGTAGCCAATGCAATGATTTCTTTAGCTTCTTTAGCGAAATCAGATCTAGCCGTAACAGCAGCTTCAGATCTAACATCATCTAAATTAACTTCAGGAGTTACATTTTCTTCCATTTTTCTTTCCTTTATTATTGGTTTATCTTCAACAACAGATTGCTCTATTGCATCCTTTGACCTGGCAACACCTACCATAGGGTTTGTGTCAGCAGGTAATGAAACTAGGCTTGCTTCCATAGGAGTCCAGTTGGCCCTATAGGTAGTGTCCTCAGCAGACTCATCCCTTACCATAGAGTTGATTCTGTAGCCGACACTTACTGAACGCTTAATACCGTCCAAAACATCCTGCCATGTTTCTTGTGCTAGTTCGCTTCTTCCAAAACGTACCGTTGCTAATGTCCGATTAGTAGCACCGTCTAAATTAAAATCCTCAACAATGCCTACCTGTCTAGTCGTATCGTGATCTAGTAAAACAGGCATGTTGCCGCTTCTTGCCCAAGACATATCTATTGACTCAGGGGAATGGTCCAAGACCTCCATTCCAAAACTACGTTCTACAGGTTCTTCAGAAGAAAGAGCAATGCGAACGGTTCGTTTGTCCTCATTGATCATTTCTGCCCTAGATAGGTCTATAGAACGGTAGTTAGTTTCTTCGCTTATAAAGCGTTTTTCTTCGTCATCATCGTTGTATGAGTTTTCCTCTACTTCTACAACTTCAGCCGCTTTCGCAAACTTAATATTGTAAGAATCAGCATCTTCCTCAACTGCAACTACATGACGTTCTTTACTTTCGTCCATATCTTCAGTTTCCTTAGATTCTAGTTTAACATTTGAGCCGTTAGGCTCGCTTTTTGTAGATTGCTCTACAAAATCTTTATCGCTTCTTTCATCAAGCTTTCTTTTTAAGTCATTTATTATCTTTTTCATACCGCCTTCACCTAACTTAGGATTAATAACGCCCCATTTTATTAAAGCTACAATGCCTGCAACGTTAGATATATTAGGTTCTTTGTCTGTGCCTACAAAAGCATTGCCATCATTTACGCTATGTCTAGCGGCCCACGCTTCACGTTCTTTTATCCAATTTATTACGCCTTCTGCTTCAGATCCTTCCCTGGCTCTACCCCATAACACAAAAGCATCGCTACCTCTTATGTTGCCACCTGCACGCCAGATTCTAGGATAGTCATTTTTAAGATCTAACGCGTAATCGTAATCAAATTGCGGATAATTAGAGTTGCGCAAGCTGATTTTCTTATCATCGCCTGCTTGCGGAAAGTCTGTTTCTCTTTTTAAGATCTCAGACATACTTTCTCCTAAGCAGAACAGCAAAAACCCTTAGACCTGTCATAGCAAGACCATAGAGAGTGCGCCAATGGTCTTTTTTTTGCTCATTGCAACAAGTGCAATCCCACCTCAACTGCTTATTCACCGTTGTCACCCTGTATCTCTGGTTCAACAGGCGTTGTTTGCGCGCCAAAAGGCTGAAATGCAGTGGAAACGCCGTATTGTTCTGCTAATTTTGTCTCTTTATCGTGTTCTTCAAACAATTCTTCAACATCGCGGCCATAAGCAGCCTGTATGTCGCTCATTGTGACCTGTCCTGACTGTAAACCAAGAATATTTGCTTGTATTTCTTTCTGCGGATCTACATAACTCCAAGATCTTGGAATAAAAGTTGCAGAATCAGCAAATTTGTCAAATCTAGTGATGGGTAGAGGTATTTGATTGGTTGTCATAGCCATTTCTAGCCATTCTCTGAATACAGGCTCTATAAAGTGACTAATAACAAACTGTTGTATCATGCCGAACTGTGCGCGGTCCTCTAAAGATCCTGCCCTTATGGAACTATAGTTAACAGAACTTAAATCGTTGGCTAGTGAGTGATAGCTAATGTTTAAACCACTCGCAATACCGCGTAAAATCGCTGTTTCAAATGCTTCAAATGCGCTAGTAGGATGATTAGGCTCAAAAGCTTTAAAATCCATGCCGCTAGGTAACTGCTCAAATGTTCCTGGCTCAGCTTCCATGATAGGCGTAAACGTATCTTCAAAATCTTCACCAATATAGCCATCACCGCCAGGTGAAACATAAAATCCCATTTTACAAGCTGCCAATCTGGCTGCTGTTAGTTCTGCCTGTCTATAACCATTTAAAGTATGGATCTTATCCATAGCTGTTGATGTCCAGGGTACACCTCTAGTCATTTCTGGTCTTTCTTGTATGTAGGCATGTATCATTTCATCAGCAGGCAATCTTATATACTTTTGCGATTGCACTGTTGAATAGCTGTTATCATCAAATGGATGATTTTTAAACAAATGATAGGCTATAGGCTTACCAACAGTATCAATCTCAACGCCCATTCTTATCATTGTATTGCCATCTTTCTGATCTAGTTCCTCATCTAAATGATCTGCTTCTAAAAAGCGCAAACTGTAACCGTAAGCATTGTCTTTTGTTTTAACGTGTTGCACTAAACATTCACCATCCCTAGCCAATGTCTCTATAAATAGTTTTTGTGCGTCTATGAAGCTCAATTTGCCTGTAACAGTACAATTTTCTTTCCTGCACCATCTAGCAAATTCCTGCTCTATGATTCTGTTACCTACAATATCCAATGCGCCGTTATCATCACGCGCTTTGCATGAAAGTCTGATACCTTTTGTGCCTATAACGTTGCTAGATAGCAGGGCAAGATACCGCCTAACGTAAGAATCATTTCTAGATAATTCTCTAGATCTATCTCTTAACGTACGCAGTGCAGGTCCGAGTTCTGCATCTGCTGATTTAGAAGTGCTGAAAAAATCAGCAAATAAGCGTCCTTTATTTGCACCTGCATAACTGCGCAGATGTGGTATTTTTTTTCTTGTGCGTCCACCGAATATTCTTTTGTACCAGGGCATCTAAAATCTCGCTTTGATGAGCCTACCTGTAGACTCGCCTTTGTTTTTTACTCTTTCTTTGTTTATTTGTTGCTGTACTTTTGCTCTATAGTATTCATACCAATCTCTTATTTCTTCAGGTGTCATTCTGCTCAAAGATCTACCTGCTATAGACATACTAGATTGATCTATAGTCGCTCTGTTTTCTAACATAGCTTCTAGCGCGTCAGCTACTATCTCAAAGTGTGTTCTAGGATCTGCATTGTCGTTAGCATAGTCACCTCTAACCTCTACATGTCCTTCTTGCAACAATATCCTCTGACTATCAGAAGATCTAGTTATGTATTCTTGGTAATGATAATTACCTTTAGTATAAGCTGCTGTAGTTGCAGAAGGCACTTCTATAACGTAAGCAGTTGTAGTTTCTGTAGCAGTTACCGATATATGTGTTGCGTTACCTGACTTCAATCTGAAGCTATAAGATAGTGAGTAATCTGCTGTAGGATAATCTGTAACTATATCCTCTCTTTTCCAAACCCATCTATCGCCTATAGTCAGAAAATCTGGCACGTATTCTTGAAAGTTTGTACTGTCAAATGCGTTAGCCAATTTTTACTCCATACAGTTTTTTTTAAAACCGTAAGTTGCAAAGCTAGGTTGTCAACACCTTACCAATCTTTCACAAAAGATTTTTTGCCGCGTCTTGTGCGTCTTTCTCTTAGTAGATTACGTTGTTGTGGTTGTGTTTCTGTGGTTGTTTCTGTTTTTTCTATTGTTGGTTCTGCTTTTTCTGCAATCTTGTCCAGATCTGGATTCAGTATATGCAATGCTACTAACGCATAAACATACGTATCTAAAGCTTCATTTCTTTCTCTAGTAGGTACCCACACTATAGATTTACGACCTTTTACATATTTGATCTGTCTTTTTTCTGATGTTAACTGTTTAAAATACTCATCGTCTACAGTAGATGGAAAGTGTATATATCCTGGTCCTGGTTCTTCTTTTTGTAACCAATTAAACACAGTTTCTTTTGCTGTATCTACACCAGAAGGGAAAAGCTGTACTCTTTGTCTGCCTGACTGTGTTGGTCTACCTGCTATGGGTTTACCTGGTTGTGATTGTCCTTTTATTGCAAATATCCTTCTGCCTTGCCTGACTTTGACAAAGTTATATACAGATTGTGTTTGATAACCAGAATCAATAGCTATGCAGGCAATAGGTAGATCTGTCTTTGTTTCACGCTGATAACGTCTTTGTACGTAGTCATCCAATTCATGCCAAACTGTGTATTGTGCTGTTTCACCCCAAAAAACTTGGTATTCAATAACATAAGATTGACTCTCTTTGCCCCATCCTACAACTTGTAGTTCTAATCTATCATCCTGTACGTCAACACCGCATGTAATAACCAGGACATCATCTGGTATGCATTCAGCATCCCAATTCTCTCTGCGCTTTAGTAAACCTTCTGATTCTATTTCAGTGCCAGAATCGCGCCATACTTCACCTAGTGCTGTATTTACCCAAGTTTTTAACAATTCTGGATGTTTTTTAGCTTGATGAAAGGCAACTGCCATAGATGCCCATGTTGACCAAGGAGAATATAACTCTGAAATATGAAAACCTGCGATAGTTGTCGTTTCCTTTTCTGCTCGCCACTCACCGTCACGTAACATCTGTATTTTGTGTTTTTCTTCCATAATAGATCCGCATTCTTGGCATACATAATGTGCTGTTACAGGCTCGTTTTCTTCCCAATGAACGTTGGCCCATTCTAGCGTTATAAATTGCTTACAATGGACGCAAGGCACATAGAATTTACGTTTATCGCTAGTTTCAAACGCTGTCTGTATACGCGACAAACCATCTATAGTTGGAGTGGATGCCATAATGATTTTTCTATTCCAAAAAGTCGTAGTACGTTTTGTGGCAAGTGATATGGGATCTCCTTCACTACCTGCGCTTTGTGGATATCTGTCACACTCATCAACAAGCAATATTCTTATAGGTCTACTAGCCAGGCCGCTTGCTGAGTTAGCACCTGTGATTGTCATGTGACCGCCAGGGAACTTTTTGTGTAGTACAGTATTTTCACTATCTCTAGATCTTGGCTCTTTGACCTTATCAACTAGAGCAGGTGATGAAGCCAACATAGGTGCCAATCTATCTTTTGAAAAAGATCTACCCATTTCTATAGTTGGTTGCAAAACTAGGACTGGACAAGGATCCTGACTAATGTAGTAACCCAATATATTCAGCAATAGTTCTGTTGCGCCTACTTGTGCGCTTTTCATAAAAACAACTGTTTCTATATTGCGGTCTATAATGCAATCCATTATTTCTTTTTGATAAGGCGCACGCGATGTACGCCATTTGCCAGGTTCAGCGCTAGATTCTGATGTTAGGTATCTGTATTCGTCAGACCATTCACTAACCTGTAGCCGCTTTGGTGGCTGAAACGCTTTCGCTGTCTCCGTCCACACCCACGTCATAGGATTCTTGATACTCTGACTTGGCAAGTTCGCTAAGTGCTTCATATATTTCTTGTGTTAACAGTTCTTCTGCTTGTGAATAGTTTTCTAAGCCTATGACCTGATGCGCCATTTTTGCAGGCAAGTTCAATAACTTTGCACGTACATTAGCTACAAACTCTGTCCAGGCTTTGTGTACTTCTTCTGCTTTTATCAAACTGCTGCTAAGCACTTGCACTTCCATTTCTGCTTTGTCAGCTTGTGCAGATGTTAAGCGTGTTTTATGTTCAGTAATAGTGCCATCATCAGTGTTAGAAGTCATTCTGGCCTTAGTTCTAAGGTAATTTATGTACGCTACACGACATTGATCAAGATCCATCTGCTTACCAGGCGCAGAAGGCAGTATATTTTGGCTTTTTAGCTTGCTTACCCATTCAGCAGAGCAATCTAAGTGTTTAGCAATTTCGATGTTAGTAGCCATGATCTTGAAGCAAACAAAAAAGGGCAGTGTCTAAAAAAATACTGCGGTCCGAATCACC
>Ga0181563_10002442_pt1 | contig 17998 bp, 9 predicted proteins | sample 011ome_25_FD_133759 | JGI IMG/M metagenome (GOLD analysis project Ga0181563, IMG submission 133759) | Coastal salt marsh microbial communities from the Groves Creek Marsh, Skidaway Island, Georgia - 011512CT metaG (megahit assembly) | ecosystem: Environmental > Aquatic > Marine > Intertidal zone...
CACCGTTGTAATCATAAGGTAAACTTCTGAAACCAATTATTATATCGCTTTGCTCGGCATCTACATACTCAACTCCAAAAACTTGGGACGTATTGAAATCATCGGCCAAAGATGGCTTCTCCATTACAGGAGCTTCGGTACCATTAATCGGCCAATTTTCTAAAAATTTCATGGATTGTGTCATTTCAAGGTCGGATAATGATCCAACGATGATTGCACTCGCCATTGAAGGATGAAAATACTTTTCATAGTAATTTTTCACATCGGATATTTCAACTTTTGCATACTCATCAGCGCCAACGAATTTGCCCAAAGGAGATTCATTAAATTTCAACCGATTCCAAACATTCGAAAGTCCTTGAGAACGATTATTCAATCCTGATCGTGCACTTTCAATAACTCGATTCTTCCCTTTTTTGAATTCTTTTTCATCCCAACGTGGCTCAAACATCATTTCTTTAGCCAAACTAATAGCTGCATCCAACTTATCTTTCTCGCAAGAAACATAAACCGACATTCCTGTTTTATTGGCGTTGAAAGAAATTGAAGCTCCCAAACGCTCCATTTCATTTTCAAGTTGTTCTGGTGTTTTGTTTTTGGTTCCGTTACCCATTGCAAGGGCCAACATTTCTGCCGTTCCCCAAGGAATATCTTTACCATTTTCAAACAAACGACCGCCTTCAATATTAATGAGCGCTAATACGCGAGAGGTTTCGTCGAAACGAGTTCCAATTAAGCGAATCCCATTATTTAATTTGGTCTCAAATGCATTAGGAATCGAAACGGCTTTAGGCGAGGATGGTGTAGGACGAATGCTTCGATCGAAATTATCTTTAACTACCCTCTCCTCTATTCCTTTGTACTCTAATTCCATGGCCGCACTACCAGCATAATCCGCATTCGGGTTATAGCTTTGATACTTTTCGGCTTTTTCGCCTTTTGGAACCTTCAAAGGTTGCACGTTTATAGCGGATGAATTTTTTCCTTTGATGTACTTTCTGTAAACGTTCATGATGTCCTCACGCGTTACATTTCTGTAGCGATTTACATCATCTGGAAGATTGTACATTTTATTCGAATCGTTTTTTAAATCCAGATACCAGAAATTACTCAAGTAATTGGCTTTAGAAGATGCCAATTCAAAACGATTTGAATAAGAAGATAAGATATTATTTTTGGCACGAACCAAATCTTCATCACTAAAATTCTTGTACTCAAATGAATCTATCAGGCCTTTCAATCGATCTCTTAATTTGTACATATCAGACCAGGGATATCCCACGATAGTGAAAGAAATCTCTCCCGCTAATTCATGATTTATCGTACTTAGGGGATTATTACTTGCTTGTACCTGAAGCGCTAATTCATTATCGACAAAACTCTTGTATAAAGGTGAACTTTGTGTACTTCCCATTAAATAGGTAAGCATATCTAAAGCCGCTTCATCTTCATGAAACGTTGGAACACCCACGTAGGTAATGTATGTCAAAGGCAAATAAGCATTAGGATCAGAAACCGACTTTACCTTGTCTTCTTTTAATACAACGGGTCTGATTCTTTTTTTCTTAACCGATTTACCTGGAGGAATTCCGCCGAAATATTTTTGGGTCCATTTAACTACATCTTCCGTATTTACATCTCCAGTAACAATGATTGCGGCATTATTGGGTCCGTACCAACGCAAAAAGAAATTGTGCAAATCGCTGCTATCTGCTCTGTCCAAATCATCCACAAAACCGATAGTTGACCAGCTGTACGGATGATCTGAAGGGTATAGCTCTTGGTCCTTTACTTCCATTAAGAATCCATAAGGAGCGTCGTAACGCTCGTCTTTTTCATTCTTTACTGTAGCGCGTTGATTCTCGAATTTCTTTTGGGTAAAACCTTCAAGGAAGAAACCCATTCTGTCCGCTTCCATCCACAATGCTGTTTCCGTAAAATTACTAGGAAAGGTTTCAATATATACGGTTCTATCGCGGGTTGTATTTCCATTAACATCACCACCGTATTCTTTAATGATTTTGAAATGTTCTTCATCGGCAACATGCTTGGAGCCTTGGAACAACATATGTTCGAAAAAGTGTGCGAATCCAGATTTTCCTGGAGTTTCACGCGCTGATCCTACATGATAGGTAACATTAATGTGAGCAACAGGGTCTGAATGATCCTCTGAAACAATTAACGTTAAACCGTTGTTAAGAACAAATTTCGAATAAGGTATTGTTAATGTACCCGGCTTCGGGTCTACCTTTTCGATCAATGTCGCCTGCGCAAATATGCTTGCTACAGAAAGAATCGACATTACGCTCAATAGGGATTTTTTCATAAAGCAACAAAAATACACAAATCGCAATCAATCACATTCAAAACTTAGACAATCCACTTAACTTTGGGGATAAAATATCATTTTTCAGTTTAAATATAATTCTCAACAAACAAAATAGCTCAATGCTATGTCTATATAATGTTTATGAATGCAAAACACGTAAAAGCAATACTTTTTTCAATAGGAATCTTAGGAATTTCAACATACCAAATCCATGGTAATTCCTCAGGAGCATCTTCACCTAAAACAGGAGCTCCAGGGGAAACAACCTGTACATCTTGTCATTCCGGTAATTCGCTTGTCACTTCAGGCACACAACATGCCAGAATCCAATTGAAAGGTAGTTTTAGTGGTGGTGGTTATATACCCGACTCAACCTATACCCTTACCCTAAGTTATGCGGAATCAGGAAAATCAACTTTTGGATTTCAACTAACAGCGCTTTCTAATGGAAACGCTGCGGGAACATTCACATCCTCTACAAGAACGGGTACGTTCTCTTCAACTGTAAACGGTAAAACACGATATTACATCGAGCATAATTCTACGGGATCTTCGGGAATCAGTAAAGACTCAACGGCTTGGACCTTTCAATGGAAAGCTCCAAGTAGCAATGTTGGCAACATCACGTTTTATACCGCATTAAACGCCACTAATAACAATGGAGCGAGCAGTGGAGATGTCATCTACAACAAAACTTTCCAAATAAGCCCTTCTAGCCTACTGCCCGTTGCCACTGCCAAGTTAAAATCAACCTTGAATTGTGCTGGAAAATCTGCAGAATTTGAAGCAAGTGGAACAAACAATACTTCTGGGTATTCTTGGAGTTTCCCAACAGGAGTTCCTACTGTTTCTAGCAATCAAAATCCTAAAATCAACTTTTTAAACGCCGGCAAACACATTGCGATACTATCGGTTTCTAATAACAAAGGAATTTCCCAAAATGATACCTTATCCTTTACAATATTAGACGCGGCAATTAAGCCAAGTTTAAATATTAAAACTCCCACGGTAATATTATGCCTAGGTGATACAATCAAGTTCAATATTGGGACCACTCAGAAACATACCTACACCTGGAGTAATGGAGTTACCGGAAGAAACAATCCAGTGGACACCTCAGGATATGTGGGTGTAACCGCATTAAGAGATAATGGTTGTAGCGTTAAATCCGATAGTGTTTTGGTAGTGGGGATTCCTAAACCCGATTTCAAAGTAAGTTATGGATTAACCAATGATAGTGTTTGTGTAAATGAAAGTTTACTTGTATTGCTTCAGAATAGGAAATTTGCAGATTCTTATTCTGTTGTTTCCAGTGCTGGCCCCTATTTTAGGGATTCATTCTTGATTTATCCTATTAAAAAGGGAAACAACACCTTTAAATATTGGGCAAAAAGTAAAATTGGATGTTTTTCTGGTCCATCTGAAACGACAACTTTTATTGGGATTGACACACCTCAGGCACCGGTAATATCTGTGATTTCAAGATTAAGTGATAAGATTTTATTTGGTTGGAATGCCGTTGATTTTGCGAACACATACGAATATTCCACAGACTTTGGAACCAATTGGAAAAAATCGGATAGCGGATTGACTATTACAAAACAATGGATCAATCTTGATTCGGCGACCCAACAAGTTAATTTTTGGTTACGCGCAGAGACAGGAAATTACTGTGGTTATTCCCAAATTGGGAAAACGCAGGCAAAAGGAGCAGGTTGTAACGAACCCAACTGGAGCCTATCCTTAAAGGATACCGTAATTTGCAAGGATAGTTCAACACAAATAAACATTAAAGGCCTTAATACAATAACGTCTTATTCGTTGTTAGTTAACGGTGTACAATACTATGATTCTGTATACACAACAAATTCAGTAGTTACCAATACTTTCAAAATGCAACTTCTTGATTCACAGCAATTATTATGTGGCTATTTTGAAAAGACTATTGTTGTAGTTGTCGATTCAACTCAGATTATCGAGCATAACTTTTTGCCATCAAATAAAATTCTTATTTGCGGCAGCGATCAACAAACCACAATTCCACTGATCATAAAGAACTACTCTTCCAATTACACCTATAAATTGAGCAATGGAAATAAAGATGTCAATTTGGACTCTATTAATTCCATAACACCTGAAATAGGGTATAATAATTGGACATTATATGGTAACTCCCAATATGGTTGCCCGGTACAAAAAGATTCCATATTACTGTACGCCGATAAAATAGCCGATGCAGGATTTACTGCAGAATGGGTAATGGATTTTGAATATAAATTCGTTTCAAACACTTCGGATACGGACAATTACACACACATATGGTTTGATAGTACCACTAATACCCAATTGAATTCTTTAAATACCGCTACAATTTTGGTAGATTATAAGGAATTAGGTGAAGGGAATGTAAAAATCAACCACCAGATGATCTCAAAGAATAGGGATACCCTATTTAACTTAAATGAATGTATTTATGAATCCATTCAAAACGAAACGATTAGAAATCTTGATAACTCCAGAGTGGATAAAAAGAACACGCCTTTGTTAATTCCTAATCCAGTTAAGGGTTTATCTCAATTGCAATGCGCCAATTGCATACCATCAGACAAATTCAGTATTTACGCAATAAATGGCAAATTGTACGGTACCTTTACCATCGAGGAGATGAAAACCATACGCTTATCCAATGGATTATACGTGTTCATTCATAACGGAGAAAATTCGCAAACCATTCAGAAAATCCAAATAGAAAACTAAGTATTTACAGTTTCTCTACTAGATAATGCCCTGTGATACTCTCAGGGCATTTTTTTATACCCTCTCGCATGCCTTGATAAACAAGATTTCCGCCTTTATCGCCGGCTTCAGGACCTAAATCTATGATCCAATCGGCACATTTCACGACATCCAGATTGTGTTCAATACATACAATACTATTTCCCTTTTTAATCAAGGCATTAAAAGAGTTAAGCAATTTTTGAATGTCATAGAAATGCAATCCCGTTGTGGGTTCATCGAATATAAACATAACCCCACCTTCTTTAAAAGGTGATGCCTTACTCAGGTAAAATGCCAATTTAACACGTTGTGCTTCGCCTCCGCTTAGTGTATTACTACCTTGACCCAATTTCACGTAACCCAATCCAACATCTTGCAATGGTTTCAATTTTTCAGCAATTGACTTTTCGTCTTCAAAAAACGCAATTGCCTCATCAACGGTCATTTCGAGTACATCAAATATGCTTTTTTGTTTGTGTTGCGCTTCTAAAACTTCTTTCTTAAATCGCTTCCCGTTACAAACTTCACATGGCAATTTAATATCCGCCATGAACTGCATCTCAATTACCGTTTCTCCTTCACCTTGACAGTTATCGCATCGCCCCCCATCTACATTGAATGAAAAATGAGAAGGCTTATATCCCATGCGTTTTGACACATTTGTTTTGGAGTAAAGTTCACGGATATCATCATAAGCCTTTATATAAGTTACGGGATTGCTCCTTGAACTTTTCCCAATTGGGTTCTGATCTACAAATTCTACCGATTTCAATAAATGCAAATCACCTTTTAAACTGCGATAAGCTCCGGGTAGTTGAGATGTGAATTGACCAAAATGCCTAGATAAAGCAGGAAACAACACTTGCTTGATTAAAGTAGTTTTTCCTGAACCAGAAACTCCTGTAACACAGGTTAACGACTCCAATGGGATCTGGATGCTTACATTTTTTAGATTGTGTGCCGAAGCACCTTCTAATTGAATGAAGTTCGATGTTTGTCGTTGACTTTCTGGTACGATTTTCTCTTTATTTGTTAAAAAAGCAGCTGTTAAACTTGAATCATCGCGTAATAACGATTTAAAATCACCTGCAAAAACCAACTCCCCTCCTAAACTTCCAGCCTTAGGACCAATATCAATAATATATTCAGATTGACGCATGATTTCTTCATCATGTTCAACCACAATAACGGTATTCCCTTCGTTTTGTAAGTTCTTTAATACATCTATAAGTCTGTCTGTATCGCGACTGTGCAATCCGATACTAGGTTCGTCCAAGATGTACATTGATCCCGTTAGGTTGGAACCTAAATTTGTAGCTAAATTAATACGTTGACTTTCACCTCCACTTAATGAATTACTTAAACGATTCAGATTTAAATATCCGAGACCTACATTCTCAAGATAGTGCAGTCTGCGGGTAATTTCATCTAAAATTCTTTTTGAAATTTCTTCATCAACGGCATTTAATCTCAAATTTGAAAAGTAATGATGTGCTTGTTCCACGCTCATTAACAATACATCTTGGATACTTGTATGTTGAGGCAATTCGCTCGTGCCCACATGCAAAAGTTTCACATAAGATGCGTCCAATCTCAATCGAGTTCCTTTGCATTCAGGGCAAACGGTCTTACCCCTGTATCGGGCGGCCAAAACTCTGTATTGAATCTTATAATTATTGTCTTCTAGATGCTTGAAAAAGTCATTTATTCCTAAAATATCTTTTCTCCCCTCCCATATTAACTTTTTCTCTGCTTTGGTTAATTCGCTGTAGGGTCTATGTATAGGAAATTCGATTTTTGAAGCTTTTTGAATGAAATGTTTTTTCCAATCACTCATTATTTCGCCTTTCCAAGGTGCCACACAACCCTCGTATATACTTAAGGAAGGGTCTGGAATGACCAAATTTTCATCTATTCCCAAAACGGAACCAAAACCTTCGCATTTTTTACAAGCGCCATAAGGATTATTGAAGCTAAGAAAATCTTTACTTGGTATTTCAAATTCAATTCCATCCAACTCAAACCTGTTATTAAAAGAGTGAGATTTTTTGTCGCTGAAGTCATATATCGTGCAATCTCCTTCGCCTTCCCAAAAAGCCGTTTCGATGCTATCATAAAGTCGGTTTTTATATTCATCCGATTCTGGATCGGATTTCAATCTATCTACAATGACGAAATCGCTTTCAGAGATCGGCATGGAATTTTCCATGGCCTCCTCAATTTTTATCATTGCACCTCCCACAAAAACACGATTAAAGCCTTTCGACAATAAAACCTCTAAACTTGACTTTTCAATATTTTTTAATGGGTACATAACCAAAAGCATATGAGCTTCGGGCAATTTTAAACATGCATTGAAAACATCGGTGACGGAATCTCGGTTTACCTCATTACCAGAAATTGGCGAAATCGTATGCCCGATACGCGCAAACAACAATTTCAAATAATCGTATATTTCCGTTGAAGTTGCTACAGTACTGCGGGGATTTTGCGTATTAACCTTTTGCTCAATCGCAATGGCCGGACAAAGTCCATCAATAGTATCTACAGCGGGCTTTTTCATTCTACCCATGAATTGACGGGCATATGCGCTTAAGCTCTCTACATACCGTCTCTGCCCCTCCGCAAATAAGGTATCAAAAATCAATGATGACTTTCCTGAACCAGAAACACCTGTAACAACGGTAAATGAATTTTGTGGTATCGTAACATTTATGCCTTTTAGGTTATGTTGATTGGCGTTTTTTATTCGGATTTCCGATTCTTTAGACATATAGATTATTCTATTGACTTGTTATTTTAAAAGATTTAGCGAATTGTGTCTTTGCTTACAGAAGCTCCGGCACAAATTCCAACACCACCTGTGATATTGTTATAAACCGCACTTGGATCTGAAAACAAACCACCTTCCAGTGAGTAATCCTCAATTGATTTGAAGTACTTAAAATATTCTGGACTTAAACTTTTAACTACGACCAAATATTTATAAGGTGTTCCAAATTTACTTCCAAATGGAGTTGAAAATTTCAATGATTTACTTTGTCCGTTAAATCCTGCGTCCTCTAATATCAAAGCTCCTTCAGGATTAAAAATTGGATCTGCCGCGATTTCAGGGTTTTCTGGTATAACCGGCATCACCTCCCATGCAGGCCCTAAATCCTCAAATCTAAACAAGGCTATTTCATAAAAATTACGGGAATTTGCATCGTCATTGATAGTGAATGAAATGGTACCGGTTGGAAAGCCTGTTGAATCGGTACCCGTACTATCTTCCCATTTGGCCTGAGTTGATTTGAATGCACTTGGAATGGTAAATGAGGATGTTGCAGTTGGATATTTAGGATGCGATATGGTTAAACGGTAAAACCTATTGGGTTGTGGTACAAAATCTGAGATGTATTTACCACCGTATAAAAATGTGTATTGCAGTTCTTGAGAATTTGCATTTTCATCGGTAATGGTCACCTTCGCATCTTCAATCTTTAATTCGGCACTTGAATCCACCAAGGACAATGACTTTCCTACGTGTATTTTTAATACTTCATCGTTATTTGCCAAAAGGTTTACAACCATTTTTTCTCTAAAGTCCAACCCCTCTGTGGGCAGTTCTTGCTCGCAAGAAAAAAGGCAAAATACAGCACCTATAAAAAATAACTTTCTCAAAATTCTATTCGGTAAAAAGCGGATGGAACAAATGTAAAATAGGATGTACCTATTAATTTTAACTCGTTATTGCTATTGAATTGAAACTCGGCATTAACAGGATTGCTAACACCCATTAAATTGTAAATGTGAATCCCGTAAAATTCTCGTGTTTCAAAATGCTCTTCAGGTTTGATCTCTTTAGTAAAGCCAACATCAACCCTTTGATACGTAGGCAAACGATAGTTGTTTATTTGTGAAAAATCGTAAACCAATCGATTATCAACGGTAAAATACCTTCCTGTTGGAACGGTTACTGGATTCCCTGACATCAATACGGCATTTAAGTTAAAACTAATGGTAGTTGTGGGTTGAAATACCATTTGGATAGCAAGTTTATGAGGCCTATCCCATCTAAACGGATAGGCAACACCTCCGTTGATATCTTCAAATAAACGGGTGGTTTTACTGTAGGTATAAGATGCAATCATGTTCAATCTGCCGGATTTTTTGGACAATAAGAACTCAAGACCGCTCGCGTTTCCTGTTCCTTGAGAAATCATCTGCTCCCAATAATCTCTAGACAGTTTTTCATCACGACTTTCCTGTATATACATCAATCCTGTGAAATATTTGTAAAAACCTTCAATTGAAAATTCAAAACCATCATTTAGAGGTTGAATGTATGCTGCAGAAAATTGAGTCGTTTGTTGGGGTTTCATGTTACCACTAGTGGGAAACCATACATCTTGAGGTAAAATCCCGGTAACGCTTGACAACTGATGAATACCTTGATTATTCATGGACAAACCGAGTTGAAATCTTTTATTCCCTTGTAATCTTTGATTTAATGTTATTCTGGGCTCTATACGCATAAAGGTATTATCCTTACCAAAATAGGTCCATAATCGTGCTCCTATATTGATGCTGAGATAATTATCCGAATGAAAATCCAATTCTCCATAAGTTGACCATTCCGAAGGAAACTGATTATTAGCGGTACCGTAAGTATTGTTTGTTTCAACAGCACCATCAAAAAGCTCTTGGTAAACCAACTCACCTGGTTTCATGTTATGAGTTACCCAATGTGTGCCATACCTTAATTTAGATTTACGACCATATAAATACTCGAAATCTGCAGTTCCATTAAAATCCGTTATGCTATTGTTCTCTTCAAATTTCAGTTCACCCGTTTGATTGACACCGTTATTAAATGTGGATAGTCCAAAGTTTTCAAACTTGACATACTTATATCGTGAAATTCCGATGGACGCATGCATAAAATGCCTTTTATTAATTTCTCTAAAATAATTCACACCCATGAGTGTGTTTTGCCAACGCCAACCCAAACCTATATCAAGATCAACCGAACGACCAAGGGAATCGGTAATGTTTGATTGGAAATTAAGACCGTATTTATCTCTACCGTTATATACCCATAGGTTCCAATGCTCTTCTTTGCTCTTTTTGTAATTAACTTTTAGGTTAATGTCGTGAATATTACCAATAAGAGATTCATTGAGTTCAGGCGCCATTGAGGTTAATAGCAAGTCTAAATACGAACGACGATAACCTAATGCGGCAGTTAATTTTCCTTGATCGTCTAATGGACCGTCTAAAGCAATGCCTACAGTGGCAAGATCCATATTAATGGAACCTTTCCATTTTTCAGCATTCCCTCCTTTCGTGGTTATATCCACTACACCTCCGCCTGCGCGATTACCATATCTTGCAGGAGATACGCCTCTGTATAGTTCCGCGCTATGAATTACATCGGGATTGTAATTCGACAGCAAACCCCAGATATGACCGTTACCATATAGCGGTAGGCCATTCATAAGCATAAGATTCTGATCTGAATTACTCCCTCTCACATAGGTGGAAGAAAGTCCTTCGATACCACCATTAACCCCTGGTAGAAACTGAAATATTTTTAAAGGATCAGAAATCCCAAAAAGGGATTTATACTGCAACACTTGCCTAGGAAGAACCTTGTAAAAGGAGGTTTTACTCGTAAATAATGCCGCTAATTCTGCCGAAGAATCCGGTTCGTCAAAATCAACAGGCTTGAGAAATACATTATTTAGTACAACTCCTTGAACATCTACCTCTACCCTATGCGCTTTATATCCTGGCGCAGCATACCACAATTCTCGTTTACCATTTCGAGTTAACAATTGGTAATAGCCCTCTGAATTGCTTTCCGTATATAAATTGGTTGCCTTGTCAATGATTACAGCTGAGGAAATGTTTTCCAATGTAAGTTCATCAAAAACCCAACCTGTAACCGCTTGATTTTGCGCTGAAATTCTTAGAAAAGAGCAAAAAACCAACAAATGAATGAGGCGCAAACGCATAACACTCAAAATTAAAGAATTTGGATAAGCATAAAAAGCATTGACTTCATTAAATGTGGACTTATTCGACGGAAGAATTAAAATTCCACTTTCATCTCTATAAACTGACTCTCACAATCACTCCCCGATTCGAGAATTTGAGGTTTTTGAATTCGAATTTTAATGAATTTTAAATTCAAATGGGCGAATTTCTCTTGTGATTGTCTCAAAAAATCTTCTCCAAAAGATTCTAAAAGCTTGTATGAATTTATAGATAGAGCCTTCAATAACCTATGTATTTCGGCGTAATCGATTGTATTTTCAAGTTCGTCATTCACCCCAATGGATTCATATTGTACATCAACATCTACAAAAACCTCGGTTTTTATTCTAATTTCGTCGTTATACCATCCTATTGGAAGAAATAGGTGGGATTTTTGAACACTTACTAGGATTAACATACTGTTTATTAAAAATTAATGCAGAACACAATCACTTTATTACTTTTGTAAGGCATGGAACGTTCAAAGTTAGAGCAATTATGGCAATCTAATTTAAATCGCGATACTTTCACAGGTTGCGATTTCTATTCGATTGACGATTTGTTAACCGAAGAACACCTTCAAATAAGAGATTCTGTTAGAACTTGGGTTAAGAATCGCGTATCGCCAATTATCAATGATTGTGCTCAGGAATCTTATTTCCCCAAGGAATTACTTCCAGAAATGGGCAATTTAGGCGTTTTTGGGCCACATGTTCCAACAAAATACGGTGGATCCGATGCGGATTATTTGACGTATGGATTGATGATGCAAGAAATTGAACGTGGAGACAGCGGCATACGAAGCACAGCCAGTGTTCAAGGCTCTTTGGTAATGCACCCAATCCATTTGTATGGATCTGAAGAACAAAAGCAGAAATTCTTACCAAAATTAGCAAACGGCACGTATTTAGGTGCTTTTGGCTTAACAGAACCTGACCATGGAAGCAATCCGAATGGCATGCAAACCCACTTTACTGAGGATGGTGACTTTATCGTATTGAATGGTTCGAAAACTTGGATTAGCAATGCACCCTTAGCGGATATAGCAATTGTTTGGGCGAAAAATCCAGAGGGCAAGGTTCAAGGTGTGATCGTAGAACGCGGAATGGAAGGCTTCACAACACCAGAAATCCAAAACAAATGGAGCCTAAGGGCAAGTGCTACGGGCGAATTGGTATTTAATGATGTCCGCATCCCGAAAACCAATATCTTGCCCGGGGTTATTGGATTAAAAGGCCCACTTTCTTGTCTGAACTCTGCACGTTACGGAATTTGCTGGGGTGTTATAGGCGCTGCGATGGACTGCTTTGAAACAGCAAAGAAATATGCATTAGAACGCTTGCAATTTGGCAAACCAATTGCGTCTTTTCAGTTGCAACAGAAGAAACTTAGCGAAGCCCTTACAGAAATAACCAAAGCCCAACTTATGGCCTGGAGATTGGGGGTATTAATGAATGAGGGCAAAGCCACGCCAGCTCAAATATCAATGGCAAAACGCAACAATGTAGAAATTGCTCTAAATATTGCACGTGAGTGCCGACAAATATTAGGTGGTAATGGAATATCTGGAGATTATTCTATTATGAGACACATGGCCAATTTAGAATCGGTAATCACCTATGAAGGCACACATGATATACATCTTCTAATTCTAGGGATGGAAATAACAGGAATAAACGCATTTGAATAAATTATGTATAAGATAAAATTTGGAACTGACGGCTGGAGAGATATAATAGCCGAACATTTTACAACCGAAAACGTGAGACGCGTAGCCTATGCCAGCGCAGAATGGCTCAATAGCAGTAATTTACCTAAAAAGATTGTATTGGGTCACGATTGCAGATTCGCAGGTTCGATGTTTGCTAATGAAGCTGCTACCATATTTGCCGCCCATGATATCGATGTTGTAATGGCTAGAAACTTTGTTTCAACTCCAATGATATCCTTAGCGGCTAACAAGTTGAATGTTGGATTGGGCATCATAATAACAGCATCCCACAATCCTCCTTCCTACAACGGATTTAAAATCAAAGCGGCTTATGGCGGCCCTGCAACTCCTTCTACGGTTGAGGAAATTGAGAATTTAATCCCAGACTTAGCAATCATTCCGGAATATAGTTTCGATCACTTTGTTTCAAACGGCCGCATTACCTACGCCGATTTTGAAAATATGTATTTGGACCATTGCAAGAATTCTTTCGATATGGAAGTTTTGACATCTGTCGGCAAGAATTTGGTATACGATGCCATGTATGGCGCAGGAAGAAACGTCATTCCAGCCTTGTTCAGTGATGCACGAGTTTTACATGGTGGAAATAACCCTGGATTTGAAGGAAGAGCTCCAGAACCTATTTTGAAAAATCTGCCCGAAATCTCTGAATTAATTCCAACTTCCGAAGCGTACAAATTTGGCTTGGCAACCGACGGAGATGCTGATCGTATTGGATTTTTTGATGAAAAAGGGCGATTTGTGGACTCCCACCATCTTATACTATTATTGATTGAATATTTGGTAGATTTCAAAGGTTATTCAGGCAAAGTTGTAAAGAGCTTTTCCGTTTCAGATAAAATATCAAAGCTTTGTGAAATCAAAGGTTTAGAAACCATTACCACCAAAATTGGTTTCAAATATATCTGTGAACACATGGTAACCGACGATGTGCTTATAGGTGCTGAAGAAAGCGGAGGAATTGCAATCAAAGGTCATATTCCAGAACGCGATGGCATATGGATGGGCTTGGTATTGATGGAATACGCGGCTAAAACCGGAAAAAGCATATCTCAATTAATTGATGATGTTTATGCCAAGGTTGGCGCATTTGCAGTTGAACGCTACGATCTTCACATAAACAATGAGTTGAAGTTATCCATCATAGAAAATTGTCAGAAAAATAGTTATGATTCCTTTGGCGAATACAAAATTGAACGCACGGAAGATATTGATGGTTTCAAATTCCACCTTTCGAATGGATCTTGGGTTATGATTCGTCCATCAGGCACCGAGCCTGTATTGCGGGTTTATGCAGAGTCATCCGATAGTAAACGTGCATTTGAAATATTGGACGCAACCAAGAAAGCCATTTTAAATGACTGAAGCTTTAAAGATTGATATCCGAAAAATACTCGGAAATAAAAATCCCAAACTACTAAAACGCCTGCCCAATTTCATCTTAAATTGGGTTGAGAAATTCATCCATCAAGATGAAATCAACTATATATTGAATGAAGGAAAGGGCCAGGTTGGCCCAGAATTCATCAATACGGTATTCAGAATCAATCAGGTAACATTAAAGTCAAGATTTTTAGACCGAATTCCTGAAAAAGGAGGCTGCATAATTGCTGCCAACCATCCCTTAGGGGGTGTTGACGGTATGGCGTTGATGGCAGAGGTAGCAAAACGAAGGTCCGACTTTCTTTTTTTGGCCAATGACATCCTCATGAACATCACCCCACTTAAGGATTCGTTCTTACCCGTGAACCGGGTTGGCTCAACCGATAGAAAAAGCTTGGCATTAATTAGTGAAGCATATGCATCGGGCAAAGCAATAATTATTTTCCCGTCAGGATTTGTTTCTCGAAAAATTGATGGTATTGTTCAGGATTTACCTTGGCAAAAAAGCGTTATTCAAAAAGCCAAGGAACATAAACTTTGCATCATTCCAACGTTTATTGATGGCGAAAACACAAAACGTTTTTACAGAATATCAAAGATCAGGAAGATTTTAGGTGTCAAAGCGAATCTCGAAATGTTCACATTGCCCGATGAAATGTTCAAACAAAAAGGAAAAACCATCACAATGACATTTGGAAATCCAATTGAGCCAGAAAAGCTTTATCGGAATAAACCAATTGAGATAGCGGCAAAAATACGGGAACTCGTTTATGCATTAAAAGAGAATACGGAAGCGACAATCTCCTAACAATTAATTAATTTGCACCACTATGACAGATCGGTTGATGGATCCTGTTTCTCGAGATATATTAATATCTGAATTAAGTAGGGATATTTTTGTTCGAAAAACCAACAAGGCTGATAACGAAATCTATATTTTCCGAGGTTGCGAAAAACCCAACCTAATGAATGAAGTTGGTCGTTTGCGAGAGGTTTCCTTTCGTGAAGCTGGAGGCGGAACTGGAAAAACTTCTGACCAAGATGAGTTTGACACGAGGGAAAATGGCTATCAACAATTGATTGTTTGGAATCCTACTGACAAAGCAATTGTTGGAGGATATCGGTTCATTTTCTGTAAAGATGCGCGTAAAGAAAATGGAGATTATGATTTATCGACTACGGAAATATTAGATTTTTCAGACAAGATTAAACAAGACTATTTCCCCTATACCATTGAATTAGGGAGAAGCTTCGTACAGCCCGATTATCAACCGTCTCAAGGAAGCCGAGCAGGGATATTTTCCCTAGACAATCTCTGGGATGGTTTAGGGGCTTTGATTGTTGACAATCCCGATATGAAATATTTTTTTGGGAAGATTACCATGTATTCAGATTTCAACAAAGAAGCTCGAAATTTAATTTTGGACTTTATGCAAATTTTCTTTCCAGATAAAGAAGAATTGGTAAAGCCAATTCATCCTATTGTTCGACCCGAATTAAACGAGAAATTTAAAAACGAAATATCAACGTTGCCTTATAAACAGGCCTATAATCATCTTTCAAAACTTGTTAGAGAATTGGGAGAAAACATTCCTCCATTATTCAATAGTTACATGAGCCTCAGCCCTACAATGAAAACCTTCGGCACTAGTATTAACGACTATTTTGGCGGCGTAGAAGAAACAGGAATAATGGTAACAATTGATGATATTTACACGGAAAAAAAAGAAAGACACGTAGCAAGCTATTTAGCTCAAAAATAATGTCGCTTTAAAATAATAAATCAACGATTATTATCTAAGAAGACTGTCTGAGAATACGAGTTTCCGCCAAAGTCATAACGCACAAAATAAACGCCGGTGCTTATTGTATCAGTGGGGATATATTTATTTCTTGTTTTCTTACTAAACACTTCCCTACCTGATGCATCAAAAATTTGAAAATAAATTTCAGAATTAGACGCTTCCATCCCAACCAAACATAATCTATTTTCCTGTACAATTAAAATAGGCCTTTTGACTTCTATTTTATCATTTCTCATAGCATTAACAGAGGCTATAATGGCCTTGTAAGCATCAATTTTTCCGGTACCGTATTGAAAATTGTCTTGATTTCCGGTGTAGGCGTCTTTTTGTGAGGTACTCCGGATAATTTCATACATATCCGATGCTGATAATTGACCTTCTGAGGCTTGAAGCATCAAGGCTACGATTCCTGCAGCATGAGGCGATGCCATGGATGTACCACTCAATAATACCCAATAAACATCATCGTTATTCCATTGATCCTTGTGCACTATATACGGACTTAACCAACCCGGAACAGCATCTTTATGATAGGCATTGGCAATAAATTGACCTGGAGCGGCTACATCTGGATTCAATCGACCATCTAAGGCCGGCCCCCAAGATGAAAAACCCGAAATCTGACCTTCGTCAATAGCACTATCGGATTGGAATTTGCCTTCAAAATTCAACCAATTAACGCGATTATTATAGGAACCTACAGATAAAATTGCTTTTGATGTGCCGCCATTTTCAATAAGTGTACTAACAGCATCTCCGTTAACCCAATGCGACGGTTTATACTTTCTAATGTAATTACGAAATGTTCCAGCCGTCCATTCATAGGTTCTTCCTGAATTCCATCCATGCACCTCTCCTTTTCCTCTAAAATTAATTTTGATAAATCTTTTGTTTGAATTGGCTTCGAGCATCATCAGAAAATTCGATTTTCCATTGTAGGGATAAGCTCGAGTCCCTGACAATAAAATCTCAAAAGTATCCATATTATTTACCAGCTTACCGGAAATCAAAGTGTCTTTGGAAAAGTCCCAATAAGGAGTTTCAATCAATACATTATCTTGAGAATCGATTAAAACGATTTGAAATTGAAGATTACTATTAAGTTCAGACCAAAAATCGCAGTAGACATTTTCGGTCTTGAAATTATTTCTACTTCGGTCCATCGCCAAAGTGGCTGCAGAATCCCCATTTAATTCCAATTTTATATGCATTTCGTGTTGAGCACTATTTCCATTAGCGCCTACCAATGCACGACCCGTAGCTTTTTGAGAATTAGGATTGGGTGTATTTATTATATCTTCGAGTGCAATATCAAATAAGGAGGTGCCATCATGAGGGCCGGTGTGCATACCCCATGACAAATTACAAACGGCAGGCTTATTTAATGAATCGGCATATCTAAATACATAATCAAAACCATCTATAATTGCGTTATTTGCTACCAAATAATCGCCTAATGCACTTCCACCAAGAGTATCGTTCTGATATTTAATTCCTACAAACACCAATTCGCTTTCGGGAGCTACACCGGCATATTTAAAATCTGGGGATTTGAAGCCAGATCCACCGGCGATTCCAGCCACATGTGTGCCATGTGAGCCATCTGTATCTATGGCTTCTAATATTTCCTTTTCGCTATTTTTTAGTATTCCATAACCATAAGGAGCTGGACCCATTTGGTTCTTATATTTTTGCTGCCAAAAGCGTTTTACTCTGTAAACAGTTCCATCCTCATTGAAAAAAGTTGGATGCGTTGTTTGGAATCCTACGTCAACAATTCCAATAACCACATTATCTCCTCTGATACCGGAAAAATTAAGGGACTGAGCGGCTTGTACATTGGACTTTGTTAATGCCTTATCATCAAGCGGTCTTGGAGAATTAAAGCGCGTTGCAGCATCTAAAAAGACCACTTCATCCCAACTCAATAATTCATTGATTGATTCTGGG
>Ga0181563_10002443_pt1 | contig 17997 bp, 15 predicted proteins | sample 011ome_25_FD_133759 | JGI IMG/M metagenome (GOLD analysis project Ga0181563, IMG submission 133759) | Coastal salt marsh microbial communities from the Groves Creek Marsh, Skidaway Island, Georgia - 011512CT metaG (megahit assembly) | ecosystem: Environmental > Aquatic > Marine > Intertidal...
GATCAACATCTGCTGGATCAAGTCGGAATTCTCGCACACCCCAATGAGTACCACACACCGAAACTGCCGGGGATGGGTGATGTGAATTGGGGTCGCTTCTTTTCCACCCTTACCGACTCGGGCTACCGTGGCCCGGTGTGTGTCGAAGTGGAGGATCGAGCTTACGAAAAGACGGCAGACGACCGCTTACTTTCGCTGATCCAAAGTCACGCGTTCCTTCGCAGTTACTTGCCAAAGCCAATCCAAAGTAGCTAGACCGAACTTCAGCCAGTGACAGAGGCTAAGCCAAACGCAAGTAATGATTCTCGCAACTGCTCGAACTGCTGTGGCTCAAGCGGAGTCATTGGCAGTCTCATTTCGCCTGTGTCGCGTCCGACCATTTGCATCGCAGCCTTGATCGGGATTGGATTCGTTGAAAGACCAAGCATACTGGAGCAAAGTCCAAATAGCCGATGATGAAGAGTTCGTGCGGTGACAAAGTCGTCGGCCAAAGCAGCATTGACTAGCTCAATCATTGGCCCTGGAACCAAGTTACCCACCACGGAAATCACACCTTCCGCTCCAACGCTCATCATCGGAAGGGTCAAGGAATCATCACCGCTTAGGATGGTTAGATCGGTTGTCCCCGCAATGGCCGAACACTGATCAAGCTTACCGGTCGCCTCCTTGACCATCGTGATCCCTTGAATTTCAGACAGTCGCTGAATCGTTCCTACTTCGATCTCTTTTCCGGTCCGTCCGGGAATGTTGTAGACACAGACGGGGATGTCAACATCTTCGGCGATTGCCTTGAAATGCTGGTAAAATCCTTCCTGCGTTGGCTTGTTGTAGTAAGGCGCGACTTGAAGCGTTGCATCGGCTCCTTCTGCAGCGGCTCGCTTGGTTAATCGAAGTGCTTCGGCAGTGCTATTGCTACCGGTACCCGCCATGACCTTCGCACGCCCCGCGACGCACTGGATCACCTCTGTAATCACGCGATCGTGTTCATCGTGTGAGAGTGTGGGTGATTCACCCGTCGTGCCAACGGGGACGATGCAGGTTGTGCCCGCCTGAACCTGAAACTCAACTTGCTCGCGGAGACACGCATAATCCACCTCGCCATCGCGAAACGGCGTGATGATGGCGACGGAAAGTCCTGCGAATTCGGAACCCTTGCGTTGGGTCATGACTAGCCTCGGGGAGCGTTCTAGATACCAAAACAGGGAGTTTAACAGCGTGAAGCGATCACCAAAAGGACCGTCGTTGAGCCAAAACGGCTGTAAAAACCGACGCTCCCGACGCCTCGCGGAAGACTCATCTACCTTGATTGCCGTGCTTTTTGCTAAATATGGACTGTCGTCGAGAGGGTCCGTCCCCTTGCGGCACGCCTGTCGTTCAGAAAATCAACGCTGAAAGACTCGATCTCGGCACGGCCAAGTATTGAAAACCGTGCAGCCAAGGCGACCAAAGAGCAAAAATATCAAACGCGATTTTGTTGTCCTTAGCAGCCACGAGTCGGGGTAATTAGCCAAATAGCATTGCAATCGATGCTAGCGATAGATGCACTGAATGGCTGCAAATGGCACCGTTAGGGTTGACGCTCCCGAAGACCCGCTCCGCCGTCCACATTGATCAGCGCCATGCCAAGTCGCCTGACGCGATACGTCCTTTTTGAAATCCTCAAGATTTTTTCCGTATCGCTGATCGTTCTCACACTGCTCATCCTGCTCGTCGGAGTCGGCAGAGAACTGCTGCGCCAAGGACTGGGCCCCTCTGCAGTGGTTCAACTGCTACCCTTTATCCTGCCCATCTCACTGCAATTCGCATTTCCAGCGACCGCTTTGTTTTCGGTCTGCTGCGTTTATGGTCGGATGGCGGCCCACGGTGAAATCTCCACCGTTAAGGCATGCGGAATCTCCCCACTTCGACTACTAAAACCAGCACTCGTCTTCGCGGCCGTTCTCAGCCCAATCGCAGTCGTAGTCTCGGATCTCGCGGTCTCCTGGGGGCGTCCCGGCGTCAATCGCGTGGTTCTAATGTCGATCGAAGACATCGCCTACCGCGTACTTCGTAGTGAGCAGACCTATACGTCAGAACAGGGCTTCTCAATCCATGTACGAGAAGTCGACGGACGTAAGCTCATCCGACCCACCGTTACGGTGCACAATGGCGGATCCCAAGGCCCAATCAAACTCACGGCCAAAGAGGGTGAACTTAGCCTCGACCCTGAAAACGAAACCCTACTTTTAAGAGTGGTCGATAGCCAAGTTGAAGGCGGTCACCTCTTTCAGAGCATCGTGCCGGGTGAAACGGATTTCAGAATCCCACTCTCACGCAAGGCTTCGCCTCAGGACTTTAGTAAAAAGAGCCCGAGTGAGCTTCCCATGCGTTTGCTGAGTACCGAGCGAATCAAACAAGACAGTCGTAATCACGCGATTGTCGGCCAGCTTGCTGCCCATACCGGATTTTCGATCCTGACCTCGCGCAGTGAAAACATCATGGGTGTGGGTGATAACGACATGGAATCACATCTCTACAGCAGTCGAAAACGACTGATTCGATTACAGACCGAGCCATGGCGACGTTGGGCCTGGGGTTTCAGTTGCTTTTTCTTTGTCTTTGTTGGTGCACCGCTCGCCATGCTTGCCAAAACGAGCGACTATTGGTCGACGTTTGGTCTTTGTTTCCTGCCCACGCTGATCGTCTATTATCCGCTCTTTATTTTCGGACTCGAACAGGCAAAAGATGGCCTCGTTCCACCCTACGGTGTTTGGCTTGGAAACTTGATCCTCGCCATAATCGGATTCGTGTTATTCGCACGCGTTCGTCGGTACTAACGCACCCACTCGATGGCGAAAACTTCAGGCCTCCGATTCTTCGGCACTCCCCAGCCGAAGCAGCGCAGCGATCAATCGCTCTGCCTCGTACTGAAGCATGGGGATTTCGAAAGACAAACGGTCCTCGATACCATTCAAAGCCGAATGCTCAATCGATCCTGCCACCTCACGCAGCGGAGTAGCCAGAAAAAGATCCGCCGAACCTTTGAGTGTATGGGCGTATCGCATTACCGATGGCAGGTCATTCGACTTTGCTGAACTGACAAGCTTATCGACTAGCATCCGGCACTCTGGAATAAATACTTCCGCGAGTTCACATAGTGCTTTGATTCCGGCTGGGTAACGCTTACAGACCGCCTCGATGTGCATCGGTGGACGGTCTCGATCCAACCAGCTAGATGCCGCTTGACTGCCCTCAATCTCATGTACTCCACCTATCGATTGATCTCTCCTCTGAACCTCGCCTAATTGACCCATCAACCCTGGTGTTGATTGCAGCCTGCTGTGATCAACAGTGGATTCCTGAATTTGATTTTTCGGATCAGCAGATTGCGTGATTGCAGAATTCTCGTTCAACGAGACACGTTCATCGTGAATCGAGGCTGTTAGATTGATAGGATCGCTGAGCCTACGGTCCTCAAACTCAGTCCCGTGATCGCCCATCTTGTTGACAGCGTGCACGAGGATCTGCTGTAAATCCTGGGGGTGAATTGGCTTGCAAAGATGTGCATCCATCCCCGCTGCTTGGCAAGCAATCCGATCTTCTTCGAATGCCGCCGCGGTTACAGCAATGATCGGAATCCGATTCCCCGTGCCGACCTCTTCTTTGCGAATAAGCTTTGCAGCCTGGATCCCATCAAGATTGGGCATGTGCATGTCCATCAAAATCACATCCAAGTTCCCCTCGCGCCAACAATCCACCGCTTCGATGCCATCGACCGCGAGAATCGGCTGATGCCCGGCTGCCTTGAGCATGCCTAACGCAACTTGCTGATTTGCAAACCCATCCTCTGCGACCAACACTTTCAAGGAACGGGATGGAGTGGCGTTAGCCGATCCATGTCGAAACGGATCCGATTGACGGACCGCCTGAAGCAGGATTTCGAGAAACTCTGATTGCACGATTGGCTTGGTAACACTTCGGCAAAAACCAGATTGTTGCAACGTCGTCCCGTCGTGCTGTTGATTGGAGGACGAGAGCAGAATCATCTTAGGAACACTGGATCCTAAACGCTCGACCACTTGCCTCCCGACGGCTACACCGTCCATCTCGGGCATCATGTAATCAATCAGCATCAATGAAAATGGAGTACCTTGGTTTGCCGCAAAATCAAGTGCCTCGAGGGCTTCATGCCCGCTGGCGACCGTCACCACCTCTGCACCCCACCGCGACAAGAGCTCTTGAAGAATCTGCCGATTCACGGGGTGATCATCTACCGCCAAAACCTTAAGCGATTTCAAATCCTTGAACCGCTCAGACGGATCCACCTCCATCGAATCCGCTGGCTGCATCCGAATGGTGAAATAAAACTCGCTACCTTCACCCTCCACACTGTGCAACGCCAATTTTCCTCCCATCAGATCAATGAGCTGACCGGTGATGGCTAGACCAAGCCCCGTTCCACCGAATCGCCGAGTCGTAGAAGCGTCAGCTTGCGTGAACGCATCAAGTATGGTTTGTTGCTTATCCGCCGGGATCCCCATACCGGTATCCGTTACGCGAAAAATGACCTCGCAGTCATCAGTCGGTGCCGACGCAACCGATTCGACACCTTTGGTTCGATCCGTGTCGCAAGCTGACTCAGATTCCCGCGGATTGCTCTTTTCACCGGAATTCTTAGCTGGCATCACCTGAACTGAAACGTGTCCGCACTCCGTAAACTTAACGGCGTTGCCAACTAGATTAATGACAATCTGCCTTAGTCTTGCTGGATCACCTAGTAAATGATCGGGTAAATCAGGAGATAGATAGCAGAGCAGCTCCAATTCCTTATCTGCAGCGCGGACAGCAAGTGAGCGAACGGACTTCTCTATCACATCTCGAATCGAGAATGGAATCTGCTCTAGCTCCAAACGCCTCGCTTCGATTTTCGAGAAGTCAAGAATATCATTCAGTAACACGAGCAACGACTCGGCTGAATCTTTGAGGATATCGAGATACTCACTCTGCTCGGGATGCAGTGAAGTCATGGAGAGCAGTTCTGACATTCCAATGATCGCGTTCATTGGAGTACGAATCTCATGACTCATGTTCGCGAGAAACTCGCTCTTGGCCTGATTCGCGTTATCTGCTGCAACGCGTGCGGACTTTAGCTCCTCTTCGTACTGGATAATGTCGGTCACATCTCTTGAGATTCCGAAGGTGCCGACAATCTGTCCTTGATGATCCCGAAGCGGCATTTTGGTTGATCGACACCAAGTATCAGATCGATCACGCCAAGTCTCTTTTTCTAATTGATCCAAAAGCGGCTGTCCCGATTCCATCACCTCGACTTCGTCAGCACGAGCATCGGTTGCATGTTCACCAGAAAAAATATCCGCGTCGGTTTTTCCTTCGGCCTCGGCGGCATCCGCTAGCCCAAACTTTCGAGCCATTGCTTGGCTGATGCGTAAAAAACGGCTGTTGCGATCCTTGAAGTAGATCGAATCCGGGATGTGCGTCATTAAGTGATCCAAAAGATGACGCTCATGCCGCAGGTACTCTTCGGCTCGAACGCGATCGGTGACATCCCAAAACATGACCTGCAGACCGATCACCGTTCCCCGCGAGTCAAAAATCGGACTCTTCACTCGCTCAATCCAGCACTCCTTGCCTTCACCATTACGAGTGACCTCGACATTATGAAGCGGTTGCTGCTCGCGGAGCACGCGAGCATCATCAGCCGAATATTCCTTAGCGATCTCATCTGGGAACAGGTCCGAATCCAGCTTCCCCACCAACTCACCAAGCTCGACTCGGCGAAATCGTAGATAAGAAGAGTTGGCGAACAACCTTCGGCCCTGCGTATCTTTAATCAAAACACACAGCGGCAGGCTATCAACAAGGGAAGTGTACGCGTCTTTGCCGCTGACTTTTTCAAGTAAAAGCGGATCAGATAGGCTGACGTCTTCCGGTTCCGCCATTCCCTGAAAATTTCCGGGCGAAGTCAAATCTTGTTGATTCTTGCTATCTGCAGTGGGATCGAAAGACTCAGAAAGCCCTGAACTTTTCCTATCTTGCCCGAGACTCTCTTCACGGCGGCTATCAGCGTTCAAGTGGTTGCGATTCGGTTGTGGCGGATTGGTACTGGACATGTGGAATGCCGGTAGCAGTGTGAAACGGATCTGCCAAAAAATTGTTTCTCGGATACACGAATTAAACAACGATAGGACGCTGTGAACGTCCCCGAGCAAAAAAACCGGGATTAGCAGCGCGGAGTAAAATCATCGGCGGGTGATAACGCCTGTGCGAATTTAGCGAGCAACTCAGCCGCCGCGTCCAAGTCATCCGTTGAAATAACTTCCACGGCTGAGTGCATGTAACGGTTCGGAATCGCCACCAAGCCTGTGGCGACACCACCACCATGGATTTGCATAACATTAGCATCGTTGGGTGTTGCGCGACCGATCGCAGCGAGTTGGTAAGGCAGCTGATTCTCTTCGGCCAGCTGAATTAGCCGATCCGCAACCTCTGGATTGATGTTGGGACCTCGAAAGATAACTGGGCCTCGGCCTACCGCTAGATCCCCTTGCATCTGCTTACTAATCGTCGGGCAATCCGATGCATGGGTGACATCAACCGCTATCGCCACTTGCGGATCAATACTCCCCGCGGCCGTCTTGGCTCCGCGAAGCCCAATCTCTTCTTGAACGGTCGATACGCTGTGCAAGTGACATTGCAGCGGTGCAGTCACGGCTCGCTTAAGAGCTTCGATTACCGTCCACATTCCCGATTTATTGTCCATGCCTGGGCCGCAGACAAGATTACCCATCAATCGACGAAGCCTGAGATCCAAAGTGATGGGATCACCAATCCGGATACATTCCCGCGCAGCCTCTCCGTCTCGGGCGCCCACGTCGAGCCAAAGCTCCTCGAGACGCACGACTCTTGTGCGTTCTTCGGTAGTAAGAAGATGAATGGGTTTGCGACTAATTGCTGCCGCAATCGGACCGTTTTGCGTCCAAATGGTCATCGATTGACCAATGAGTTGTTGAGGATCCCAGCCGCCGATGGTCTGCGCATAAACAAAGCCCTCCTCGTCAATGTGGGAAACCAGCATCCCAATCTGGTCACAATGCCCAGCAAACATCAAACGAGGTCCCAGTTGATCTCCCGCAGAAGAAATTAAGTTTCCATGGACATCGACTCTCGATTCCTTGACGTGGCCATCAAGATACTCGGCCACCAAAGCCTGCAGCCTCTGCTCGTATCCCGATGGACTTGGGGTCTCAACGGCTCGCTGAAAGAAATCGTAACCGACGTCATCCATGAATCATTTCCTTTAAAAAGTCAGAAGTATCCAGCGATTAACCCCTAATGGAACCTGATCGGCGTTGTATCAGAAAAGGAGACGCCACCAAGGTCGGTGGTGCCTATGATCTTATCAACCTACGCAAGTCCATGCCGACATACCCAAGAAATCGCTGCGATTGCTGCAAACGGAGTAATTTGAACTTCAAAGCGGTTCCCAAGCGACGATTCGCAAAAAATTTTTCTCGTGCGACCGTGACGGCGGACGGCCCCAACGAAACAAGCTACACCCACTCAAAACCCCACAAAACACCGCAATTACGCAAACCGGAATCAGTGGTTGTAGGTTCGGGTCGCACCGTGAAGTGGGAAGAAACCGCTGATAGTGCTTATTCCCAATCAAACACACTAAAGAGTTGGGACGGTTTTTCTCGACAATAATTCTCGGATGAGTCACTCTCGCCTTTTTTAAGTAGAGAGACGGTTCAACGTTTGCCCCGTTCGCGAGGCAAGTTTGTCGAGCTCACATCTACCCAGGGGGGAATCTGGGGAATTGCTTCGCTTTGTGATTCAGTCAAACCACTGATCTCACGAGTTAAACGAAGCAGATTGGCGAACATAGCCAAATCGTCCCACGGTGAGTCGATTGACTCAATCGTGAGGAAGGTTGGGCGTTGATCGCCAACATCTCTTAGCTTCTCCCCTAAACCACCTCTGGGTGGCCGGTCATGTTCTTATCCTGACCAAAAACTGAACGACTTTTAACAACTAAAACCGCGAGGATCCCGCAGGGCGAGCGTCGCAAGATGCTAACCGGGTAGCCTAGACCCAACGTGAAGATGAAAAGCACTTTGTTCCGACATCGCGACCCACCGCGACTGACGGAGAGTAGTCGATCAGGACCGACCACTCGCTTGACTGAAACGCGATGAATGGCTGCGAGAACAATGGATACCGACGCACCATTGTTCGAGGGAAATTAAACGAGGCGTTATGGAGAACCTAGCATGAAGGTCTTCACAACTGGACAGGTCGCCAAGATCTGTAAAGTAGCACCCCGAACCGTATCAAAATGGTTCGACTCGGGGCGTTTGAAAGGCTATCGCATTCCTGGATCACAGGACCGTCGTATTCCACGAGAATACTTGATTAAGTTTCTCAAAGAGCACGGCATGCCCTTGGGCGATCTTGAAGACGAAGCAATGGCAAAGTGCCTAATCGTCGCTCAAGACCAAGTGTTGATTGAGAATCTCAAGCGAGAATTGCCACCTGAGAAAGCGTTCAAAGTTGCTGTTGCAGCTAGCGGTTTCGAAGCTGGTATTCAAGCAGAAAGTTTCAATCCAGACTGCATCATCGTCGACTTCTCGATTGGGAAGATCGAAGCGGTGCAAATCTGCCAGAACCTTCGAAAGAATATCGACTTCACCGACATCGTTCTGATTGCTCTGCTTCCAGATGATGGGCAGCCAATGAGTTTCGATCGCAGCAGCATCAACGAAACGTTCAAGAAACCTTTCGATGCTCACCTGCTTGCAGAGCGTCTTCGTACGCTCGTCGGTTCGAGAAAAGAACTCGTCTAATTCGTTGACGAACATTCATTTCCTCGTGAATGAGTGTTGGCCGACTCGACTTAGAAAGACCTCGCTAAAGGCGTTCTCCATCCCCGCAGATGGAGAACGCCTTTTTTTATTGATCGATGGCGATCAACGATTTTTTCGGACTGGTCGGAACTGTCTCGATCGACGTTTGCGTGCAGCCAACAACACGCTGTCTCTAACCCAGCGTCGAACTTGCTGTCGTACCTCCCCACATGCGTCCCTTCCCAAGCCGGCTTGCGATCATCAACGCCCGCTCGGTAAGCCAATCGACCCTGTGTCACGAAAGATTGAAATATTAATCGTTGAGAAAAGACCGCTGGCGAGAATCGAAGCATCTCGACGCTGTCCGCCTCTTGGAGCCGGAGACAATCCGTAAAACCAAAGTCGTTGGGCCTAGCAAATTCGAAATTGATGTCGGAAGCTCCAGGTGTAAATCCGCGAAGTTGAATCTGGCAACTTTGAACTCTAAGACGCCTGACGAACCACGAACATAGATGAGCGTTGGTGATCGAGTGTTCCAAGTCGCTCCTTGGTTGGTCTTTCCTCAGCCAATCACCGCGCAGGCAACTACTGAAACCCACTGGAATGGTTTAAAAAGGTCTGCAGAAAAAAAGCATCATCAAGGAATGCCGCTGCAACGCAACCGCGTCGTAGTGTCCCAAACTTCACCACCTTGATCGAAATCGCGGGAGCAAACTTCAGTGAATCAGCGATCTAACCATTTCGATGACAAGGGTAACGCCCATATGGTTGACGTGTCTGAGAAGGCGACGACCGTTCGAGTCGCCACTGCATCGGCTGATGTGATCATGAAGGGTGAAACCGCCAAAACGATTCAAGCAGCTAAGATTTCCAAGGGTGATGTACTTGGAATCGCTAGGATCGCTGGAATCCAGGCGGCAAAATCGACGGCACAGCTGATTCCACTTTGTCATGCAATCCCAATCGAGGCGGTCTCGGTACGGTTTGCATGGACGGCAAACGACGCCGACTCGAATCGGGCCACTCTGAATTGTATCGTGGAGGTGCGGACATCCGCGAAGACAGGGGTCGAAATGGAGGCGATGACCGCGGCGAGTATCGCCTGCCTTACGGTTTACGACATGATTAAATCAGCCGATCGAACCGCTGTGATCACGAACCTGAGGCTGATTCAAAAATCAGGTGGTAAATCAGGTGATTTTCAATCGAGTTGAAGTAACGGCTGTTAAGGAGTCGAACTCGCCGCGGTTTACCGGTTTAGCGAAAATTGATCTGAGCACAGGGACCTTTTCGCAATCCATGAATCGGCGTTCTCCTGACAATTTGTGACACGAACATGAACCTCTATTCCCCGACCGCGAGACAATCCGAGATTGTCGACAACCGACGGGACCGCCCTTCGAATCACCAGGTTCAATCAAGGTCGAAACGGGAGCAAACGGTAACCGTCAACTCGGAATCAAGCGAAGCAATCTTGGCTAAGTTCTACGGCCCAGTTCGCAGTGAACTGCAATCGGTAGAACAACAACTTAACACAGAACTTTCCTCACCCTATCCTGAACTCCAACAACTTCTTCGGCATGGAACACAACTGGGAGGGAAACGTCTAAGGCCCGCAATGGTGCTGCTGTTTGGCCATGCTTGTGGGCATCTCACCCCTCGCCACCAGACGATCGCCACCGTCGTCGAAATGGTGCATACCGCAACGCTCATCCACGACGACGTTCTCGACGGTGCGAACGAACGCCGACATGTGCCCACCATCAACGCTCAGTGGAACGCTCATACCAGCATATTGGTCGGTGATTACCTGTTTTCTCAGGCGTACAGGCTTGCTGCAACCACACACTGCACGACCGCATGTGAGAAAGTCGGCGAAGCAGCTCGAAGAGTTTGCGAAGGCGAGCTGAGACAGGTATTGCACCGCGATCACATCAGTCTTGATGAAATCACTTACCTCTCGATGCTTCAGGCAAAGACGGGCGAGCTTTGTCGCGTCGCCTGCGAACTCGGAGCGAGGTTCTCAGGCGCGTCCGAAGCCGAGATCACTGCTGCGGCGCGTTTTGGCAACTCTCTCGGTATCGCGTTCCAAATTGCAGATGACTACCTCGACCTTTGGGGCGATGACCAACTGGTTGGAAAAACACTCGGAACCGATTTGGAACAGGGAAAAACCACCCTACCGATCATTCGTCTTCTTGAGACAGCATCCGCTATCGATCGATTGCAGATTCAAAAAATTCTCGAAGGCCCTGCGGCCAATAGGGCAGAACAGTTACTGCCGATGCTCGAAAAATCCGACGCACAGGCCTACACGCGATCGGTGGCTCGCCAGCATCACTCCGATGCCATTCTTGCCCTTGAACCAATCGGTGAGGGCGAGGCAAAACGGTGCCTGAAGACGATCGCGGATTTCAGTATCGATCGCCGCTTTTAGAAATTGGGTCAGCGATGCCTTCAGTAGGATGCACAAAAAAACTCGCTGTCAACCAGCGAGTCTCGGACTGACCCTAACCGTTTTTGCGTCCATCGCCGGTTCGAATCGACTTACGACGTCAAAGCCGCGTTTGCGATTAGAAACTGGTCGCTGCGGTGACGACAGCGTCAACGGTGATCCCGAAGTGCTTATAGACTTCTGCGTATGGTCCGCTGGCACCGTAGCTGCTCATGCCCACAAATTTACCCTGAAGGCCGATCCAACGATCCCAAGACATTTGCAAGCCGGCCTCCACAGCCACACGTTGCGTGACGGCTGCAGGCAGAACTTGCTCTTTGTACTCAGCGGATTGTGCTTCGAAGAGTTCCATGCACGGCATACTGACGACCCGCACGCTTCTGCCATCGGCGGTTAATTTCCGTGCCGCATCCACGCAGAGACCTAATTCGCTTCCACTACCCATTAAGATGACTTCGGGTGTGCCTTCGCAGTCCATCACGACATAGCCGCCTTGTGCACATCCGGAGGCTGCCGCTGTTTGCGAGCGATCCAGAGTCTCCATATTTTGGCGAGAAAGGACAAACGCGGACGGAGCGTTATTGATCGCCATCGCGGCGCGATAACACTCCGCGACTTCGTTCGCGTCACCAGGCCTAAAAACATTCAATCCAGGAATTGCACGACAGGCAGTCAGATGCTCGATCGGCTGGTGGGTTGGCCCATCCTCACCGACCCCAATTGAGTCGTGGGTCAAAATGTAAATGACCGGTTGATGCATGATTGCAGACAGACGCATTCCGCCACGCATGTAGTCGGTGAAGACAAAAAAGGTTGCGGCGTACGAGCGAAGTCCCGAGAGCGAAAGACCGTTGACAATACCAGCCATGGCATGCTCGCGAATGCCGAAATGCAGATTTCTACCCCCGAAAGCTCCGGGTAAAAATTCACCAGCACCTTCGAACGTAAGATCCGACTTGTTACTTGGTGCTAAGTCAGCCGATCCACCGATCATGAAAGGAACACGCTTGGCAATCGCATTGAGAACTTTACCGCTACTATTTCGAGTTGCGTCGCCTTTTTCGCTCGCCTCAAAAACTGGAATGTCCTGATCCCAACCCGCAGGAAGCCTTCCAGCGAACAGGTCGGTTAGCTCGGCTGCTTTTTCCGCGTTCTCGGCTTGGTAACTTTCCCAGGTGGATTTCCAAGCCTGATAAGCCTCTGCTCCTCGAACCCCAAGATTTGCATCAAAATGCTCCCGAACTCCTTCGGGGACGTAGAACTTTTCTTCCGCAGGCAGTCCGTACGCCGCCTTGGCAAGTGCGACTTCATCCCAACCCAGCGGTGCTCCGTGGGCGTTATGGGTGTTCTGTTTGTTCGGTGCTCCGAAGCCAATGATACTTCGAACAATGATCAGGGTCGGGCGATCGTTGCATGCTTGGAATGATTCGATAGCGGATTTCAAAGCATCGAGGTCATTAGCGTCATCAACTTTCAAGACGTTCCAGCCGAGACCCTGGAATCGAATCGCAACGTCTTCGCTAAACGCCAGATCTGTATCACCTTCGATCGTGATGTGGTTATCGTCATAGAGCCAGCACAAATTGTCTAACTTCAGGTGACCAGCGAGGCTAGCCGCCTCACATGCCACACCTTCCATCAAATCACCGTCGCTGCAAAGAGCATAAACGTTGTAGTCAAAGAGTTTGTGGTCGGCGGTGTTGTAGTTTGCAGCAAGCCATTTTTCGGCCATCGCCATTCCAACCGAATTGGTGACACCGGCTCCCAACGGTCCTGTCGTGGTCTCAATCCCGGCAGCTTCACCGAACTCTGGATGCCCTGCGCATGGACTGCCGATTTGACGAAAATTCTGGATATCTTCGAGGCGAATGGATGGATTACCGGTCGGGTTCCCCTCTTTGTCGGTTTCCTGAACGCCTGCGAGATGCAAAACGCTATAAAGAAGCATCGAAGCGTGACCGCAGGACAAGACAAATCGATCTCGTGAAGGCCAATTTGGCTGAGCCGGATCGTAGTTCATTGTGTGGTTGAACAATTGGTAGGCAATTGGCGCCAAAGCCATTGGCGTGCCGGGATGCCCACTGTTGGCTGTCTGAACTGCATCCATACTGAGGGTTCGAATGGTGTCGACGGCAAGTTTATTGATGTCACTCGATGCAACAGTCATCAGTGGATAGCTCACTCACAAGTTGAAAAAAACGCCCCTACGCCCCGCACGCGGCCTATTTGCGAAAGGAATCTCAGCCGAAAGCCTACTCACTAAATCACCATTTCGGGAGGGGGGAAACGGCCAAAGATGGACTCCGCCCCACCGCTAGTCTGACGATCGAGCCGACAAAACCGTCACAATCTCGAGGGTTGAAGCCCCCTATTCGAGGAATCGAACCTGTAAGTCAGTCGAAATAGCTTGAGTGGTCCCCTGGGCATGAAGGCAACCTATCCAACGGCGTGCAGGCTATCCAAACGTGTGCAGGTTATCGAACATCGAACCATGCGCAAGCACGTTATCCAAAAGTCGAAACGGCCCAAGTAAAAGGGATTGAGGGAAAAATCTACCGAGACTCAGGTTCTGAGATTCCAATTGGTCATTTGCTTGAGTCGGGACGGATCCGTTAGATCAAACCTAAGAGGCGTCAGCGTCACATTTCCATCACGCAGTTGGATGACGTCTGCCGACTCGGGTGGAGGTTGCTCCGGTTCGGTCCACAGTGCCCAATAATAATCTCGGCCGTGTGGGTCGGTCCGTTTCTCGTAGCGACGACCATATTGCTCCAACCCCATCGGAACCACCTTCACCGTGCTGGGTCCCTCGGTAGCTGCGGTAGGAATATTGAGATTAAACAAGCCGCCGCTGGACTCCGAGCGATTCATGATGCCGCTGATCACATTCCGAGCGATCACCGCCGCAGCTTGAAAATCGGCGTCTTCGTCGTACTCGAGCGATACCGCGACGCTCGTGACCCCAAAAAATGCGCCTTCAACCGCTGCCGCGACCGTTCCGCTGTAAAGGACGTTAATGCCGGCGTTGAGTCCATGATTGATACCGCTGACGACGAGATCAAACGGTTGATCTTGGTACAATTGCCCGATCGCCAGTTTGACACAATCGGCTGGCGAGCCATCCACGGCCCAAGCCCAATGGCGACCTTCACGGTGAATGGATTTAGCCGTAAGTGGCGTGAGAAAAGTAATGGAGTGGCCAACCCCGCTCTGTTCCGTCATGGGTGCTACAACCACGACCTCACCGAGGTGCCGCAACTGCTGCTCCAACGCTGCTAGGCCAGGAGCATAGACGCCGTCGTCGTTTGAAAGAAGGATTCTCACTGTTTCGCTCTCGCTGCCGAAAAATTCACATGTGACTCAAAATAGAATCATTTTGAAACCCTAGGGTTGCCCACCGTTTGCCACTGCTGCAAGCGTAATCATCACCCATATTAGCTTAACGGTCGAATCCCCCCCAAGAAGCAGCAGATCAGGGAAAAGTATTCCCCCACAACCAAGATCCCTACCACGAGGAAAACTGAAACGAAGCACAATCGTCCGCGTGGTAAAGCGGCCACTGGTGAAAGGGCAACCCTAAACCTAGCGACGTGGGCCCCTTGGGAAGCTGGAACGCATCTCCTAAACTTTTGAATTACATCTTCGCGACTCTTCGCACGTGGCATCATCAGGATGACGAACTCCAACGACTCTTCCGTATCGGGAACGACCACTCCATCGAGCTTGTCCGAATCAAATTCGGCCTCAGATTTGACGCAGCAACGCATCGTCGTACTTGATTTTGGTTCGCAGTACGCGCAACTGATTGCCAGAAGGGTGCGGGAGCAAAATGTTTATTGTCAGATTTTGCGTCATGACATTGATGCCCAGCGGCTAGCAGAGATTGCTCCCAAGGGAATCATTCTCTCGGGTGGCCCGGCGAGCGTATACGAGGACGGAGCCCCGCGATGTGACCCCCAGTTATTTCATCTAGGAATCCCGGTCCTCGGCATTTGTTACGGCATGCAACTCACGTGTGAGGCGTTGGGGGGAAAAGTCGATAACACTCCGTCGCGGGAGTATGGTCCGGCGACTTGCGAAATTTCAGATCACTCGGGACTCTTTGCTGGTTTACCGGACGAGATGGATGTCTGGATGAGTCATGGTGATCAGGTGTCGAGCATCAGCGACGCTTTCGTGCCGATTGGAAAAACCAACACCTGCCCGTATGCTGCGATCCAGCATAAAGAACTGCCAGTTTATGGACTACAATTCCACCCCGAGGTCACGCACACGCCACGCGGCGGAGAACTGCTTCGCAACTTTGTCCTTGGTGTCTGTGAATGTGAACCGACATGGTCCATGGGTGACTTTGCCGAAGCGACAATCGAAGAACTACGCCGACAGGTCGGTGATCGTCGTGTCATTTGTGGCTTGAGCGGCGGGGTCGATTCGAGCGTCGTCGCTGCCCTTCTTTACAAGGCCATCGGACCGCAACTCTCGTGCATCCTCGTCGATAATGGGTTGCTGCGAAAAGGTGAGCAGGAAATGGTTATCAAGGAGTTCTCTGAACACTTCAAGACCGACCTACACGTCGTTCAGGGAGAAGAGCAATTTCTTTCAGTACTTGCGGGGATCAGTGAACCGCAGGAGAAACGGCGTCGCATTGGCTACGAATTCATTGAGTGCTTCAAGGCTGAAGCAACCAAGATCGAAGACGCCCATTTCCTTGCACAAGGAACTCTCTATCCCGATGTCATTGAAAGCGGTGCCGATCCTGACGGACCTGCCGCAACCATCAAACTGCATCACAACGTTGGCGGGCTCCCTGAGGAACTCGGCTTTGAATTAATCGAACCGCTTCGTGATCTCTTCAAAGACGAGGTACGTCGACTTGGAATCGAACTCGGTCTTCCAGAACATCTGGTTTGGCGACACCCCTTCCCCGGCCCTGGTCTTGCGGTACGTTGCCTCGGTGAGATCACTAAAGAACGTCTCGCGGTGCTTCGCGAGGCTGATGCAATCGTCGTGGAAGAAATCCAGAAAGCAGGTCTCTACCGAGAAACAAGCCAATCGTTTGCGGTGCTGTTGCCCGTTCAAAGCGTTGGCGTCATGGGAGATGCACGAACCTACGAAAACGCGGTTGCGATTCGCAGCGTCAACACCAACGACTTTATGACGGCAGACTGGAGTCGTCTTCCGTACGATCTTTTAGCGAAGATGAGTTCACGGATTATCAATGAAGTCAAAGGTGTCAATCGCGTCTGTTATGATATCAGCAGCAAACCACCCGCGACCATCGAGTGGGAATAGCCTCTTTGCTTATATCTTCAGTCGGTGATCATAGCGCGGCAGCAAACGATCAAACCTAGGGAGTGTTGGTAACACCAAGGCTAAGCAGGTCGTGGCATACACAAATATTCAAGCCCGAAGATCTGCCATGCAAGCCAATCTACCCCGGCACTTCTCGTTCAGAACCGCGACCGACTTGGAGCGAATCGGAAGCGACAATGACGGTGGCTACCTTGTCAGCAAAGCCGATATGGAAAAGTCCGATCTACTGATCAGTTTCGGTGTTTTTGACAACTGGAGCTTTGAAGAGCAATTTGTACAGAAAAAAGACGCCGATGTTTTCGCTTACGATGCCAGTGTGAGCGAAAAAGGTTTTCGCAGGCAATTCCTGAAGTCATTTGTCACTTTTAACAATCCCAAGCACACGTCCAAACGCCTAAAAACGTGGCTGGGATACCGCAAATTTTTTAGACGCCCAAACATTCATCACATTGAAAAGTTTGTTGGCTTTGATTCCACCGATGGGCGGTACTGCTCGATGGATGAGGTCCTTAATGTCTCGAGTCATCGGAATATCTTCCTGAAGATTGATATCGAAGGTTCTGAGTATCGGATTCTCGATAGCTTGATTGCGAACCAAGAACGCTTCACGGGACTGGCCATCGAATTTCATGACTGCGATTTACACACCAAGGCGATCGAGTATTTCCTAAGCAAGTTTGCTTTAAAACTTGTTCACATCCACGCCAACAACTACGCACCCATTCGCCGAGACAACCTGTACCCGACCACCCTCGAACTAACCTTCAGTAAAAATGCCACGCAGCTGGAGCAAGCACAGTTACCACATGCCTTGGACATGCCGAACCATCGCAAAAAACCTGAAATCTTCTTGACGATCGAAAACTAAATCGCACGCAAAGGCCATCGCGAGAGCAATCGCGAAGGCAATCACCGGTGGTGCCGGAAACAAAGGCATGCGTTGCTCACGAGATCCCACTACCAGCGAAGAAGCTGAAACAGGGAAAGTGCCACCGGGGTATCCCCCTCTCTCGAAAAATATTCGCTTGCCGACGTCAACACCGCACCATCTATACATTTTGCAAACAATCCTTTCTACTTTCCGCTTCGCTGCAACGAAGACTGGTCACGCTTGAATCATGCCGATTCGTCGACGGCGAAAAAAACAACACGACTTAAACTGTAACAATTTCTCAACGCGACTCGATTGCAACTATGTCACGGCAATACATTTATCAAGTCGAAAACCTGACCAAAAAACATGGCCAAAAAATCGTTCTTGACGACGTTTGGCTGGCGTTTTACCCCGGGGCAAAAATTGGGGTACTTGGCCCAAACGGAGCGGGAAAATCGACACTCCTTCGAATCATGGCCGGACAAGACAAAGACTTCGACGGCACCGCA
>Ga0181563_10002446_pt1 | contig 17984 bp, 18 predicted proteins | sample 011ome_25_FD_133759 | JGI IMG/M metagenome (GOLD analysis project Ga0181563, IMG submission 133759) | Coastal salt marsh microbial communities from the Groves Creek Marsh, Skidaway Island, Georgia - 011512CT metaG (megahit assembly) | ecosystem: Environmental > Aquatic > Marine > Intertidal...
GATCTTCGGTCAAACTCTTTCGAGTCCCTGCCGTATCCAATTGCTGTTGGATTTGTTGTGCCTTGTCAGTTTTACCGTCTTTTTCTAGCTTAAAAATATATTGCTCAATGAGCATATCCGCCCTGTAACGGCGCTTAGACTGCTTATCATCAATCATCGGGTCGTTGAAACCTGCAACGTGACCACTGGCTTCCCAGACTTTAGGGTGCATAAATATTGCGGCATCCACTCCCACAATATTTTCGTGGCGTTGCGTCATTTCCTTCCACCAGGCATTACGGATATTTCGCTTGAGTTCAACACCTAAAGGTCCGTAATCATACACCGCACTTAAGCCGCCATATATTTCCGAGGATTGAAAAATAAACCCTCGTGCTTTGGCCAAGGACACAATGGTATCTAAACTATCTACATTCGACATCGTACTACATTTATTGTTGATGATTGAGCTTCGAGAAAGATACCAATTCTATTTGGCTATTTTCGAACCCTTTTTTGTTTAAAAATACTATTTTACCAACTCGGTCCACAGCTAGGTAATGACCAGGCTCATTAACTGTGTTCACACACTCAATACTCTCATTTTTCACTCACTCTAAGAAACATATGAACGTAGGAATACTAGGCGCTACAGGCGCCGTTGGTCAAAAATTTATTCGCCTTTTAGCACATCATCCATGGTTTACTATCAATGCATTAGGAGCTTCTGAACGTTCTGCAGGTAAACCCTATGCTGACGCTGTGAACTGGATTGAAGATGTTCCCCTACCCGATGAAATAGCTCATTTAACGGTTAAACATTGTACACCTGATGCCCTTGGCAATGTTGATTTTGTATTTTCTGGGCTGGACTCAAGTGTAGCAACCGACATTGAAGCCAGCTTTGCTAAAGCAGGTATTCCAGTCATTTCCAACGCCAAAAACTATCGTCAAGACCCAAAAGTACCCTTATTAATTCCAGAAGTAAATCCCGATCACATCTCACTCATTTCACATCAAGACTTTAGCCAGGATGGATCCGGATGGATTGTAACCAATCCGAACTGTGTGGCTGTACCGCTTTCACTCGCACTCAAACCTTTACATGACCAGTTTGGTCTCGAAAATCTTTCCGTGACCACTTTACAGGCCCTATCTGGTGCTGGTTACCCTGGAGTGCCTAGTTTAGATATTCTTGCCAATGTCATTCCATTTATATCAGGTGAGGAACCAAAAATTGCTCCTGAAACCCAAAAAATATTGGGAACCTTAAACGCAACGCAAATTGATCAGCCTTCATTTACAGTGGATGCCACTTGTACGCGGGTTCATACACTCAATGGACATATGGCAGCCGTGAGTTGTAGATTTTCTACTAAACCCAATTCAGTAGAAGAAGTCATTCAAACCCTAAAGGCATATCCAAACCCCATTGCGGACCTTGATTTACCTACCTCTCCTGCTCACCTATATCATCTGCACGAACAACAGAACTATCCTCAACCCCGACTCCACGCTGACCGCGATAAAGGGATGAGTTTACATATAGGGCGAATACGAGAAGGTGATTTTTTTCACATTAATTTCGTTTGTATGGCCCACAATACCATTCGCGGTGCGGCTGGAGGGGCTATTCTGAATGCAGAACTACTGCATAAAAAAGGCTATCTAAACTAAGTCTCTGGCCGAATTACCTTTTCATCGAGTTTATGGTAACCTCGCAGATTATCTTTCTCGAGCCTTTAGGATAACCGATACCTTTCGTCTAATTCTTTTAGTTTTTGTTCGGAAAGTTCCAAATTGAGCTGAGAAACCATATTAGCAAGAGCAGGTCTATGCACTCTTTTAAAGGAAAAAACACGCTGTGTTAGATCATTACCTGGAATTGCCTCGAGAATTTTACCGCTTTGCGCATAGATCCATAGCCGGGTGCGAAACCATCCGATTCTTAACTCTACTGTGTCTATATCCTTAAGCACTAAAAAATGCGTTTTTACAGACGATTTATATGCCTCCATTAGTGAGTCTTTTACCTGAAACTCAAGGTATATACCGTCTTGCTCTAAACGCATAATGCCCTCAACTTTCATAAAGCCGCCATGCACACCATCGATGTAAAATGGGATGTTTTTCATGGTTCAAATATACTCGAAAAAAAAATTAAGTTTTCGTGTAAGTAGTTCCTCTTTGACTGCTCTTATAGAATAAATACTACAATGAACCGTCCAGATGGGTCTTGATTTTATTTTCAACAGTTTGGCATTTCAATGTATTAGGGTTTACTCCAAACACAACATGTTATTTATTGTCCTTAGGATGTTCAGGGTGGGAACTCTGTTCATCTTTTTATCATCAATTATCCTGTTTATACATGGTCAGAAGAGAGACGCCTTGAATGGGGGGTTCCATGGTAGCATCAGGGGGTACAATCATGGATCCTCCATTCCTGTGCTCTTATTCTACATGTATAAAGGTAAAAATTTTGTACAGGTAGCATGGCTATAAAATGCAGCGTTACTTACCCATGCACCCCTCCGACTATGTGGGTGGAATCATCCATTCGCTTAGTGGAGGGGTTAAATGAGAATGGGCAAAAAGTGCCTATTGGCCGGTACATTGCCTACATAGAAGCAAGTGATGCCGCGGGGCGGAGCGTACAACGCCACAAAACGACCGTAGTTGTTGCGCGTTAGTCGCAGTTACTACTACACTAAGTCGATAAGTGCCTCCTCTAAATCTTCGTAGATATAAGTAAACCCAATGGACTCCAACACTCCTGCCTTCATCCTAATACTGTCCAAAATTGGCTGAGCTCCTTCCCCAAAAAGAAGTTTTAAAGCAAAACTTGGAACCGTGAATAGATTCGGGCGATGCATCGTTTTAGCCAGTACCTGCGTAAATACATCCATGGTTACAGGTTCAGGAGCACACATATTCACTGGCCCTTGAATACCATCCTCTTCTAAGAGGTGAATGATAGCACGGGTTAAATCGCGTAGGTGGATCCAGCTCATGAATTGAGTTCCAGGTCCAATAGACCCACCTAAACCTAATCGAAAAGGAGTGAGCATATTCTTTAGTGCCCCACCATCGTGACCTAAAACAATTCCAATACGAGGATGAACCACTCGTATTCCTAACTCGTTGGCTCCCTGCGCCTCTTTTTCCCAATCAACGCAAACCTTAGCCAAAAAATCGTCCCCTGGTGAATCCACCTCAGAGCGCCAGTTTATTCCAGAATTCCCATAATAACCAGATGCGGAGGCGGAAATAAATACCTTAGGCTTATTTGTTGACACCGCCATTGCTTGGACAAGTTTTCGAGTAGAATGGATGCGAGAATCATAGATTTTTTTCTTCACCTCCTCATTCCATCGGCCATCAATTACCGGCTCTCCAGCCAAATGAATAACCGCATCAGCCTCATCCATAATTACATTTAAGGAATCATCCCAGGATACATAACGTAAGTTTTTAGCCTTATCAGCTCCATATTTGGTTGGGTTTCTGGTAATAAGTATAAGCTCATAATCCTTCTGTAGAAGTTGTGTGCAAATATCCGAACCAATAAATCCAGTACCACCACTCACTACTATTTTTTTCATCCTATTCCTTTAAGCTTTTCGTAGGCTATTGTACAAACAAAGTAATTTAGCAAGCTAATGAGTAATTGCTTGAGCCTCGTTATTTTTTCTTTGTTAATATGATAACCTGTTTAAATTTGTCTTGTCCGATTCAGTGTTGCACTTTTATTGTTGTAATTCGACTAACTAGATTCAATATAAAACTAAACAGTTTCGACTTAAATCTATCTGTACTGAAATACGCCAGATAATACCAAACACATTATCGCAAACATAGTATATTTAGACTTAGAAACTAAAAATTCTTCAATTCCATTCTGCTGTGAATCTTTCATTTTCATTACATACGGGCGTGCGAATCTTTGTGGGAGCCATATTTATACTTTCCAGTATCGGCAAATTCATCGACAGCAGTGATGCTCAATATTTAGTTGAGTTACTGAGCATGAATATTTATTGGCTCATTGAGTATAAAGGAATCATTGTTCTTAGTATAACAATCCTTGAGTTAGTCCTTGGCATTCTATTACTATTGAACCGTTATACTTTTTGGTCCTATCTCGCATCTGCATTCTTAATTTTATCGCTATCCTCAGTTCTCTTGTTTTTTAAATTCCAAGGAACTCAGGTAGCAGCTTGTGGGTGTTTTGGTGCATTTGATTTACTTTCTGGCCCCAATGCTACCCTAGCAAAAAATGGAGTTTTGATGATTTTAATCATTTATGGTATCTACGCAAATACCAAACACGCAAAAGCCCAATCAATCGATTAAATTATTAATCGAATGTAAACGTACGCAGCTGGAGCAGCTAGTAATAAAGCATCAAACCTATCAAAAAATCCCCCGTGTCCGGGAATTAGAGCAGAGGAATCCTTTGCATTTGCTTTTCTTTTGATTTTGCTTTCTAATAGATCTCCAATGGGACCGAAGGTAGCTGCCAATATGGCCATTGGAAGTAATTCTAGTAGCGTCAAGGGTTTATCAAAAGGCATCACAAAATAAACTAAGAGCATACCTATTACACTTCCTAGATAACCAAATGCTAAGCCCTCCCAAGTTTTGTTAGGGCTTATTGCTGGAGCCAAAGGACGCTTGCCAAAGGCTTTGCCACCAAAATAAGCCAAACTATCTGCCCCCCAAACCATGAATACCAACATAATGGTTAGTAGAAATCCATCCACTTTTGTACCAAATTCGTCAATCAATATTAGACTGAGCATACCAAGGGGTGCATAGAGCCCAGCAAAAAAGGTTGAACTTAGCTTCGGGATACTAGCAGAAGAGGTACTGAATGTTTGCCTTGACACAAAAAGTAGAAAAAGAAGCAACCCAATCTCAAAGACGTAAGAGAGTTCTGTTGATAATAAAACCCACAACCCAAACGAATAAGGGAAAATTGAGTCGCTTGGAGTCAATGCCCCATCCAACAGTCTTATCAATTCAAATTGGATGAGCAGAGTAATTCCTATGATCATTGTTTTGAAGTACCACCCTCCCAACCACGCCATCCATACAAAAAGAATAGCAGCAGGTAAGGCTACTAGAATTCGCTTGAGTGAATTACTCATTTTACTCGTTTTCTAGATCAGTTTGGTTAGAATGATCAGCTGCCTTCTTTGTTGGATCACTTTCATCATCGAGCAGCTCGTCCTCAAATGCATTATCCAGATTTGCTTCTGGAATACTTTCTAATAAATCAATAGCCTGTTCAGCATACTCATTGGGAACATATAAATACATGAGTGCCATTTCGCCAACCACTAAACTGTAAGCTGTATCACGTTTTGAAAGAATCTGTGAAGGAACATCTTGATCTGTTAAGAAGTTATGGGCTAAGTTCACCTCAAATTCCTGAGTGCTTTCTAAAATGCACGTCCAATCTTGTATCGCGTTGGGTTCGGGGTTGGTAAACATGGAATACTCCGCTAGTTATTCAGGGGTATTTGGTAATGACGAAAGTGTGCTTGCCAAATATCGTTTATGTAAGATACTTAATAGCGTAATCAGTAACACAACTCCAAACAAAATCCCCGCCCATGGTAAATCTGTCTCAGCAGTAAGTTCTTGATCCAGCATTTCAGGGTAGATAGTACTCAAAATAACCTGACCACCATTATTCACTAAATGGGCTACCATAGCAGGAATAAGGCTATTTGACACATAGGTTATGTAAGCGAATAACATACCAAGGGCTGCGAGTGGTAAAATCCGAGTGATTTGTAGATGATAAGCACCAAAGATGAGACCTGATACAATAATAGCGGTCCATATGCCCCACGATTTTTCTAACGACCGCTGAACATATCCACGGTACATTATCTCCTCACAAATAGAAGGGACCAGCCCAATATGAAAAAGGCCCATCCATAAGATATTTTCCGAGCCTAATAGTTTGGCGATCATCTCGTCCATGCTTTGTTGCATTTCAGCCATCCAACCTGGTACCGGTAAAAAAGCGTTCAGCCAACCTAGGAAAATAACCATTGGATAGGCAGCTACTGTTAACACGATAGCCCATAAAATATACTTATGAGTATCAGAATTAATTTGTAACCGTAAAAAGCGCCTTCTAGCTCCAGGCTCAGCCGCCAAACGGGTTACCATCAAAGATCCAAGTGCAAATACGGTTATTTGACCGGTGGTATTAATCCAAAAAAAGACCGTCGTTTGCTCACTAAGTACCTGCATTAAGGCCTCAATATTGGTAGGATCGTCCACCAAAAAAACTGCCGCAATGACCCCAACTACCCCCCCCACTACGTTAAAAGCAATAAGGGCAAGAAAGACCCAAATAATAGCCATTACACCAAGATTAAACCCATGGCGCTCATACCAAGATCCATTGGTACTATTAGAGATGGTTGTAGGGTATTCTAACATAATAAGAGAAAAAATTAAAAGTAAAGAGCCGACCCAATGAGCCAGCTCTTGTAAATAAATAAAATTAGGCCAGCGAGTTATTCTTCTTCTTTGGCAAATATTTTAGCGCTGATAATACCAGAAATTACGTTGATAATACTTAAACTAACGAATCCAATACCAAATTGAACGAGTATAGCATTCATAGAGCCTGGTTCCGGACTAAAAGATAGTGCTTGATCAATTTGATCTTGGGTTAATCCCTGGGTTTCTAAGTTTGCAATGGTAGATTGCATGAGTGCGTCGTTCATCCCTGTATCGATGATTTCTGTCCAAAATAAAGAGATTGCTGTTCCAACGATTAGAGTAACTAATCCAGCTAAAAATCCTAATAATGCACCTTTTCCAATTGGATACGTAAGATTAAATCCTTTTGCATACAAGCGATTGGCAATCACCCCAGCAATAGATGAAACTAAACAGGCGCTAATCCCTAGGCCTTGCCCAGCTCCAGTAGACCCCCCAATAGTTAGATAGGCACTCGCCAATCCTATTATGGAGTATACAATGGCGGTAATTAATCCCGCTGTGATAACAGCATTCCAGTAACTTGGCATGCCATGATGTGTGGTTTCAGTAGTCATTTAATTGATAATTGTGGTTAGTGTATTTAGTTAATGTCCATTCATGATTCAGTTTCAATGGCCAAGGCGCTCTTTCATCCTACATTAATCCCTCTGAAAACATATAAAATCAGATATTTATACGTAATAATTCACCTAAAGTTACACGTTTTTCGAAAAACTATCCCTAGAGCTTATTAGTACAGAGGCCATAAACCCAAAACAAGCGCCTAATAATAATCGGGAATAGTGAGTATTTGTCCAAATATCCAATGCGTTAAATAATACATCAATACCAGTTAGCCCAAGAAATAAAAGGAACAAGCGCAATGCTAGGTCTCTTGCAGGCCAAATTTCAAACTTTGCGGTTAAACCTTTCAACCAAAATCCAAGAGCAAAGGCACCATATATGCCTGTGCATCGAGAACATACAGCCATCTGAGCGTCCATAAATTCAAATGAACGAGTTGGATCCTGATGACATACCCAAGAAAAAAATGAATAATGCCAATGAAAAGGAGCTAAAACATCATCGGCATACCAACCAGGGCCCAAGACAAGTATCGCTAGAAGACTACTTCCAATTAACAGTACGAGATTAGTTCTACTGGAAATTTCGGACTGTGTGGAAATTTGTACCATTTCAAAGGGCGTCAAGTAAATATTTAGGTGCCCGGCATGGTTTTCTAGTAACCGAATTCATGAACACCAAACTCACCTCTCCTAAAGCACATAGCTGATCTCGTTCTTGGGCTATCACCTCATAATAGGTAACCAACTTAACGGTGGGCACCGTATATAAATGCACTCTAATGAGGATTTCTTCATCGTAGTAGAGCGGATGCTTATAATCAATTTCGGAGTGTATCACCGGCAACATAATCCCATCTTTTTCCATGGTGCTATAACGCACACCCATGCTTCGAATCATTTCGGTGCGGGCTTCTTCAAAATACTCTAAATAACGCCCATAATATACATAGCCCATCTTATCCGTTTCACTATACCTACTTCGTAATCGATGTTCGAAGCTGAGAATAGGTAAGCCGTCAGGGAATTGGACCATAGTCGTTTATTTGTAACGTCCCATCGCCGAATACTTGGCTATCCTTTGTTCGATAAGTTTTTCCGAGTTTTGCTTGGATAGTGATGATAAACTTTTAAGCACCTGCTTTTTTATTGCATCAGCCGCAGCATCATAATCTCGATGCGCACCCGCTAAAGGCTCTTTGATAACTCCATCAATAATACCCATTTCCAACAAATCAGGGGCCGTCAACTTTAAAGCAGAAGCGGCTTGTTCCTTGTAATCCCAGGTTTTCCAAAGAATAGAAGAACAAGATTCCGGTGAAATGACAGAGTACCAAGTATTTTCCATCATGTATACCTCATTCCCCATACCAATTCCAATGGCACCACCACTCGCACCTTCCCCAATAATGATAGTCACCATTGGTACCTTTAGCATGGCCATCCTTTTTAGATTTCGGGCAATTGCCTCTGCTTGTCCACGCTCTTCTGCTTCAAGTCCTGGAAAGGCTCCAGGTGTATCAACCAGTGTCACTACAGGTATACCAAATTTTTCTGCCATCTCCATTAGTCTGTACGCTTTGCGGTACCCTTCAGGATTTGCCATACCAAAATTACGATAGGTACGGCTAGCGGTATCCCTTCCCTTTTGATGCCCAATTATGCATACCGTTTGGCCATCCACCTCGCCAAGTCCACCCACAATCGCTTTATCGTCTGCATGAAATCGATCGCCATGTAATTCAATAAAACGATCACAAATACGCTCAATATAATCTAGAGTGTAGGGGCGCTCTGGGTGTCGTGCTAACTGAACCCGTTGCCATCGAGTTAAATTCTCAAAAATATTTTTTTGAAGACTTTCCACTTTAGTCTTCAAGCTCTCCACTTCCTTACTTAGGACTCCTTCACTACTCGAAGAAAGCTGTTCTAATTCTTGGATTTTTTTTTCCAAATCAGCAATGGGTTGTTCAAATTCTAAATACTGCATGTACAATCAAATTAAATTTACTCAAATATAGCAAATCCCTGCGTCTAAAAGTGGGTTTCTCTGGTTGATGTGTTTCACGCCCTTCCGTTGTGAATGTAAACATTGCAAGCGAAAATACTTTCTTACAAGCGACCAAATAGACTCCGGATTTTAAGGGCCCAGACCCTCCAAATAGCCTCTCGAACAATGCCTTTGGACATTTTAGACACTCCTTCTTCTCGTTCCCTAAATATGATGGACACCTCTTTCAATCTAAATCCAGCTTTCCAAGCTCTAAAATGAAGTTCTATCTGGAATGCGTATCCATTGGATTTAATTCGATCCAAAGAAATAGACTCTATAACCCGACGATGGATGCACTTAAAGCCTGCGGTGGTATCTTTTACAGGTAAGCCTGTTATCCATCGTGCATAAATATTGGCCCCATACGACAGGATAAGTCGACTCAGAGGCCAATTTACTATGCTTATTCCGTTGGCATATCGTGATCCTATAGCAATATCTGTTTCTCCGCTTTGAACAGCTTCGATGAGTCTCGGAACATCTTCTGGCGGATGTGAAAAATCCGCATCCATTTCACAAACTAGTTCATAGTCATGTTTCAAAGCATACTCAAAACCTCGGACATAGGCCGTCCCTAAACCTAATTTACCCTCTCGCTCAACTAAATGTATACGATCTGGATAGGCTTGCTGCTGCTCTTTAATCTTTTCCGCCGTACCATCTGGAGATCCATCATCTACAAAAAGTATGTCCACCTCCATATCCAAAGCCATGAGCGTATGAATCATACGTACTGCGTTGGTCGCTTCATTGTAGGTCGGGATAATGATTAAGGGGTGTTTCTGCATGGGCTTATTTTGGCTTACTGACCTTTACCTTTAATCATTGTGATTAGTGTGTTAATAATAATCTTTATATCCATACGTAACGAAATATTTTCGACATAATACAAATCATACTTGGTTTTTTCTTTCACATCGTCCAGTGAAGCATCATATTTCCATTTAACCTGAGCCCACCCTGTAATCCCTGGGCGAACTCGTAATCGTCGCATATATAATGGGATTTGATCTTTAAACTGCTCTACAAAATGTTCACGTTCAGGTCTAGGTCCTACTAAACTCATTTGCCCTCGAATGACATTGTAGAGTTGAGGTAGCTCATCAATACGTAATTTGCGCAACCAGTAACCGATTTTTGTAATCCTTGGGTCGTTCTTTTTTGCCCACATAGGTCCAGTTTTTCGTTCAGCATCTTCTACCATCGTGCGAAATTTATTCATAACAAAGGGTTTGCCATTTCGTCCAATTCGCTCTTGACGAAAGATAACGGGCCCAGGAGACCCTAATCGAATAAATAGGGCTACCAATAGCAAGAAGGGGGCTAAGACAATCAATACAACCACCGAAATAGTCACATCCATCAATCGCTTGACAGCTTTCTCCCAAAGCGGCATAGGCTCAGGTGAAATTTCAATAATAGGCATGCCAAAAATCTGATTCGTTTTGGATAGACCACTCACAATTTGATAAAAATCAGGTAACAGCTTTAAGCGAACATCCGGATTATCCAGTTTAGAAATAATCGCAACTAAATCTTCTCGGCCATTTGCTTCTACTGCCACCAAGACATCCTGAACTTTATACTCGGCGATAATTCGATCAATGTCAGAAAGTTGCCCAATCACATCCTCAGGATAAATACCTGATTCAACATCGGGACCCTTCCCATTAACTTGGATGTATCCAATTACTTCCATGCCCAAAATTTTGTTACGCATTAGATCATCGAAGGCTATTTTAGCATTTGACCCTGTCCCAACAATTAATGTTCTATGCAGTCCCCTACCTCGTTGGGCATACAAACGTTGAATAGTTCTAATGACAAAACGATTGGTAATGGTGGCCCCTAAAATAATTGACCAATAAGTAAAAATAAGCGAGTGATGGGTACCACCCTCAATGAACAACCAGTGATCCCAAATAACATACAACACCAGCCCCCCCAACACCACAGCTTTTACCACCCTAGTAAATTCATCGAGCCTAGAGATTAAATATAAACTCTTGTACAATCCTGATAAGACAAAAACTCCAAGCCAATACCCGCTAAATATTACACCTGCACTAATCACAGCTAAGCCATATTCAGCCAGTCGAGGATCCAAATAAGCCGAAAAAAAGGAATGAAAGACGAACCAACTTGCCAATAAAAGTAAGTAATCAAGGGCACTCGTCAATATAACTTCGCGATATCTTTGCACAGAAAGCAAATGGATGGTTAGATTCGTAATTTAAATAACTGAAAAAGTACGGATTTTTAATCTGTATATATAACTGAAACCACTTTATGCCTTTATTTTGTTTCAACTACATACAACGTGTTCTACAAGCAAAGCGCGCCTAGGTAGCTTAACTACTGACCATGGGGTCATAGAAACACCCATATTCATGCCTGTAGGGACACTTGGAACAGTGAAAGGGGTGTCACAGGACCGTTTAAAAGACCCTATTCAAGCCCAAATTGTTTTGGGCAACACCTACCATCTGTATTTAAGACCTGGCACTGAGGTCATACAGGCTTCCGGCGGACTACATGGTTTTATGAATTGGGACCGACCCATCTTAACTGACTCTGGTGGGTATCAAATTTTTTCCCTATCAGATATACGAACTTTGGACGAGGAAGGCGCTCATTTTAAAAGTCATTTAGATGGTTCTAAACACTTATTTACCCCCGAAAATGTAGTAGATATACAACGGGTATTAGGGTCAGATATCATGATGATATTGGATGAGTGCCCACCCTATCCAAGTGATTATGCATATGCAAAAAATTCCATGGAATTGACCCATAGATGGGCAAAAAGGGGGAGGAAACAATTTCTAGAGACCCAAGCTCTTTACGGACATCGACAATTCCAATTTGGTATTGTACAGGGTGGAACCTACAAAGATCTGAGGATTGCCTCCGCTGAATTTATGGCTGAACAGAATTTTGAAGGTATTGCAATTGGTGGGCTCAGCGTTGGAGAACCTATTCCCTTGTTGTATGAAATGACCGACGTTAATACAGATGTCATGCCGAAGGAAAAGGCACGATATCTTATGGGGGTAGGCACACCGGCTAATTTATTAGAATCTATCGCACGTGGAGTAGATATGTTTGATTGTGTTATGCCTACTAGAAATGCCCGAAACGGAACTATATTTACACGAGAGGGAAAAGTAAACTTAAGGAATTCTAAGTGGAGGAACCATCATGCACCTTTAGATCCAGATTTTCCTAGCGATTTATGCCAAAAGTACCATATGTCCTACGTTCATCACTTACTCAAAAGTAACGAACTCTTTGGAATGACCTTAGCCTCGGAACATAATTTACAGTTTTATTTATGGCTCATGAAGGAAGTAAGAGAACATATCAAAAATGATACTTTTGCATCTTGGTATCCAGATATGGTTACCCAACTTGAGTCAAAAATCTAGAACTTCATTATTTGTCCAACTTTATTCCCAATTATCAAGTGGTTGAAATATAGATTTTAGTAATATGTCCATATCCATACCTAGCGAATAATTTTGCATGTAGTACAGCTGATAATGCTCTGCATCTTGACCTTCTTGAAGCTTCCCTTGATTTAGCTGTACCAAGCCAGTTAGACCTGGTTTTAATCCTCCTTCTTGTTCATCACTATGCTTGGGATATTTTTCCTGTACCGGAAGAGTTGAGCCTACCCATGAATAATGTCCATATAGAACACCAAGCAGAAATAAACTCCGGTTGTGCCACTTATACTTAGCTAATGGTTCTAAAAATCGTTGACCTTTCGGCCTTTTTATCCCTGCAAGAAGAGCTAATGGCCATAGTAATGCAAAAAAGGGAAGGGCTAAGGACAAATCAAAACCGCGCTTGATAAACCGATTAACCGGCTTATTTAATGCAAGTTCTACCTCAACTAGTGGCAAACTCTCGAGGTACTCGACTTTAGATTTACCTAAAATAAAATCCATACTGTCAGGAATGAGCTTGCACTGCACCGATACATCTTGCAAGGTAGAAATGGCTCGAAGCATCTCTTTATATGACATAGTACGCAATGAAAATAGTACTTGATCGGCATGATACGCCTTCACTAAATCCTCTAATTGACTCAATGAACCAAGAGTACTTGGTGTTGCTTTATGGTGTTCTATATTCTGTTCATTTTCATGTGCCTGTTCCCCAAAATTATTATCAGTTTGGACCCAGCCTAATACCTCAACATTCCAATCTGGTCTAGAATGTATTTTAGGTATAAGTTCTTTAGCATCTGCTCGAGTACCAACTAGAAGAATTTTGGATTTCTTTATTTGCCCTTTGGCATTTGTTTGATTCCTTCTAGCATTTATCTGAACTAGCTTCAATACGATCATCAGCGTCACTGAAACCCCAAAACCAATCAAAAGAGATAAGCGAGAAAAGGCTAGATTTCGTGCAAAAAACGTAATAGCAGCTACTCCTAAATATGAAAATAATAGGGCTTTTAAAGGGGTAGAAATAGAGTCATATTTATGCTGATATAAACCTAGAAGCGCCCCTAATAACAGATATATACCTGAGGCTAAAAGGTTGATCCAAAGAAACTGAAAAGACTGCAGGTCACTGAAAATTTCAACACTGAATTGAAACCGAATTAAGAAACCCAAAATAATAGAGATGTTTAACAGTACAAGATCGGCTGCAATCCAAGAAATCGCTTTTAAACGACTCAATACAAATGAAAAAATAGTTTTTGCCCAAATTGCTGAAAATATGACTGCTTTAAATAAGGCACTATATCGCGAGGAATGATGCTTATCAAAAAACAAATACATGGCTTCATTGAAAATCCGAATATAGCGTAAATCCCCTTTCTTTGTACTCTCCCCTTTATAATGAATGATGGAGGTGGAAGGAACATAGTCAATATGATAGCTGGTATCTTGCACACGGTAGCACAAATCAATGTCCTCTCCGTACATAAAAAAACGTTCATCAAAGCCCCCCAATTGTTGTAACAGGTCCGTTCTCCAAAACATAAACGAGCCCGATAAAACGGGAACCTCCGCCTGTTGATCTTCTGCAAGCCAACTAAGATAATATTGGCCAAATAAACGTGATTTCGGAAATATCGTGTGTAAACCCAATAACTTTGTCAACGCTGCCCAAATAGTGGGAACAGTACGCTTAGATTCAGGTGCAAAGCTACCATCGGGGTTGAGAATTTTACAACCCGCCGCCCCACATTTAGGATTAGATCTCATGTGAGAAATAAGGGTAGATAAGGTGTCCTCACTAACAAGGGTATCTGGATTAATAATCAGAGTAAACTCGCCTTTAGCCTGTTTAATCGCCTGATTATTCGCCTTACCAAATCCTAAATTTTCCTTATTTACAATATAACTTACGTCGGGATGGCGCTGTTGTAAATAAGTAACCGAATCATCCCCAGAATCGTTATCTACCACAAATACCTGCACCGAATATTCATCTGCAGCTTTTCGAATTGAACTAAGCAAATTCGAGACGTATTCCTTCACTTTGTAGTTAACAATTACGATGCTAATGTCGACCTTTCTAGCCATTAGACCCCAACCTTATTAAGAATATACTCCAGCTTTGCCCGCCAACCTAAACCATAACCCGTCTTTCTAGCGGTTCCTCGCCATAAATGATCAATGTAATTGGTCATCGGGTATTCCACCAACTTAAATCCCTTTACCCAGGCTTCTCTAAAATTTTGAAGAGTAGGTTGACCATGATGAATAAAAGGAGGGAATTGAAGATATAAAGCACGACATACGACCATGTATGGCGTTTGCAAAATGAGCTCACCTGATGAGTTATTGGTACTAAAGCCCCGTTTATTTACTCGATTAAACATCCCAGCGGCATAATTTTTCTCATCAGACTCCAAACGCTCCACTATCCTTTCCAAAAACCCCCCTTCCTTGGTTTCGGTATCACTATCTAGAAAAAAGACAAACTTCGATTTCACAATTTGTCGCGCTGCAAAATCCATCGCTGGCCCGTGATACACATTCTTCGGCAAACGAACCCATTGCGTGTTAGATTGCGACCTAATCCAATCTTCTACTGAATCAACAACATCTGAATCCGAGCCATTATCCACTACATAAAGTGGGGTTTGAGGGTAAAACCGTTTAAATGATTCGACCGCTATTTTCAGCAAATCCGGAGTCTGATAATGAATAATCACTGCACTTAAATCCAATTGGCTTAATACATCCTCTCGGGTTGATGCATCCGCGGCCTCTTTTGAGTTTGAAGTATATGTCGAGGATACTTGGATCATGTCATCGGATAATAACAACTTTACCAACTCCCCGTTCACCTTCTTTGACATCCCAGGCTACTAAAAAATAGACCCCACTACTGAGTCTACGCCCCCTTGAGTCATACCCGTCCCATTGCACACGACCACCGCTTGCTTGTAGTTCATGTACGACATTTCCACCTGCGTCAAGTACTCTAATCTGTGTTGCTTGGCTTAAATTTTCTATTATGATTCGCTCATGTTGATCATATAAAAATGGATTGGGATATATTTTTAATGACCCCATTGTAGTCTTGGGGGATTGTGCTATATCAATAAAACTTACCAATCCTCTATCGGTGGCAACAAACACCTCGCCTGACTCTTCGTTTACTGTAATGGACAAAATATTATTTGAAATTAACGGACTGTTGTCTTCTGTATAACGCTTTAGGATGGCACTCCCTTCTTCATTCAACAGCCATAAACCCTGATTTACACTCCCAATCCATTTCTGATTAGCACCATTTAATGCCATGGCACTTACATTAATATCACGCAATAAATATCGTGAAACAGCAGAAGTATCTTCATTCAATAACCATTGAGATTGACGTTCAGATGACCGTTGACTATCTACGATGAATCTGGGAAATAGAAACCGAGCAATCCCTCTTGCCGTGCCTATCCACACTTCCCCATTTTTATCTTCCAAAAAAGCAGTGACTTTATTATCAGGTAAATTACCATTAACAGCTGAAGTAGTAAGTTTGACCCCTCGGTTATCTTGAGTATTCATAGGATCGTTGGTGTCAAGGACTAACAATCCTGTGCCATCTCCTGTTGAACTTTGAAGGGAAATCCATTTATAATCATTTGAATCGATAAACAAGTCTACATATTCATCAAGTGTACTCACTGCATTATCTTTAGAATGTGCGAGCCAAGTATCTTGATTTGATTCATACACATATAGCGGCTCTGATCCATATCGACTGACTAGCCAAACCTGATCTTTAGTGTCTGCAGATAAACCAGAAATTACCGTATAATCCGGATTATCAGCTTCCCACCCTCGGATGGTACTGTTATATGCATTATATACTTGTATAGCGTTGGTAGTTTTGTTGTGCTTGACTACTCCACTTCCCCAAGAGCCAATAAAATAATGAGTGCTATTTTGGGCTGTTGTGAAGGCTTGTTTAAAATTCTCTTGATCCAATAATTCAGTATTTTGGGCATTAAAACTTACCCAGGAACTATCCTGAAAAAACGAGTATCCCTTAGATCGATCAATGATTCTGTCGCCTGTAACATTTTGGGATGATGCTGAAAATAGGAGCCCATTAGACCAAATCAAACCCGCAAAAAAATTAGTATATGGGCCAACTGGTACAAATTGATCCCAGTCCGTTGGACTAGTAAATACTAACAACCCTAAATCCGTCGTACCCATTATCAAGTGATCAGACAGCATAGTACCATTACGAATACCTCGAACATTATCGACCCGATATATCTTAGTAGATGTATAGGTTGATCGGCGCATGATTCTGTTATTAAATACCAATAAGAGATCTTGGCCATTAGCTTGGTGAACTATATCAATTGATTGAAGATAATTTATACCTTCTTCCTTGATCCAACGCACACCATCGAATGTATACAGAGACTCCTGCACCACGGCATAAACATCTCCATTATAAAATCCAACATCTTGCACTAGATTGCTTGGCAAACCATCCACCGATGTATATACGGTCCATGAATCACTAACAATTAAGTTATCTGTCAAACTTGCGGTGACAATTCCACCAGATGTGGCTGCTATAATTTCATTTCCAACAATATCTAACGCATATACAGGCGTGCCTCGATCGAGATTACCAAGACCTACGTAGCTTTGCTGGACGTATAAGTCATCCACATTAAATTCAATTATTCCAAATTCTGTGGCTACAAACAGAATATCATCATAAACGACAAAATCACGAATCGATTTAGAAGGGTATTGATCAACTCTGAGTAAATCATTTAGAGTTTGTACTGTTGAATATTCTAAGTCATACACATCAATTGCACCATCCATATAGCCTAAAAATAATTGCTTCGACGCCGGATGATAAGCCAATTTTTGTATATCCAAACGATGTAACCCATCCATGGTAGTTAGTGTGGTGTTAACACCTAAAGGGTCTGTAATAACCAAACCACCCTGAGTTGCAACGAATCTATATCCCTGATCGGTTACCACAACATCATTTACAGTTGAAAAGGAAGAATAGACCCTCCACTCATCGACTACCTGGGCGTACACCTTATCCATATTCAAATTGAGTAGCCAAGTGAGTACCATGAAAGACATCACCAGTACGGACGGAATCGATTTGGCTGTGTTCTGAATAGAACATTTATCCGATGGTACTTTTTTTATTCTATGTAGCTGGACAATCATAGCTAAATGTACGGATTCAGTTGGGCTTCTACCATACTATTTCCATGAAGGTAGTTATAAAAAAAGCCTCTCAGAGCGGAGCTCGGAGAGGCTTATAAAAGGAGGAGGCGGCGACCTACTCTACCGCAATGCAGTACCATCGGCGCTACAGGGCTTAACGGC
>Ga0181563_10002451_pt1 | contig 17974 bp, 9 predicted proteins | sample 011ome_25_FD_133759 | JGI IMG/M metagenome (GOLD analysis project Ga0181563, IMG submission 133759) | Coastal salt marsh microbial communities from the Groves Creek Marsh, Skidaway Island, Georgia - 011512CT metaG (megahit assembly) | ecosystem: Environmental > Aquatic > Marine > Intertidal zone...
ATGCCACCGCGCGCGTGCCCGCGACCGCTGTAACTCGAAGACGAGCACCGTCGTGCGGCATCGGATCGTAAATGATCTGGAATGGAATCCGCCATTTTACGCGACGCCGGCTTTGGACCCGCGCCCACGGTTGTGCCACTCGATCCGGCGTACATGGCGTCCTTAATTCCTTCAACATGCGCCGTTTGTTGCGTGTTGTGTCGGTCTAAAATCATAAATGCTCCGGCGCGTCGAATATCCCACACGCGCACGTCGCCCTCGGCGCCGCCAGTGGCCAACTGATACTCACTCGACAACGCCCAATCGATCGCTCTGACGCTCCCTCGATGCCCTGAAAGCGTGTGCGCAATGACGTTCGCCCCGGGGTCCCATAACCTCACCACTGCATCGTCCGTTCCAATCGCCACGAGCGCGTGCGACGTTGAAATCGAACTCAACGCCACCGCGTGACATTTCGCCTCGAGCTCGAGCGCACTCGCCTCGAGCAAGCTATTCGCATCCCAACACTTCACCGCGGCGTCGAACCCGCAAGTAAAGAACATACCAGTATCACTCGGAAGCCACTTCGCACACGATGTGGCGTATGCGTGTGCGGTGGCGTCGGATATAAATACAGAAGACGTCGACGTCGACACCGCTCGACTCTGCGTCGCTCGAGCTCCACCCCCTGGTATCGCACACACCAGCGCCTGCGTGCGCACCGCATCGTCGCCATCCGACGTCATCGACGTTGATTCTGTGTCGTACACGTGCACGCCGCCATCGACGGTGCCGCACAAGAGATAGCGGCGCTCAACGCGATCGAGGTCGAAGCACGTGGCGCCAGCGCCGTCGACGCTTGGAAACTCTGTGTGCTGCAACGACAAGTGACTGTATCTCGCGCGAGTGACAGAGGAGCGAAACGACGCGGGTGATATCATCGCTGACATGCGCGCGCGCACGAGGGCGTGAACGCGAGCATGGTCAGACATGCTCGCGTCCCGAGTCGTTCACTGAGGCTCGCTTCGTTTCGGCGCGCGGCGGAATGTTTTATCTGCGTGCGTGATTTCAATGACAGCTAATAAAATAAAGTAAATCTATGGCGAATTTCATCGCCGACCACCGACGGCGGACCAAGACTTGAATGTATGCACGTGCGTGCAAATGGACTCGATGACTTCTTCGTTGCCGGCATCGCCAACGAGCAAGCCGTGCACCTTCAATCCAAGTTCTTCTTTCGCGTCGTTGAGGCTTGAAATCAAAGCTTCGTCTGGAGGTTTAATTTCTCCGTCGGTAACAAGCAAGATGTCTGCGTTGCACCACTCTGATTCTTGCAATCGAGCCAACGCGCGGTTGAATGGCTCGTCAACGTCGGTTCCGCCGTGGAAACTGCCGGCGAGGAATTCCAACAATCCTTCCAACCCACGAGACGTGAGTTTTAACTCGAGCTCTTGACAATCACCCGGGCCACTAAACGAGTACAAGAAGCACGCGCGCTGCTGCGTTCGGCTTTGACGCATGCATTCCAAAACCATGGCTTTCGCCACCGTTTCGCGTGCGCCCATCATCGATCCAGAAGTATCAAGGCATACGATAATTGGTCCGCACTCCGCCGCCGGTCGCGTCTCAAAGCCGTCCACCGTCACCGCAGGTTCTTCAGACCATCCGACGCGTTCGTATGACAGCAGTGTGCGCTCGGCACGGCGAGCAAAGTGAAGCAATCGTGCTTGCGGTAAACCGCTCGCGAGTAAACTCATCTCGCTCGGCATCATGCGCGACAAGTCATCCGAACGACACAAGCCTGATGTTTGTTCGGGCTCCATTGGACTTCGCACAAGTCCGATTGGAAAACCTGGACGTTCTTTTTGTCGCGGTGCACGCTTCAATGGGCCTCGACCGCTTCCGCGCCCGAGGCTCCGAACCATGTCTCGCAACTCTCGCAACTCTTGTAGCTTTTTCCGCAATGAATCCAATTCTTTCCATCCCGTCTGCTGCCAAAGCCCGCGCGTTAAATCGAACCCCTCTGGTCCATCGGCTAAGTCTTCCAAGTTCAATCCCTCAAACGCCTTGGCCGCCTTGTCGAGCTTATCCACCGCGGGCTCCCATTGGTCTTTGAAATCCTCCATCAAGCTTTGCACCAACTCCTTATTCTTCTCCTTGGCTTGCTGTTTGGCCTCCTCCTTAGCGGCGTCTGCATCGCCATCAACGCTCATATCGTAATCATCTACATTATCTTCACCATCCTCTTCACCTTCGCCACCACCTGAACCGCCGGCTTGGCTTTGCTCTTCGCCTTCGCCGTCCTGGTCGTTGTTTTCACCGCTTCCATTCCCTTGAGGCTCTCCTTCGCCTTCGCCGTCATTCGACGATTGCGAATCCTGAGGATCACTCGGTGGCATTTCTGGTTCACCCTCGTCTAAACGCTCTTGTTCGTAAATGTACAACATATCCAACACATTTTTCATCAACGTATCCAACACCGGCGGAAACCTTCGGGTAAACCGCGCCATGTCTAAATCCCCCAAAGCCTCAATCAAAGCCTCACGAAAAGTCGCATCCTCGGGCCACTCTACATCCACATCAGGCAATAACCCACGCGCGAGATTATCCTTCCACGCATTAACCCCTTCCGCGCTTCGCTTCAACGCCTCCACGTCGCCCTCCGCGCTCGGCAACCGCAGCAAAAGCGGTAAAATGTCCTCTGGAATCCGCTTCAACACGTCCGACCCCCCACTAGCGAGCATGCGCGACATATTCACCGCCGCCCGCGCGCGCGCTTCGGCTTCTTGCTCTTCGCTTTCGAGTAAACTCTCGCGAACGCCCAACTGACGCGCCGCGACATCCTCCCCCGCGTCGACGCGTCCACCACCATACGACTCCGCGAGCGCGCTCGCGTTTCTCCCGAACGCTCGCGCAGCGGACGTCAGCGCATCAACACCCCGCTCGCGCGCGCGCGCGTCGTCGTCTGCGCCGTCCACGTCGTCGTCCGCGTCGTCCGATGACCGCGCGACAGCCCTCGGCATCGGTTGTGGATAATCCCGACGCGTTCGCGCGTCCGCGTGGCGCCGTCCGCGCGTCATTCGCCGCGCGCGCGCCGAAGACGGTGAGGCGTGCGATGAGTGCCGCGATGCGCGCGCGCGCGCGCACGCGCGCGCGGACGCGGCGCAGGACGCGGACGCCATCGATGTGACGCGCGGCGTGGTCGTCGGATGAGGGTGTGGTGATGTCTATACCCTAGAACCTAAGTCGCGGGAATTTTAGGGCTTTTGAATGTCGAATGCCCCGCCGCGTGCGCGCGCGCTTGGCATCGCGTCGACTCGCGCCGGCACTGCGCGCCGCGATGTCCCCGATCGCGAAACGCGCACGACGTATCCCGCGATCGCTCGTCGACGCCGCGGATGCCCTCGCCGCGCCCTCGCCCGCGGCGCTGCGCGATCGAAACGAGGACGATGGGCGACGCGCGATTCAAAATTCGGAAAAGACAGCTGAGGCGCTCGCGCCGGTCGGCGACGCGCTTCCGCGCGCGGTGACGCTGGAGGACTTGACGTACGATGGGGAGATTATTGTGGCGAGCACGGCGAGCGAGCTCGATGATGCGTTCGATCGATTGGAGGCGTTGACGGGGGATGAGCCGACGTGCGGATTTGACATGGAGTGGAAGGTGACGTGGAAGAAGGGCGCGGGAGAAGCGAAGACGTCGCTTGTGCAAATCGCCGCGGCGAGCGCGGATTTGACGCGCGCGTTGGTTGTTTTGGCGAGAGTGCACACGACTGGGGTAACACCGCGATTGAAACGGTGGTTGAGGGATGCGGCGATTGGGAAGACGGGGTTCAACGTGCGCGGGGACGCGCGGAAATTTGAGAGAGATTACGGCGTCGTCGCCGCTCGAGTGGTCGAGCTCGGAATGATGGCGAGAGAGCGCGTGGGTGCGTGTCCTGGGGCGAACACGTGGTCGCTCGCGCGCGTGTGTGAGCACGTGTTGAAGAAGAATTTACCCAAGGACAAGACGCGCATGTCGAATTGGGAACGCGACGCTTTGAACCCGGATCAAATTAAATATGCCGCCATGGACGCATGGGCGTCGTTGCTTGCGTATCGTGCGTTGAAATCTATCGCGCCGCTGGATTCCGTTCACGGTGCGGGGTACGAGTGCGAGCCGTTGCCGGAACCGGTGGTATCATCTGAGGACGAAGACGAAGAGAGCGAAGATGACGAGGCCGGCGAAGAACGCAACGAAGAAAAGGCTGAAGACGTCGCGAGCGACGACGACGACGATGATGAAGAAGACGCTAGAGGTGAGATAACGATGCAAAGCACGCGCGTAGCGATGATTGACTTGACAACCGAAGAATCGCTCGTATACGATAAACACGTCGCCGGTCAGACGCTGAGCGCCATCGCCGAGGACAACGCCATGGACTTCCAAGACACCATGGACACTCTCGTGATGGCTATTCGCAAGGGGTGTTCATTTTATTTCAAGTTGTTGGAGATTCCACCACATCTCACGTCGTATTTCTACGAGCACGTCAGCGCGCATGGCACTCCACCCAAATTGGTGAATTTTACCGAACGCGCCGCCGAAATGTCGGCGGCGCGCGCCAAGTCGAGCGCTATCGCTTTGGCACTCAAATTGGCGCGTGAACGCGAATAAATTATAGCAATCTAGATAGTTTGTCTGTAACTTTGGTTGGTTGGTTTATTGTCTTTGCGCGTTACGAACGTCATGCGTACGTAATTACAATACTTTCCTATGCACGCGTTGGTCGCTCTAATTTACTTCTTCTCCCCGGTGTTGTCTTTCAACCACTTGATATCTACCGGACGCATATCCTTCTTCCCGCGCATCCACGCATCGAGAATAGGCGTCCCCGTGAGTCTGTGCACGTTTGTCGGTCCCCATGGACCGCTCGATGCGGGCCACGTCTCGTCGGGACACGATTGTAAGTGCGCGATCCACGTCTCGTGCGCCATCGTATCCGCTCTCGGCAATCGAACACCCGGACGACTAGAGTAGCAACACGCCAAATCCGGAAGGGTCAGGTTACCCTTTCTATTCGCAAACATGTGCTGGGTCGGGTCGGATTGTTCTTGCTTGTGCCATTGTAACAGCGTGGCGGCAGTGAATCCAGGGCGGTATGTCTTTTCAATCTTCGCCACAATCTTTGTGCCCGCGCCTTCGGCGCCGACGCCCCAGGCGTTAACTTCATCCTCGCGGACGTGCACCACGTCACTTTTATACAATTGATGCTCGGGTGCATCAGATGGAATCCAAAAGTTATCGGTGATGGCGTAGAGGTGAACGAGCCCGGCGGCGAGATCGTGACGCGCACCGCTCGTCTGTGGAAGTTCCTTGAGCGCGTCGCGTAGCCAAATTAATGAATCGCGGCGATTCATCTTACCGACACGAACGTTTAAGGCGACGGCTTCGAGCTTGCTCGACCAAGACGCGAACATATCGGTCAACTCTTTACGCATGTGCGGCGCCATGGCTTGAATTAAGCCACTGACGATGGACTTGTGGAAATCATCTTGCGACGTGCCCCAAAACATCGCCGCGACTTCGACGTCACTCACCGCCCTGTACGGCGCGTCAGCTTTTGCAAACATATCCATACAGTCAACGACGCTTTTTTGTTCAGATCCGTCTCGTGCACGCGTCATGAGTCGACGAATCTTGCTCAGCATGATTGCCAGGCACTGCGTTCTGTTCTCGCGCATTGCCAACGCGTCGATTTTTGCAAAGTCCTCTGTGTACGTAAATTCGAGGGTGGGATGCTTCTTTGACATTTTCTCGTGATCCTGCTCCGCAGCTTTGATAATATGCTTTGGAAGTTCCTTGAGTTCGAGCTGCATGAACGCCGCCACGCTGCCGACATACTGTAACAACCAACCGGGACAGTTTTTGAGCAAGCCTTTGCCGGGATAAAAGCCCACCGTGGCGAGCGCCTCGACGTATTGCGGACGCAATGGCTTGTCCGCACTCGCGAGCGCCTTGAACAACATCACCTGACGATCAATCAGTCGATGTTTGGCATTCAACACTTGTGAGTGATTGTTTTCACCGACAAAACTCAGATATGAACCGCGGCACAGCCGCGCCCCACACAAACAAAACGCTTGCTCAACCTCCTTCATGCTATCAGTACAGCTGTGATAGTTGTACGCCAACTCCTCGCCGGGCAAGATATCCCGCGTGGTTATGAAATGAATCTCATACTTGCCATTGATTGCCTTCAAGTTGACTTCGACATTCGGGTCGCATGAGTGCGAAAGACGCGCGGCGTAGTTGTTCTCATGCATGGCGTCGCAAAAGAGCACCGAGTATCCTTCGGCGTCGCCGCCAGGACGTTCAATTTGCATGTTGTAAAACTCCGGTGGACCTCGATCGCGCAAACCGCGAGCTTTTTGAGCTTGACGAATCGCGTCTTGCTTCTCGGCCCACGCCCAAGGGGGATAAATCTCGCCAAGGAAATCTACAAGGAATTCACCCTTTTTAATTGGCGTCCTGCACGTGACGCCAAAGCCTTTACGATGAACAAAGTAAAGTTCGGGATTTTGCCGCGCTTCCATCGAGAGCGCCCATAGCGCTTTAGAGTGCGCGAGCGCGGTCGAACCAGGTTGACGCTCGAGCTGCTCGGCGAGATCCTCTGCCGCGAGCGCCAAGCTTTGAGTCGCCAACGTGTCTGGCGTCATGGCGCCGTAACTGGCGTTGACTTGCGCGAGCAATCGCTTGTATAATGCCCACACTTCCTCCTCGGAGAAATCAGGCAAGACGCGTTTGAGTGTATCTGTGGCATCACGACCGGTGACAAAATCCACCCCATACGTCTCTTGTTCAATCACTTCAGTCTTGAGCTTCTTGCGCGGCGCCTTTGTGCCGAGCGATGGCCACCATCCTGGCGGTTTCCCATCCTTGAGATCCGTGCTCGTCTTTGTCTTCGATCCATTCTCAAACGGATGGTCTTTATTCAAAGTCACTGATCGCTCTACTTGACACTCTTTATCGTCCGCGCGATCAAGGTACTCCGTGATGACATTAAACTGCGTACGAAGCGCGCCTCCATCCGCACTTTGCTTGGCCGCCGCCGCGACGCCGGCGGCTTTCAACACCGTCAAAGACGCGCATCTCCATGCTTTGCACACGCTGGCGAGTCGGCCGAGCTCTTTCTCCGCCGCCGTGCGACGTTCCTTCTCGCTCATGACCTCCTGGGTGCCTTCTTCTCCCTCCTCATTCTCATTCTTTACCTTTGCCTCGCCAACCGCCGAGCCATCGAGAATAAATCCAAAAACTGTCATCAAGTTTCTAAGCGACAGTTGATTAATCGGGCCGGGCGCCACGGATGGTTCGAATTCCACCATCACAGTGCTACTTTCCATTTTCTTCGTCGATGAACGCCTCGGCGGCGCGTTCGGGTCGCGAGGCGGTCGCGCGCCGGCGATCTCCAAGCCCACTTCGTCGATCCAATGCCCCATGAAGAGTCGCGGCACCGGACCTTGAAGAAAGCACTTGACGGAAGCACGCCACTTTTTAGTCGCCGCGCGCCCGCAGTGTGCTTCCCACGCGACAGGGGTGAAAATTCGCCCGTCACCGTCGCCGCTCACGGATCCGCACATGTGCTCGGGTTGTTCGCAGTGACAGCGAAACATCGTACGCTTTGGGAGAAACACGCCCTGATGGTTGTTGCACACGACGGCGATCGCCGGAGGTACAGTGCCTCGAACCGCCGGCGGTGGAATCGGTCGCGGCGTACCAGGCACCCATGACTCTGGATCTTCTGGACCTTCGTCGAACGGTACTTTGGGCTTCTGCACCACGGGTGGTGGCGGTGGTAATTCCCGCTTTACCTGCGTCGGTTGCTCGGTAATCGTCTTGTACACTTTAATCTTCTTCACTCCGGGCGGAGGTGCACCACCCTTCTTGGCGTAATAGGCGTAATAATGCGCAAGTTTAGAATTATGTTCGAGCAAGCGAGTCTGTTGCTCAGCCATGAACGCGGTGATTTCTTCGTCACCTAGCTCTTGCGGCGCGTCGCACGACGCAAAGTCGCGACTGACATTCATGGCGCAAATCCACCTATCGCGCGGCATGAGCCCAGCCACGACGGACTGCGGCACCTTGCGCCATTTCCCACACTCTGCGCTTTCACACTGAATCCAGGACCACTCTTCAAAGTGTCCTGGGTGTGGTGGTATCGCGGATTCGACCACATCATGCTTCTGTCCGTTAGTCTTTGTCTTCTTTGCCCCTCCGTGCGCGCCGCCGCCATTTTTACCATTCTTCCTCACCCCACTTCGACTTTTCTTTGGCTTTAGCAACGTCCACGTGCCGTCCTCATGTATCTCAATCTCGCCTCTCGCCGCACGTTCGCTCAACTCCATCGCTCGCTTCCTCTTTCCGTACTCTCTATTTCTTTCTCGCGTGAGCTCGTTTCTCGCCGCGAGCTCCGCCTCGAAATCCGCCTGCATCGACTCATCCAACGCCGCATCAATCTCCTCATCCGTCGCCTCCTGCGCTCGCGAGCACGAATTAAACCTCCCATCTCGAGAATCTTCACAAAAGAACCGCCCATCGCTGCCCAGCGCGAGCGCGACGCGTCGAGGACACCTACGCCACTTCCCGCACCCGTCCCGCTCGCACTGCACCCACGCCTCTCTCGCCGCCCTCGCGCCTCGCTCAGGCACCGCCCCGTGCGACGCCCACGCCTCATCGACATCCTCAATTATCCCCAACGTCTCGCGCGCGCGACGAGCGATTTCCGCGTTAATATCGCGCGCCACGACGCGCGCACCCTCGACATCTTGCGTCGCGGCGCGTTTCAAATCTTCACCTCCACCTGTCGCCCCGTCCGTCGCGCCTCGACGCGCGCGCGCGCCATCCGACGCGTCCGTGCGACGCCTCGCGTGCGTCATCGCCCCATTCGCGCCGTTCGCGCGCGCGTTCGCGCGTGTCGGCATCGCGGCGCGACGTGCTGTGACGACGACCGACGCGATCGGCCGCGCGCGCGTCTCGGGATGTGCGAAAGCGACGGTTAGGGTATCGATCGATATCGCATGTCGATGAAAATGTGAAGCAATCGATATTGATCATCGATGGATGGTTCAAAAGTGCGCTTTCGAGGTGTGGGCGCCTGCGCGCGCATTCGCGCGGCACATGTCGCCGCCGCTGTCGTCGCCGTGGTGGTCGTCGCGCGCGTTCGAGGGCGCGCACGCGAGGGTGATGCGTCGGTGCGCGCGCGTCGCGGTCGCGCGTCGCGTCGCGCGCGTGGGTTGTGACGGTGCGGCGGCGATTCGTGCGCCGCGCGCGAGGATTGGCGCGGTGGTGTGCGGGCGTGCGTTGTCGTCGTCGTCGCGCGCGTCGGACGCGCCAGGCGCGGTAGCGGAGGTATGGTTGTATGACCCGCGTGGGTTTTTAGCCGCGCACGGCGGCGCGGGCGATGTGGACGACGCGTGCGCGAGGTTGACGACGGATGAGGAGCGCGCGACGATGCGCGCGACGCCCGAGCGGTTGCTCGCGCGCGCGTTCGCGCGCCGCGTTCTCGCGAGCGCGAGCGCTGGTGATGGCGATGATGCGCGTACGGAGGCGATTAATATTGCGTTCGACATTGGTGCGCGCGGGAAGCCGAGATTGAAGGCGTGGGATGCGACGGTTGGAGGCGTTCGCGGGTTTAGCGTGTCGCACTGCGACGGTTTGGTCGCCGTGGCAACGACGCGGGACGCGAGCGCAGAGATTGGGTGCGATGTAGAGAGCGAAATTAGGCGGTTGGGAAGTGATATAGGGAAGTTTAGCGCGCGGTGGATGTCGAGTGGCGAACGTCAAGGGTTGGATGCAATCACAGATGACGAAGAGAAGGCGCGAGCGTTTATGAAGTTGTGGACGTTGAAGGAGGCGTACGTGAAAGCGCTTGGATTAGGCATTGCTGGGAGACCGTTTAGGGAGTTTGACGTGGCTTGGGAACGCGTCGAACAACGCGAAGACGCGAGATGTACGATCGACGGCGTGCGGAACGCGAGCGAAAAGGGCGGAATTTGGAGGATTGATTTGCGCGACGACGCGGCGCCGGCGGCGTCTCGCGCGTGGTCGATGGCGTTGTTAAAGCCTCGTCTCGAACACGAGCACGTATTGGCGCTGTGCATGCCGAGCGCAGGGGAAAGCACGCGCGCAGATATTCGCGTGCGATGGGCGACACCGTTCGATGACATCGTCAACGAAGGCGTCGCGCCCGCGCTCCTCGGCGCTTCGTCTCGTTTCTTCGTCTAGAACTGTAAACTATTCAACCAAGTGTAGCTCAGTCTTCGACGCCGCGACGAACGCATCGCGCGCGCGAGCAAAACGTAGAACGCACACAAATACACAGACACACTCGTGCGCGTTGAATCATGTCTAGCGTCGACGACGCGCTCGAAGACGGCGACGTGAGCGACGTACCGCCGTCAACGCGACCCGACGGTTTATATGCTTGCCAACGCATCGGATGCGATGCATACTACCTCCCAGGCGACACAAACACGCACGGTGGATGTCGGTATCACCCGCAACCGCCAAAGTTTCACGACGGCTTGAAGTCGTGGCCGTGTTGTTCAAAGTCAAGCACTGACTTTAGTGACTTTATGGCTATTCCCGGTTGCGCGGTTGGCGCGCACACGTTGCGCAAGCCAGCGAAAGTGGCGAACGCGCCCGAGGCGACCGCGAGCGCGGTCAACGCACCGGTGATGCCGATGTCGCTCGAGGCGAAGGCGCGCGGGGATGATGCAGTGGCGCGAGAGACGTGCGCGAGGTGCTCGGCGGGATTTTATTGCAGCGAACACGCGGGAGATAGCGGCGCTTCGACGACGGCGACGGCGCGAGCGGCGGAGGTGGCGTCGACAGAGCCAGCGCCGATGGCGCCGGTCGTCGACGCGGACACGTTACAGACGTGCAAACGCCCAGGATGTGGGGAAAAGTACCGCGAACGGGACAACGCCGACGACGCGTGCGTTCATCATTCGGGCGCGCCCATTTTTCATGAAGGCAAAAAAGGCTGGTCGTGCTGCGGCAAGTTAGTTTACGACTTTGACGACTTTCTGAAAATTGCGCCGTGCGCGCGCGGGCGCCACGACGCGACGTGGACGTTGGAGTTTCAAAAGCACACCGATAAAGCAAAATGACGACGACGCGACGGAACGAAACATCGATGATGCCTCACGCACTCCACACCTAGCGCGTGCGCGCGACACACCCACCGCGGCGCGCAAGCACACATTTGTAATCAATTTTAGCGCACGTTGCCCAACTGACTCGCGCACCGATGCCTAGCGATGCAAAGCATTTGGAATACTCGCGCCGGGACGCAGACGGACAGCGAGCCATGTTACGGGCGCCGAGCGCAACGTCACACCCGCGCTCGCACCATGACCAGTCATGACACCTCTTACGAAGCGCAGCGCGAGGCAAACATCAAGCGAAACGCCGACCGGATGTCCGCCATGGGCGTCGACGCCCTCGCTGCCGCCGTGAACGACAAAGCGAAAAAAGTGAAAAGCATGACGTCGGCAAAAAACAAGATGCAAGACTCGACGCCGCGCGTGCCGACGCGCACGAGCTCGCGGGCGACGAAAACCGTCGTGCGTTACACCGACCTCGATGATGCGGCGTTCGAGCGCGCGCTCGCCGCGGGCGCGACGGAGACGACGACGAGTGGTCGGGTGAGCTACGCGCCCAAGCCGACGCCGGCGGAGGACGCGTCGGCGCTGAAATCCGTCGCGTTGACGTTCGCCGATCACATCGACCGACGCGAACGGCGCGATAAAAAGGGAAAAATCATCGCACCCGATTGTGCGGCGCGCGTGACGCGGCATAAGACCAAAGGCACGCTCGTATTCGCTGACCATCCAGAATTTACACCGACGCTCACTCCGGCGCAAGTCATCGCCGCCGGGACGTGGGGCGGGTGCTATTTCCATCCGAAAGGTGGTAAGCAAGGCATTAAAGGGCCGTGTGATATAACTCCGAAAGAATTCCCGCACGAATGGTTTGATGGACTTGATGTTGCGCATTACGCGTGTCGACGATACGATCCGCAGACCAACTTTTTCGGCGTTAAGAGCGGACAAGACCAGGCGTATTGGGAAGAGCACGGATGGATCATCCCGCAGGATCCGCGCGGTTGGTTTCAATGGTACTGTCGCTTCTTTTGTGGACGTCGCACGGAGGACGATGCGAGGCAAATTTCGCGCTGGACTGGCGTGTGCGGCGCCAAGGGACGATGGAAGACGAATTTATTGCGGAAAATTGTGAACGCCAACGCTAGATTTGACGACGCGCGCGTGTCACCCGTGATTCGTCAAACTCTTTTGCACTGGGCGTGTGAAATTCGCGAAGATGAAGTGCTATCGATGTCGAAGAAGATGTAATAATGCGTACGGTACAGGTAGTCGCTATTGATTGATTTGTTAAATGTTACACGCGCGTCAGTCTACTCCTCAAACGCGCCGAGCGAGGACATTTCGTCTAAAAAGTTCAAGTACTTGTCATCCTGCGCAGTCTTTGCGGCCGCGACAACTACGGGCGCGGCATCGATAGCGCGCCCAATCGTTCGTTGCCTCTTGGCTTCCGGAGCTTCTTGTCGCTTGACCCGAACGCTCGCCGGGACGAGCGCTCGGAGCGCCGGATTTTGATCCGCGCGCACTGTAGGCGTTGCCGTCGGCGCCGCACTCATCGTGAACTCCGCGCGATCGACAGGTTTCTTCAGCACAGCCGCGCGGGGCGCGGCAAAGAATCCAGCATCACGCCGTTGCGGTGGTGGCGGTCTTCGCGGCGGCGGTTGTGGACGAGGCATCGATGCCATCGGCGCACGGTGCACCACCGTGGTGATTCGTGGTTCAACCGCCGTTGGCGGTGGCATGGGCGGCGGTGGAAGTGGAACATCATCAGATTCACTCATGCCACCATTGTCGTCGCCTGTCTCCTCATCCGGCGGCGGCGGTCCCGGCGGCGGCGGCCCCGGCGCGTCGTCGTCCTCCTCCTCATCCGTAACACCAACCTTTTCGTCACCACCCGTCGCGCCCTCTCGCGGAGGCGCGTCAGGAAACACCAATTCAAACCCCGGTGGTGGTCCGGGCGGCGGTGGCATGTCCCCATCGCTCTCGCTCTCGCTCTCGCTCGGCTCTGGCGCCGCCAACGCCGCGCGGCTCTCGCCCATCCGTGAATCAATTTCAATTCCCGCCTTCCACTTTTGCGGCTTCCCCGCCGGTGGCTTCCCGCTCGGATTCAACGTCGGATGCCAATACACGCTATCTTCCGGTTTATAAAACCGTTCCGCGCCGACGGCGTACGCGGTCGACGTCGGTCGAGTCCCGACGCCCGCTCCGCGCGCGGCTCCTCCACCTCCTCCACCGCCTCCATCGCCGCCGCCGCTCGCCTTCTTCGCTTCAATCTGCTTATCATAAAACCTAATCTTCTCCTCAATCTTATCCGCGCGCACGCGCACGCCCGGCGGCGCAGGCGCGTCCTTGACGCGCGCTAAACGTTCGCGCTCAGCGGTGAGCGCATCGACACCTTTCGCTTGCGCCGCCGCCGTGCGCGCCTCGGCGCGTCGCTCCTTGTTGCGCTTGAGTTCGCGCTTGCGCGCGTCTTTGCGGAACTTGTCCATCGCGTGCGCGGCGTGCGCGGCGTCAGCGACGGCGACGGCGACAGCGTCACACAATGTGGTCGTCATTCCATGCTGCGCGCATTCATCGCCGGCGTCGCGTGCGCCGCGGCGGTGGTCTCCGCGCGCGACCGGCGCCGAGGCGCGCGCGAATCGCGAGGCACCCGGTCGGACAGTGCGCGAGGCGCGTCGCCCGCGGCGTCGACGACGCGCACGGGGCAAGCGTTGTATGACTCAGCCAAGGCGGTGGATGAGTACGTGACGTTTCACTATAGCGCGCGCTCGACGATCGCGGGGGCGTTGCGGACGTTTCCATACGAAGACATGGTGCGCGAGGGTGTGGACGTGCGCGCGGCGCTGGGGTTTGTCGAGGCGTGCGCGCGCGTGGTGGTGGAGGCGATGGAGGCGCGGTTGACGTCTTCGGCGTCGGCTGGGACAATGACTTCGGCGTTGGATGTGGGATGCGCGGTGGGCGGTACGAGCGCGGCGCTGGCGAAACAAGGACGATTCACGCGCGTGGTTGGTGTGGATTACTCTCGCGCGTTCGTGGACGCGGCGAAACGCGCGCAAAGTGGGGCATTTGACGCGCGCGACAGGTTCGAAGCTGACGCGGACGCATTGTCTCGATGCGTGTTTGAGCGCGGTGATGCGTGCGCGCTGCGTGAAGACATCGGGACATTCGATGCTGTCATCGCGGCAAACCTGTTGTGTCGACTTCCCGATCCAGAGGCGTTTTTACGCGCGTGCGTGAATATTACAAATGTTGGAGGCGTGTTGGTGCTCGCGTCGCCGTATTCGTGGCTCGAGGAATGGACGCCGCGCGACCGCTGGCTTGATTTCCCAGCCGTGCGCGCGATACTCGAGCCCGCATTCGTACTCGAGCGTGAATGTGATTTACCGTTTATTATTCGAGAACACGCGAGGAAGTTTCAACTCGGCGTGTCGCACGTCGCGGTTTTTCGACGCGTTTAGCGTGTACGACTACGCGACGTGTTTGTGTTTGTTTGTGGCAACTCTTCATGTATTACATAGAGCTATTGTATTCTTATACCTTGAACACCCCACCCGCTTCGAGCGCGGCGAGATACGCGCCTGAAATGCACAGCGAGATGCACATGACGGGCCATCCAATCTTGAAGAATGAATTAAACGTAATCGGGAAACCGGCTTCGGCGGAAATCCCAGCCATGACGATGTTCGCGCTACTGCCAATGAGCGTACCAATGCCGCCGTAGTCCGCACCGAAACATAATGCCCACGCCAGGGCCTCGATAGATAAACCTTCGACTTGGTCAGCCATTTGAATGATGACGGGGAGCATTGTCGTCGTGAATGGAATGTTGTCGACGAACGCCGACGCGATGCCGGCGACGATCTGTACGAGTAACATTGCGCCGACTTGACGCTTCGCAATGGGGAAACTCGCGATGAGCGTAGAGAGCATGTCGGCAATCTCCCTAAGGAGACCGAGCTTGGCGATGCCTTCAGTGAACACGAACAAACCAGCGAAGAATAACAACGAGTCCCATTCAACTTTTTCGAGCGCGTATTCAAACTCATCGTGACTACCGCTTAATAATATCGCAATCGCGCCAAATACCGCCACGTACGCGGGTTCCATGTGCATCACTGGGTGCAAAAAGAAGAGCACGATGACAAACCCGAGAATCGTGCCACTGCGGATCAACAAGTCCCAGTCGCGAATGGGGTACTTCAACTTTAACTCGGCGATGTCCACCTTAATTTTTTGACCAAAGAGTGCCTGCCCGTAATACCACTTGACAAACATGAAAATGAAGGGCATGGTGAGCAATACTCCCGGCCCGAGAACACGCAAAAAGTCGACGAAACCAATGTGTTCTTTCAACGCGTTACCGATGATGATGTTTGGCGGGTCGCCAATCAACGTCGAACACCCGCCGATGTTGCCAAAAATCGACAACGGAATGAGCAACGGTCGCGGATCGATTTTCAAAGCCTTGCACAAAGACAACGCAACAGGGGCGAGGAGAAGCATCGTGGTGACGTTGTCTAAAAAGGCGCTCAAAACTGCGTCGAAAATCATGAGCATGATGAACAGACGCCACATCGACCCTTTCGCGGCTTGTACGATGCGGACACTGAGAAATTCAAAAACACCTGTGCGCGACAGCAGGGCGACGATGATCATCATACCGAACAATAGCGCCAGCGTGCCATGATCCATCCATGTGAGAATATCTGCAACCGTTGGCAATCGATGCTGTAGGGCTAGAATAAATAGCACAGCGGCGGCACCGATGAAGGCGACGAGCGTTCGGTGAATAATTTCAGTGATGATCAATCCGAACACTACGATCAAGAGCACGAGCCCAAGCCACGTGCCGACGGTACCAACCATGCCCGTGTCGTACGCAAGCATGGATATCGCCACGGGTTCTGGACAGTCGGTGGTGAACTTGACATACGCGTCACCGTGAGACGCGTCATAGTCGCTCAGAGTAAATGAGGAAAACGAACTCTTCAAATGCGAACTCACACCGCCGCCGCCGCCGCCCAGTAACTTTCGTCTTCGATGAGAAGACGAAGATGTCGACTCATGCGGTAGGCTCACACCACTCGCTGTCGCTAAGACATACTCGGCGTTGTCGCCTTGAACGACGGAATACGCGAGCGTGTAATCCGCGTCGTCGTACGAGCACGGGCCGACGAGCACGGTTAATTCCAACTGACCTTTGCTGACGTGATCGAGCTTGACCAGACCCGGCGTGGTGCTGTCACAGCCCACGTGTTGGTCCTGGGCTTCATATTGCGTCACAAGGAACGGAATCATGAGCAAAACCAAGAACACTACTCCGGCAAAGAGCATTTTGGCCGCTAGAATCTTGAGCTTGCGCTGCTGCTCGATGGGCTTGTCCGAGCCGTGCGTGGGCATGGTTTGTTTATTTTGATCATCGTGCCCAAACGTCGCACGAAGCAAGTCATACTTTCTAGCATTCTTCATCGCACCCTTTTTACGCTGTCGAATGCCTTCATACGACATCAAATCGTGGTAATTTTCCTTCATCGACATGAGCCGTTCTCGCATGCGCGCCGCCAAACCTGGCAACTCTTTCGCCTCCACAGCGTCCGCCAAAAACATCAACGCATCAGTTTGTCGTTGTAGCGTCTTAATCGCTCGTCGCGTCTTTTCCTCTTTCCCTTCCAACACGTTCTCCGACCCAGTCGTCGATAACGTCGCGTCGCGAGTCGCTTGCGCCGCCGACGACGACGAGTGCTGCATTTGCACCTTTTTCAACTCCGCCGCGAGCTCTCGCCCGCTCGCCGCCGTGAGCGTGGTAGATTTCACATTACCATTGCCACCACCCGCCATCGCATCGCTCGCATTCGGACTCCCACCACGCTCGGTCTCAACCGCCGCCGCCGCCGCCGGACTCTCGACGATGATTTCCGGCACCGTATCAAACGTCACCATCGGCCGACCACCATCCGCACTCGCTCGCCCGCGTCTCGCGCCACCACCACCACCACCATTCGTCGCGCTCGCAAACGCTCGCGCCAACTCCTCCGCCTCGCTCGTCCCCAGCGTCGTATCCGGACTCGACTCCACCGCCAGCTCCCCGCCCCCAAACAACGTATGCCTCGACAACTCCCGTCGCAACGCCCGCCCTTGCGACAGCGTCAGCGTGTGATGCTGTCGCTCATCAACGCCCCCATCGCTCTCGTCGTCCCCGCGTTCGCTCCCCGCGCCGCCGCGCGACGTCATTCGATCGATCGATCCGTCGCGCGCGGCTCTTGTCCTTTGACCCTCTCGGCGTCGCCCCGGCGACGACTAATGACTGCCCGCGATCGCGCGCGATCGCGCACACCTCACGCGCGCGTTCGCGGAAAGCAACGCGACGCGGCGCCCCTCACCGGTTCGCGACGTCGTCGTCGTCGTCGTCGTCGGCGGCGCGTCGCCGTGTGGCCAGCGGCGCCGTCGTAACGACCGGGTGTCTGACCGACCTAGGGTTAGAGGCAGAGAGGCAGAGAGGCTGAGAGGCTGAGAGGATTACAAAGTTACTACGATCTGGTACCGTTAACGTTGAATGTGCGAACGCTCTTCGTTCTCCGCGTTCTATCCGTCGTCAAGGGGACTCCACGACGTGCTCACGTGCGCCGCGAAGTGAGGATCTATTTTCGGAAAGCGCCTCTCAAAGCCCCTCTCGACGCGTCTCCACCACACGATTCGCGAAAATCTTGGGCGCGCACAGCGCGCGCGCGATGACGACGACGACGATGGACATGATCGTGGAGAGCGTGAGCGAGAGGGCGACGAGGGCGACGCCCCACTCGGGGAAGTCTGCGACGGAGGCGCCGGGAGCGGCGGCGCCGGCGCCGGGAGCGGC
>Ga0181563_10002456_pt1 | contig 17958 bp, 18 predicted proteins | sample 011ome_25_FD_133759 | JGI IMG/M metagenome (GOLD analysis project Ga0181563, IMG submission 133759) | Coastal salt marsh microbial communities from the Groves Creek Marsh, Skidaway Island, Georgia - 011512CT metaG (megahit assembly) | ecosystem: Environmental > Aquatic > Marine > Intertidal...
ATGGTATATGAGATTATTTTTTACATTTGCAGTCCTTATTGCTCAAGTGGCGGAATTGGTAGACGCGCTGGATTCAAAATCCAGTTCTTTCGGGAGTGTGGGTTCGATTCCCACCTTGAGTACTAAACGGGAGACATTCGAAAGTTTGTCTCCTTTTTCTTTTCTCAATACTTGTAACTCGTTTATTTTCTGATAGATAAAACCAAATCCTTCTTTAAAATTTGGGGTTCGATACTTTTGTCCATCAAATTCTATTTTTTCTTCAAATATCGAACTCATTAACTTATTCTTGATATGTACATTACTTTGTTCAAAAAACGTTTCTAAATTTTGCATCAATTTCAAACCATAATTTATATACTCACTCAAATCCTTTTGATAATCATTTAGGCTTGATAATTCATTTCTTTTTTCAATCAATTCTTTATCAATATTTTTAGTATGCTTTGTAAACATATCGTTTGAAATACCTCTGTTGTTATAAGCCTTAGCATCATTAGGGTCAATCTCTATAGCTTTGGTACAGTCAGCTATTGCTCCTTTATAGTCTTTTAATTCATCTTTTGAAAGACCTCTATTATAGTAAGCTTTAGTATATTTAGAATCAATCTCTATTGCTTTACTAAAGTCTGATATAGCTCCTTTAAAATCTTTTAATGTTCCTTTTGAAAGACCTCTATTGTTATAAGCTTCAATTTTATTAGGGTCAAGTTCAATGGCTTTAGTGTAGTCTGCTATTGCTCCGTAGTGGTCTTCTAATTTACCTTTGTTTACACCTCTGTTGTTATAAGCCAGAGCACTATTTAGTTCAGTCTAATATAATTCCCCCGCTTGATCAACAAGGAGACTACCGTTTTGATATACATTGAGAACAAAAGGCGGAGTCTCATCAGTTTCTAACCTATTTTCTCTTACGAGGTAAACAAAATCACCCCTTTTGAATTGGATATAATTATTTCCGCCTGAACCTTCAAATATGCGCTCTCCATTATATAAAACCAAGCTTGGCTTTTCATTTAAATTTTGATTTGCATTCCAAGCGGCATATCTATAACTCCCATCTCCTAATTCATCTATTCGAACTATGAATTTTCTTGTCTTCAATGAAAATACAGTAACGCTAAAATCACTTATGGATTCGTGCAGTAACTCTTTTTCTAATGTTTTTAAGTCTTTTTTTGCTGTATAGGCTGTATAGGCAGTTTCGGATCGTCGAATCGATAGAACACTACCTTGTTTTACGTCACCATTCCAGTATAACTCGAATTTATTAAAATCATAACCAGGAGGATCAATTATCTTATATCCTGTAAAAATCTGACCTGCTTTTTCTAGATCCTCGTCTCCAGGAAATTCCATTTTAGCAGAATAAATAAAATTATTATTCGCACCAGATATACTCATAACGTAATAATCTCCTCCTTCTTCAAGATAAGCCGTGAACATCGCGTTAGACGAAGATCCGTCTCCAGGTGAATAGTATGCACTCATTACAATTTCAGAGGGTAAGGGAAATGCCATTATTTCTTTGCCTTTTAAATAATTCTCTTCACTAGTTTGTAAATAATTCAAAGCTATGGCTTTGCCTTTTTTATCTTTATCCCCCAACCACATCAAATCTGCCTTTTCATTAAAGTAACTCTCATTGTAACCGTTTGTGCTGTATTTAACAGAAACTCCTATTGCATCTGCAACAAAAGGTCCTTGAGGAATATATGAATCGCCTGCTTCTAATTGAAAGATATTTTTTATAGTTATTCCAGTTATGTTAATTGTAGATTCACCTCTCGCCCCACCAATCCTGGCGCCACCTTTTGGATACGGGGGCCTTGGCGATGCATAATCTTCAATCAAATTATTTGATTGAACCCAAAAATCATATAACCTGGCTAGTCTATAATTTGCATCAGGAATGTTAAATGAGCCAAAACAAGTACCACCAGCTTCGTCACCGTCTCTAACATAACAACTTGCAAAACTAATATTATTGTTTTTCAATGTCTTATCAATGTACTCACTAAACGATCCGTCTTTATTATAGTACATAGTAGCTAACGTATCGCCGTGTTTTGAAAAGTGTGTTTGATCTAAAATTATTCCATTTTTTGTGTTAAATGATTTATATATTGAACCGTCACTATAATTTTGAAAAACTGCACCAGATAGCGGTTTGTTTTCAAAATACACGAATGATTCTTTAAAAGAAACATTCTCTATGGATACGGTTTTTGAGCACGAAACAATAAATACTGTTAAAAATAAATAAGTTAATTTTTTCATTGTGTTGATTATTAGTTCTTAACCAAAAGTTTTTTCGTGTTGACGTTTTGACCTTGGGTCATTGTCACTAGATATAATCCTGGCGACAGGCTTGAGATGTGGACATCTCTTTGCACATTTGATTTTTGAAGGACTTGTTTTCCTAGAATATTGTGAATCGCAATGTCCAATCGATCATTTGAAAGTCCAGAAAAACTCAAAACATCGTTCGCTGGATTAGGAAACATTTTTAATGAATTGACCATCATATCATTAAGTCCCAACGGTCCATTCCCAAAAGAAATTTGATCAAAATAATTGATATGATCTTGGTTTCTTGCCAAAAAGTCGGGGATAACAACCATGCGATCATAAGTTTTGCCAATTTCCGAGCTGAAGTCAAATGTCAATTGCTCCCAATCACCATTGGTCACAGTATTTGGTACCTTAAGTTCTTTATAAATGACTCCTGCCCCACCATTTGGGTCTGGGCCTTCAAACTTCAGTCCAACATCCGTTGCTACTGTTTTTAAAACCATTATAGTAACAATACTATTGTCCGCTGTGAACGTGAAAGATCCCACATTGTCAGTAAAGGTCAAAGCCCAAGGATCACCACCAACTAAAGAGGTGAATTTTGCCGTAGTGGCTGTCGAATTGGCCCCAGTGGTGTTCGGATTTGGCACTATCTCTAACACTGGATCAGTGCCATTATTGTCAGTAGTCCATACCCACCCCGAACCGAAACCTGGGGTTTCGAAATCGATATCTTCCAAGTTGTAGTTGTCCACAATTCCCCCGCTGTTGAATGTAATTTGATCGAAGAAAACCACGTGATCCACAGATCGTGCTAAAAAGTCTGGTATGATGACCATTCGGTTGTAAGTATCACCTATTCCCGTACTGAAATCAAAGGTAAGTTCCTCCCAATCTCCATTAGTAACTGTATTGGTTACTTCTATTTGTTTGTAGAAAGATTGATTATTGGAATCTTCGAATTTAATAGCCACGGATGTCGCTACGGTTTTCAATACCATCATTTTGACGATGCTGTTATTTTCCGTAAAGGTAAAACTTCCAATGTTATCTGAATAAGTAAGAGCCCAAGGCTGACCGCCCGTTGTCGCTGTAAATTTAGCCGCTGTGGCAGAAGAATTGGCGCCTGTTGTGTTAGGATTGGACAAAATCTCGAGAGCTGGATTTGCACCATTCTGATCGACGATCCAAGTCCAACTTGCTCCTGCTCCACCAGCCTCAAAATCTACTGTAGTCTGAGCGAAAGAAATTGAGCAAAACATTAAAATTAATAAAGTAATTTTTTGCATGAATTTAGATTAAATATTTAGGAAGGTAAGGTAGAATTAAATAACGACTTTATAAGACTTTTTAAAAATTATTAAATTATTTTTAAATATCAATCCCTTTCTTTTAATCGATTGTAAAAAGAATACTGTTTGCATAGTTGTCAATGACAGTGATCACATACAGGTATGAATTAATGTCGTCAGGAATGTTTTCAAACTGTTGTTCACCGAGAATGGCATTTGCTAATTCTGGGATTGTATTGGAGTGACCTACGATCAATACATTTTGTCCTGTAGTTGACGCCTTAAATTCTTCAGAATACAATGCTCTTGGATCATAAAATTGAATTGCGATATGGTGAGCCTCAGCAGTTGGGCTAGCCGTTTGAATTGTTCTCAAATAATTGGTGGAGTAAACGGCATCTAACGCTATTCTCTCGAAGACCGCACTCCATCGCTGAGACCTTTGGCGCCCTTCTAATGTCAACTCTGGGTTCGAATTGCTAGGGTCTGATCGATCCTTTTCCGCATGACGAATCAGATAATAGGTGGTTGCTTCCTGAGCCAAGATCAATTGAATACTCAAAACAAAAAGAACAGTTAGAAACTTTTTCATTACAGTTTGGTGAATTTGGATAAAGCTACAAAAAATAATAAGCCTCGACTTATGATCTCTCTAAGGCTATGAATTATTGAAGTTTGATCGAGTACACTTTTCTCCCTCTCTTTCCAGATAATCGAAAATCAAGGAATGGATCAAATTTAGTTTGTATTGACAATCATTTGAATTTGCCCGTCGGTGATTAGAGCGACGTGAGAAAAGAATCAGCATTGGTCAAATGGGTATTTCTCTTGTGGTCGGACATCTTTCGAAACGAATGAACCATCATAGAGGTTCTAGGGTTTTTCAAGAAAAAATCCTCGTGCTTGTGAATAAATCGCCAGAACAAACCATCCCAAATGGACTCCCAATCACCTGTTGGATAATCACTCATCTTTTTGATGTAGTTCGATCCTCCAATATAAGGCTTGGTTGCAAAAGTTCCTCCATCGGCAAACTGTGACATGCCGTAGACATTGGGTACCATCACCCAGTCGTAAGAATCAATAAAAAGTTCCATAAACCAACAATAAACCTCATCGGGGTCAAATTCACATAACAGCATGAAATTTCCGAGAATCATCAATCTCTCAATATGATGACAATAGCCTGTTTTTAGAACCTTTTTAATAGTTTCATCAACAGGAACTATTCCAGTAGTGCCGTCGTAAAAAGAAGGAGGGATTTTCCTTTTGAAGTTCCAGTAATTTTGAGTTCTCGAGAAATTACCCTTAGACCAATACATACCGCGGATGAATTCTCTCCAACCCATAATTTGTCTCACGAACCCTTCTGTTGAATTGATTGGAATCTGCTCGGCCTCGGCAAAGGCCAAAGTGCGCTGAACTACGGTCAATGGCAGCATCAAACCTGCATTTAAAACAGGCGAGAGTAGACTGTGATTCAAAAAAATCTGTTCTTTGACTATCGCATCTTCATAGGCTCCAAAATCGTAAAATCGAAATGTCAGAAACTGCTCCAACCATGCTGCCGATTCTTCGTGGGTGATAGGATAAATTCTCTGATTTGAAATTTCACCTGGGTTTTTATCGAAATGGGCTTGAGTATAAGAGACAGCCTCATCCCAAATGTCAGAAGGATCTGGAAAATTAATTGCCGGCGGAATTTTGTTTTTAGGGTATTTTTTTCGGTTATCGGCGTCAAAAGTCCACTGTCCTCCAAAGGGCTGGTTGTTTTCATCTACCAAAACACTATGTTCTATGCGCTGCTGCTTGTAAAATGCCGTTTGGAAAAACGATTTTTTGTCCTTTCGGAAGAATGCACTCAATTCTTCCCTCGAATTTAAAAACTGAGGATTTTCGTAAAACTCCACTTGGCAAATATTCAACAAGCGATTTATCCTGCGTTCCAACCACTCGTCCGTGGGATCAACAAGATGAATGTGACTAATGCCTTTAGCGTGAATTTCGGTATCAAAATTTCAAACGTCTGCCAAGTCATCAGCGCAATTGATGTAATGAACACCAATGCCTTGCTGCTCCAGTTTCAGCGCGTAGGCCTTCATTGAAGCGCGATGAAAAGCTATTTTTTGTTTGTGAAATTGAAACTGCTTGAAAAAAAGATGTTCTTCAATCAGATATACCTCAAAACCATTGACTAACAGTGGACTGAATTCAAACAATTGATGGGGAAATATCAAATTGACCGATTTACTCATTGGATTTGTTTTTGACACATTTTTTACTGCAATATTTCACCCCCTCCCAGTCACGTTCCCATTTCTTTCGCCAAACAAAAGGACGAAGGCAAACAGGACAGATTTTGAATGGAAGATTTTGTTTATTCATCGAAATTAGGGATTTCACTTTCACGAACATATGGCCATTCCTCCATCAACTGCAATTGATAGTACCTGTTCAATCCAGAAACGCCGACGCCATTGTGAGTGCTTAAATCTAGTTGTCCTTTATCATCTATTGAGGAATCTTCCACCTCCAACAAAACCACCTCGCCTATTACCAAAAAACAGCCGTTTGGCAAACTAATGTTTTCCAAGTGTTTCATTCCAATTTTAACTGGACTCTGTTTGACAAATGGCGCTGCAAAACCATCGATAAATGTTTTCTCAATTTGCATTCTTTCGAATTCCGATGTTTCGTCAGGTAATTTGGCGGAGGTATAATGTGCCTTTTTAACCAAGGATTCGGTGACATGATTGATTGTATAAAATCCAGTGTCATTGATATTTTGGAAGGTATCCGAGATGTGTTCGCCCTGCGGTCTCATGACAAAACCCAATTGAGCAGGATTAGAACCCAAGTGAACCACGGATGAAAATATAGCCAGATTCTCACGCCCTTTTTTGGAGGCCGTTCCAATGAGATTAACTGGTTTGATTCCAGAGATCGAATTGATAAGATTCAATCTAAAAATTCGACTCAAGTCGCTGATGTCATTTGATCTAAGCAGCATAAAATGTTTATTTGTCCATCGAGGGTTAATAAGAGATTTCTTTTCTACATTTTTTCCAAAAAGCAAAAAAAGAAGGAAAGTAGCCATTTATGCTGCTCAACCAATCTCTTTGTTCTTCTTGACCGAGATAATTCATGTTGAGAGGGTGTTCCTTGTATATGATTTTCTGAGTATTCAAATGCTTTTTTAGTTCCATAAATTCACCGACAAACACCTTAAGGTCAGGAATATTTTCCGACAGCCCCATTGCAAAATCAATCGCCCTTTGACTCACTGGATGATTTTTGAAAACAGAAGGTTCTAGCAAAAAAACCCTTTGTACTTCTTCACCCTCATGCCAATATGGATCGAGATTGTAATAGTTGTAAATCAAAGTTGTTTTGTCTGGGTTCAAATTTGGAATATCTACTGAGGGAAGTGAAGTTGTGGCATCCAATTTCATGGTTTCAGTTAAAGCCTGGGGAGTTTTTATCACATTAAAATGATCATAATCAACATCAAGGAAAGTTCCTTTTTGAGTACTCCTAAAATAAGTGTTGATGTTGTCCTGATTGGCAAAATACTTTTTGTTTGAAAAGCTCCCAGCAATCCACTGCCAGCTCAATTGGTTGCTTGCCAAGTCACCGTCCAATAAATGAGAATACATCCATTTTGCTGGCTGAAGCCAATGCGAATTCCCGATATTGCAACAGATCGAAGCCACATACATTCTCATATGATTGTGCATATAACCGGTCTGATAAAGCTCGATAATAGCCTGATCAACTGCCTCTATTCCTGTTTCAGCTTCGATTATAGCCTTCGGTATTTCAACATTAGATATTGGGGTTTGGGTGTTTTTCAGATCCTTAAAAATACCTTCTCCCTTGGCTATCCAAACCTGTTGCCAATAATCTCTCCAAGCCAGTTCTTGAACATATTTTTCAATAGCCTGCCATTCGTATTCTTGTTGTCTCAAATGATTGAACACTTGACTAGTGGAAATCACCCCTCTCGAAATGTAAGGACTTAAATAACTCACGGCCCCATCACCAAAATTTCTAGTGCGCGCATAGCCAAGTGGATTTATGGCCTGTTTAGCTCGCTCAATATCATTGAGGTGTGTTGAAAAATTAATGTGTTAATGATTTATTAGTGAAAACTCAAAGATATACTAAAACTAAATGTAAAGAAATTCCTGTTTCTTGAAATCAACACTCAAAACATAAAAAGAACTTAAAGATTTCATAGTTTTTTAATATCTGGTCAACGGCGGGATTTTTTAGCTACAAGTATGTTAGTCGATTCGATTGTGCTTGTGACATGATTTATGCATTCGTTGAAGTCCTAATTATATTATTAGTTCAGTCATTTTTAATCCTTTTTGATGATTTTTAATCCAATCTTTAGGTTGGATTGTTCTTAAATACTGATTTTAATGGATAAATTAATATATTTGATAAACCCAATCTATCGAACTAACGAGCTTAACCTATGGAGCGATTGATTTTTTTACTCAGTCAAAAATACGAAATGCTGATACCTATAGTTGTATTTGTTAGTTTTTTTGCTTCACGTCAAGCTTATCGACTCATTCACTTTATTGGAATTTCTAAAAAACTTTTCTCTCAACCCAATGCTAGGAGCAGTCATTTTGTTCCCGTACCTCAATTTGGCGGTGTAGGACTCTATTTCGCCACCTGCATGACGGCTTCAGTATTTGTCGCCCTCTTAGTGTTTCATAACTTTGGTGGTTTGGCAGACAAAGTATATAAACCGGGAGGAGTCTTAGCTTTTATTTCAGGGTTGACACTTATTTTCTATACTGGTTTTGTAGACGATTTGATCGACATGAAGGCGAGGTTAAAATTTTTATTTCAAGTGGTTAGCGTGGCCATTGTCATGCTTCCTACTAATGGATTCATCAATCATTTCTTTGGTATATTTGGCGTTGAGGAACTTCCAAACGCCTTGGCTATTCCCTTTACTTTTTTTGTCTATTTGTTGATAATTAATGCCTTTAATCTCATTGACGGTATTGACGGATTAGCCGCGAGCATAGGTATAATAGGCAGTTTGTTTTTCGGGGTGTATTTTGCCTCTGTAGACCGTTATGATTTAGTCATTTTGAACTTTGCCCTTTTGGGCGCCCTCGGGGGATTTTTGATTTCTAATTTTTCGAAAACCAAAAAATTGTTTTTAGGCGATTCTGGCGCTATGGTAGTAGGGATTTGCATGGCTTTTCAAGCCGTCCAGTTTTTGACTATCAGTCCAGTCTTTGATGAATCTAGTGTCATTGGACATGCTCCCGTTTATGTCCTGAGTATTTTGGCCTACCCCCTAATCGATGTCATGAGAGTATTCATTTCCAGATTGTTAAGAAATAAAAGTCCATTTTTACCCGATAGAAATCACATTCATCACAAACTGCTTGATCTCGGGTTTTCTCATGTAAAAGCCACAGGTTTAATAGTTGCTTATACTTTTGTTTTGGTTTTATTGACCTATTTAACTTCCGACCTGAACATACATTTCCACTTGATTGTTATGACCATAACTGCTGTGAGTCTTGCCCTAGTGCCTGTCAATATTCATAAAATTAGATCTAAATCAAAAATTGCTGTCAAAACAATTAAAAAACAACCAAGCGTTCTGAAAGCGTCTTAGTCTCTTTATTTTGTTGATTGAGAATGTTTAACCGATATTTGTAAGTCAAAACAAACTCAGTTGAGAAATATTCTAATTACAGGAGGAGCTGGTTTTATTGGTGGTCATGTGGTTCGGTTGATGGTTCAAAAATATCCACAGTACCAAATTTATAATCTCGACAAGCTGACTTACGCTGGCAATCTAGAGAATATTGCCGATGTGTCTACTCTTCCCAACTACAGTTTCCTGCATGGCGATATTTGCGATGTCGAATATGTCGATAGAATTTTTAAAGAATATTCTTTTGACGGTGTTATTCACCTAGCTGCCGAGTCACATGTCGATCGATCTATTTCGGATCCCCTCGCTTTCGCAAAAACCAATATTCTTGGAACCATTAATCTATTGAATGCGTTCAAGTCCTTATGGCAAGGACAATGGGAAAACAAGCTCTTCTACCACATCAGCACTGATGAGGTCTATGGCAGTTTGGGAGAAACAGGATTATTTACTGAGGACACCCCCTACAATCCCAATTCCCCTTATTCTGCTTCCAAAGCCAGTTCCGACCATTTTGTAAGAGCCTATGGAGAAACCTATGGATTACCGTATGTGATTTCCAATTGTTCTAACAACTATGGCCCCAACCAATTTCCTGAAAAATTGATTCCGCTGTGCATTCACAACATCGAACAAAACAAGCCCTTGCCAATTTACGGAGACGGAAAGTACACCAGAGACTGGTTGTATGTTGTTGATCATGCGATCGCCATTGACAAAATTTTTCACGACGGTGTTATTGGTGAAACCTACAACGTCGGAGGACACAACGAATGGCAAAATATTGATTTGGTTAGACTGATGTGCGACATAATGGACAGAAAGTTGGGCAGACCAACTGGACAATCAGCAGCTTTGATTCATTTTGTAACCGACCGGCCTGGTCATGACAAGCGTTATGCCATCGACGCCACAAAAATTGATGACGCACTTGGATGGAAGCCGAGTTTAACTTTTGAAAAGGGCTTAGACCAAACCATTGATTGGTACCTCAACCACAAAGATTGGTTGACAAATGTCACCTCCGGGTCTTATCGCCAATATTACAACAAACAATATCAAGCCCAATGAAAGGAATAGTGTTAGCAGGAGGTTCGGGAACAAGGCTTTATCCAATAACCCGCGGAGTGTCGAAGCAATTGCTGCCCATACATGACAAGCCCATGATTTATTATCCTCTTTCTGTCCTAATGGAGGCAGGTATTAGAGAGATATTAATTATTTCGACACCAGTAGACCTACCCAATTTCAAGAAATTATTGGGAGATGGGAGTGAATTGGGTGTCAGTTTTTCTTACGAAGAACAACCTTCACCAGACGGATTGGCGCAAGCCTTCATTATTGGCGAGCATTTTATTGGGACCGATGACGTGTGTTTGGTTCTTGGAGATAATATTTTTCACGGCGAAGGATTAAAAGATCTCACCTTGAAAGCTAAAGAAAGGGTCTTATCTTCAAAAGAAGCTACAGTCTTCGGCTACTGGGTATCAGACCCAGAGCGCTATGGCGTCGTATCTTTCGACGACAATCAGCAAGCGGTCAGTATCGAAGAAAAGCCCTTTAAACCAAAATCGAACTATGCTGTAGTGGGATTGTATTTCTATCCCAACAATGTGGTTGAAATCGCCAAGAATATTGAGCCATCCGCTCGGGGTGAGTTAGAAATCACCACGGTAAACGAGGCTTATCTGAATAATAAAGAACTTTATGTCCAAAAAATGGGAAGAGGTTTTGCTTGGTTAGACACTGGAACCCATCGATCACTTTTGGAGGCATCCAATTACATCCAAACCATTGAAAATCGCCAAGGCCTTAAAGTGGCTTGTCTGGAGGAGATTGCCTACCAACAGGGTTTTATTGATGCTGACCAATTGTTGAAATTGGCAGAATCTTTGAAAAAAACCGAATACGGTCAATATTTGATTCAATTGGTGAAATGATAATATCGGATACGAATTTTGCTGGACTTAAAATTCTAGAACCTTTAGTTCATGGAGATGACCGTGGATATTTTACAGAAAGTTTTAAGTCATTGGACTTTCCTGAACACAACTTCATTCAAGACAACGAGTCTAAATCGGCCAAAAATGTACTTAGAGGCTTGCATTTTCAACTCCCACCCTATGCTCAAACAAAATTGGTACGAGTCATTTCTGGTGAAATTTTGGATGTGGTTGTTGATATTAGGTCTGATTCTCAAACTTTTGGAACGGCTTTCAACATTATTTTGAGTGGTGACAATAAACTTCAACTGCTCGTACCTAAGGGTTTTGCCCATGGTTTTTTGGTATTAAGCGATAACGCCATAGTTAACTATAAAGTTGATGCCCCTTATAGCCCGGAGCACGATAGCGGTATTTTATTTAACGACCCCAAACTGAATATAAATTGGGGCAACATAGAAAATGTCGTTTTATCTCCCAAGGATCGACAGTTACCGCGATTAGACCCAATGGCCTTTCAAGGTATTCACTGGTAAAACTTTTAGTTCATATCTTTACATCCTTAAATCAAATCTTTCATGACAGTAGGCATCACCTTTTCGACCTTCGATTTGTTCCACGCCGGGCATGTCAAAATGCTTGAAGAAGCTAAAGCTCATTGCGACTATTTGATTGTTGGTCTCCAGCTTGATCCTTCTATTGACCGCCCTGAAAAAAACAAACCAGTTCAAGCCATTGTAGAACGTTATATTCAACTCAAGGCATGCAAATACATTGACGAAATTGTTCCTTACGTTACCGAACAAGATTTGGAGGACATCTTGCGCAGTTTCAAATTGGATGTTAGGATCATAGGAGAAGAGTACAAAGACAAAGATTTTACTGGGCGTGCCTATTGTGAAGAAAAGGGAATAAAATTTCATTTCAACCGACGAGAACACCGATTTTCTTCATCTGGATTGCGACAAAATGTTGCCAATTCTGAAAACAAAAGGAAGTCAAAATAATCCCAATTGAATAATAGAACTGGTTTAGGCATCATCATTCAAGCACGGCAAGGAGCTCAAAGACTTCCCGGGAAAATGGTAAAACCGTTTTATGGTGGCATGGGTATTTTGGAACTTATTCTGGAGAAGATTTGCAATGGTCTTCCAAATGTTACCGTAATAGTTGCTACTACCACAAGCCACAAAGACGATGAAATCGTTGAAATTTGCAAAAGCCACAATGTGGTTTGTTTCAGAGGTTCGGAGACCAATGTCCTCGATCGATTTATTCAATGCGCCAGGCTTCACCAAATTGATAGAATAGTCCGGGTCTGTGCCGACAATCCATTTATTGATTTAGAAGGTATCGTGACATTAATTGATCTTTTTGAAAAAACCAAATTTGACTATGGCGCCTTCCAAACCAGTGATGGAAAGCCGACGATATTGTCCCATTATGGTTTTTGGGCAGAGGCGACTACTTTAGAGGCTTTACAAAGAATCGCCCGACACACTCAAGACCGTTTTTATTTGGAGCATGTCACTAACTACATGTATCAAAATCCGCAGGAATTCGAATTTTGTTTTTTAAGAATTCCCCCTGAAATCGAAGCAGTAAAAAATATCCGTTTGACCGTTGATACTATGGAAGACTTCATTTTAGCTCAGACTATCTTTAGAACCCAAAAAGAATTAGGCATCTCTGATTTGAAAACTTTAATATCTTTAATATCTGAAAACAAGCAGTGGCAGATTCAGATGATGGAACAAATTAAACTAAACACCAAATAAATGAGCACATACGTCATTGGAGAAATCGGTCAAAATCACAACGGATCGGTCGATATTGCCAAGCTTATTGTTGATGTGGTTTCCAGACCGATTCATGACAAATTATTCAACAATGTGCTGCCTGTCATGGACGCAGTGAAATTAACCAAAAGAGATTTAAAGCAAGAACTGTCACAGTCTCAAATGAACAGACCCTATGAAGGTCCCAATTCGTTTGGAGCAACCTATGGTGAGCACAGAGCATTTCTTGAACTTGACGATGAACAGCATTTTGAGGTGTATCGTTATGCCAAAAGCAAAGGACTTGATTTTGTAGAAACGCTGTGTGCGGTTGGATGCTTGAGTTTATTGAAACTCTTTACTCCTGACAGACTCAAAGTAGCATCTCGGGATTTGACCAACCTACCTCTACTAGCTGCGATGGCAGAAACCAAAATTCCTATGATCGTTTCAACAGGAATGGCAGGAAGAAAAGAACTGGATGACGCTGTTACGGTAATCACCAAATACCACAACAATTTGTCCATTCTGCACTGCGTTTCTGAATACCCGACGCGCTATGAAAATGTCAATCTTAGGACAATCACCTATCTGAAAAAACACTTCCCTCAATTCACCATCGGATACTCTGATCATACCATCGGAATTGCCACCCCAATTGCTGCCATTGGCATAGGAGCCGAAATTATTGAAAAACACATTACTTTGGATCGCGGTATGAAAGGAACCGATCAAGCAGGCTCTTTGGCCATTGACGGAATTTACAGAATGATGAGAGACATTAGAAATTTGGACAGATCCATGGGAAAAGAAGATTTGTATATAGAACCTTCAGTATTCACCGCTCGAGAAAAACTAGAACGCTCCATTGCATCTAAAAAAGAACTTTTTGCGGGATCAACTATTCAAGAAAGTGACCTTCATTTACTCAGTCCAGGGGATGGCATAAAATGGGCTGACAAGTCTCTTTTAATTGGAAAACAGTTGACCCAAGACCTACCACAAAACGAAATTATATATCCTCATCATGTCTCCTAATTCCAAAATATTGCCAAAACTTGTCCTTACGGACATCGACGGAGTCTGGACCGATGGCGGAATGTACTATGACCAGTTGGGCAACGAGTGGAAAAAATTTAATACCACCGATAGTGCAGGTGTTTTGTTTCTAAAGACCCTAGGGATACCCGTTGGCATTATCACCGGAGAAGACACTGAAATAGTTCGAAAACGTGCTCAAAAACTCCATATAGACCTACTGTTTATGGGTGTTAAAGATAAGTTGAACATTGCCACAAAGTTGTGCCAAGAAATGAAAATCGATTTAAAGGAGGTCGCCTATATAGGCGACGACATCAATGACATTGAATTATTGTCGGCAGTAGGATTTTCAGCTGCACCGGCCAATGCCCCTGAATACATCAAAACACTTGTAGATTTGAAACTTAAGGTATCGGGTGGAGACGGTGCCTTTAGAGCGTTTGTCGAACATATCATTGACGCTCACATACCCATAGGGTCCTTTATTAAAGAGCATTTTTCGGGTAAGTTTTGGCTCAATCAATAAACTAGAATTGAAACTAACCCACTGGCCTTTCTGGGCGCTGCAACTTCTTTAATTTGAACCTCTATTCTGCAGATTAAAATATATTATCATCCCTTTGATGAGCAAATGATCTGTGTTAGGATAAGTTGAGGAAAATTCGTTAATTTGGTAAGTAATCTCAATTAATTCAGTTTATTTCATTAAACAACTGCTGATAAAGTTATTTCAAAAAATACTGTTGCATGAAAACTAGTCATAGTCTGGTATTTTCTTCGCTCTTAAGTCTATTGGCCTTTTGGGTGAATCCCAGTTTTGGGCAGAATTCTGATATAATATGTAACCAGGATAATATAGTTTTTGCCATACCAAACACCGATGAATTTGTTGTTATCAACAGTGAAAACAGTTACACTATATTTCCAGAAAGAATTTCATACAAATTTCCAGAAAACCTCAATATTAGTGACAATATTTCACGCTATAGAAATGTCATTACTTTAGATCAGAGCGTGTATTTAATCCACAACGGTGGCGGCGAGGTAGTTGAGTTTAAAAATAAAGCGTTTAAAAGAATTGACAATTCCTTTTTGCATCACAATCAATATTCATCAACCCCTTTTAGCTACAATGGCACGCTCTATTTATTTGCCGGTAATGGGTTGTTTTTGACCAAAAACATACTTATCAAATATGATTTTGAAAAAAGAGAATGGTTCAAGGTATTCACTAAAGGAGAAGCACCGCCAGCTGGAAAAAATTACTCTGGAATAGTAATCGATGACAAGTTTTATGCCTTTTTGGGAGACATTTCTGAAGACACTCATGTTCCAAACAAATCTGTTTATGAACTTGACCTGATTACACTAATTTGGACATACAAAGGAGAACTATTTAATTTCGATTCTGAACGTTACAATCAAGGAGAATTTTATGGAAAGCACAAATCATTTATAGTAGACAACAAATACTATTTTTTGAAACCGGCTGAGCTTGTAGAAATTGATATTTTAAATAATACGGTCAATAGATATTACGATTCCGAAAAATGGTATTCTCAAGGGAATTACTCAACGAATTTTTTAAGGTCCGATGAGCAATATTTGTACTTTCAAAGATGTAATGCGATGAGAGTTCTAGATGAATTCAAAGTCAAAAAATCTGAATTTCAAAATTCTGCTAAATTAACCCAGAAATTCTATGAGTCGTCGTCTGAACGAATTTACAGATCATTTGGGGTAATTTTGATTTCCACTCTTCTATTAATGGTGGTTTTAATTGTTCTGAAGGAGTTTTCTATTGAAAACAAAATCAGTATAAAGGTTAAGTCTGCCTCATTTTTATATAAACTAAAAATAATTAAAATATTTTCTGACACAGAAAAGCACATAATTTTGATCATGGCGACAGAGAATCAAATCAGTTTTTCAAAAATAGAGGATCTATGTTCTGAAAAAAATGATTCTCAAGATGTTCGAGTTAAAAAAAGAGAGAAAATTATCAGATTTCTTAATGCCAAGCTTAATGGGATTTTTAACAATACTGAGGAGATTGATTTCTTTATAAGCATGTCAAATGCGGAGGATAAGAGAATTAAATGCCTCAAATTAAATCCTATATATTTTAAAATAAAATAGTCGATCCACTATATTCCATTAATAAATTCTATCCGCTGCTTGTTTTTAAAGTAAATTTGAAAAAAATAAATAGTGGAACCGCTAATTTTTGTTTTAATTTCAGGATTACTTGCACGATTGAGCGCCCCCGCTATTAGGGCTTTATTTGCAAATTTAAATTTTACCGATCAACAAAACTGGCGCAAAACAAACTTTCAGCCTATTCCTCTTGCAGGTGGTACATTGTTATTTGTATTAGTTCCTGCCATTTCAATGCTCTTTTCATATCTTTCTACTTTGAGCATCCTGAATTTAAACGTTTTATTTTTATGGATCTGTGCCATTATAATTTTTACTTTAGGACTAATTGACGACATTTATGATGTCCGCGCGAGCCTCAAATTGATTGTTCAAATTGTCGTTGCAACAATCATGGTTATTTCTACAGACCTTCATCTGGAAAGTTTTCAAGGTCTTTTTAATCTTTATAAAATACCATCAACTTTTTCGTTAGTTTTAACTGGTATGTTATACCTGGTTTTCATCAATATGTTCAACCTGATTGACGGAGTTGACGGCTTGTCATCTGGCATAGGAATTGTTGCAACTCTATTCACAGCCTCATTGGCTATTTATTTTAACCTTGGTGATTTAATTATTATTAGCTGCGTTTTTCTTGGTGTTTTGATTGTTTTTTATAGGTGGAATCACTATAAGTTAGAGAAAAAGATGTACTTGGGCGACAATGGATCCATGCTTTTAGGGTTGTTAATGACCTATTTTTTATTATCAGTCCTCAATCAATCTAATGGTATAGAAAATACTTGGAAAAATTCATTTTTAAAGGTAAATCCTGTTCTTTTTATGACCTTATTTTCTTACCCTTTACTTGATTTAATTAGGGTATTTACAATTAGGGTTGTTAACGGAGAATCTCCATTCAAAGCAGATCGGCGACACGTGCACCACCGACTCTCTGATCTTGGCCTGAGTCACCTTCAAATCTCCTTAATAGTTATGGCCTATACTGTTTTTGCAACTGTAATTGCCATCATTTTAACTCCAATGTTATCCATAAATTCCCTATTTTTGTGCCTCGGATTATTTACAGCTATGGTCGTATATAGTCCGTTTATTTTTTTGTTCAAAATAAAATCATCGCCCCATGATTAATTCTAACTGGCTTGCCCTTTACACTAAGAAGAATTGTGAGAAATCAGTACTTGAGAAACTCACCGCCCTAAGATTGCACTGCTATTTGCCTCAAATCACAGTGGTTAGGCAGTGGAGCGACCGCAAGAAGAAGCTCCAAGTTCCAGCCATCAATGGCATTGTTTTTGTACAAGTCGCTATCGCCGAAAAAAATCAAGTATTTCAGGTTTCTGGACCAGTGGGCTTTGTTCACTTGCATGGGAAATTGGCCGAAATACCGCATTGGGAAATAGAGCGGATGCAAGACCATTTGGAAGGACGAGGAGTTATTGATCAAAGCCAATATCGACAAGGTGATGCAATTTATATTGAAGCCCTTGGGTGTGATGGTGTCATCAGCAAGATAGGCTCCAACCAGCTTTGGGCCAAAGTAAAAGATATGGGCCTTACCGTCTGCCTGAAGGCGTCTTAAGGTTTTAGTTTTAAATAGTTAAAATAGATCATGGGACTCCCAAGGGCGGAGCCGTGCAAAAAACAGACTACTGGCGGTAGTCTTTACAAATTATACAGTTAAAGGGGTTTAAAGTTTTTTGACAAATGTTATTTTCTGAAAAATATGTTTTTTAAGAAAAAGAAAAAAG
>Ga0181563_10002457_pt1 | contig 17958 bp, 21 predicted proteins | sample 011ome_25_FD_133759 | JGI IMG/M metagenome (GOLD analysis project Ga0181563, IMG submission 133759) | Coastal salt marsh microbial communities from the Groves Creek Marsh, Skidaway Island, Georgia - 011512CT metaG (megahit assembly) | ecosystem: Environmental > Aquatic > Marine > Intertidal...
AAACCACCATCTTTCTGTGCTAGGCGAATATCTTTAATTAGAGCTAAGGTATCCTGTGCAAATCCTGCTTTTTGTCCAGCTTGGGCTACGTCAATGCCGTACTTACCCAAGTAGTATTTATTTTCAAAATCTGGTCTGCCCTGTGCGTCGACATTAATTAGACCGAGTGCGGCTCGTTTCGGGGGCGGTAAAAGAGTACGAACAAGATCAACTCCGCGTTGAATTCCGTTTTGTACTCCATCTGCCGCATTCTGAGTTTGACTGGGACGCCGAGCCTGACTATACACTGCCTGTAACGCGGGTGTCAGTTCGTCGTCAAACCCGGCAAAAATTCTCATACGGCCTTTGGGCATATCCTGATACTGACCCTTCAAAGACTCTCGTAATTCAACAACTTCGCGCATTGCGTTGATACGAGTCTCTCTCGGAGCGTCCATACGAGAAAACATGCCAAGAACATTTAGAACAGGAATCTTAGACTTCTGTGAGATGTCAATCGCAAGCTTCTCAATAGTTTCATCCACTTCGCCATTGTCTGTCGCCCACGAGTAAGCACTGGAGTCGGGAAGCATAAAGTATGGATTTCCGTCCTCGTCAAATTCTATACCGAGATCTACAATTCGGGGAATGCCAAGAGCCTGATGAACCGTACCGCTTAAAGCAGGAACAGCCTTTTCAAAGAACTGTTCGTAAAAATATTTTTGATCCTGTACGTTGGGAAGTAATTTATCAATATTAAATCTTGTCAGGGGGTTGTCATAAAGAAATTGACCCGCATTGCTTTCATTAGTATCGTTTATACGCAATAAATCGGATAGTTCTGCTGAAGTATACCGCATCATATAGCTGACCAGATTATTGAACGGTTTTTTGTTCATATTTTTGCGGTGCAGTTCAATAGCTCCCTCTAACTCTTCTCGAGGAATCTTGCTTAAGAAGTAAAAGGCGTCATTTATCGTTTCTTTTGATGTCGTGTTTTCGCGGTCTACGGAGGGGGCAATCCTTAAATCACCACTAAAATCCCAGAGAACTGCACCGGGCTCGGTTTTGCCCGCTGTAGATTTAGCTGGTCGGCTAATGTTTACTATCGACGGGTCATAGGCTATCGTCGCATTGGGATCTTTGTCGATAATAGCTTGAACTCTTTGTTGCTCTTTAAGGTTTCTAATATCTTGTAGAGCGTCGTCTTCTATCTCGTCTCTACGTTGTTCTTGTCTTACCTGTGCCTCTGCATCCTGTTGCATACGAAACATAGTCGCTTCGTTCAGCGATATATCAAAGTCGCGAAGGCGTTGAGCTTCTTCACCAGCCTCTCGTTCCGATTTTCTAAACTCCTGTTCTCGTTTGGTAACTCCCCGCTGATACTCCCGCTCTTCTTCAATAAGCTTGTCTTCACGGGCTTCGTCAGCCGCCTGTGCAATCGTCCCCGAAATATTATCTGCGGCACCTTTAAGAAAGCCCGCTGTAAGTATACCTAATGCCATTAGCTTCCGGCCTCCTCACGATTCATCATACTATTTTCTGAAGGCCCAGCCATTCCGAGAAAACTCTCTTGCTGTAACTGTTGTTGTCTAACGTTTTCTTGTTCTTTTCGGCGGGGCATCTCAGAAACAATCTCCCGATGTAAATTCGGATTTCTGTCCTTCATGATCTCGAGAAGTTGTACATCATCCATACCGTAGTTTGTGCGCGGTAGTCCGTCTGGGGTAGCAAAAACTTTAGTGACGTTGTCAATACCAGCTTCAACAGAGAGCCCCATCAGATAAACTGCAAGATTAGGTTTGAGTAGTTCTGCGACATCAACAGTAAATTTACCTTCCATAAAACCGAGTTTAGTTATTGTGTTGGTGATCTCTTCTATTGACACGCCAGCAGATAAGATCTGTACTAAGCTCTCCTCAGTATCTGGGTTTTGTAGGCTATCAAGCAGAGCATCCATTGCCTCACTCGGCGCAGAAAATTGTGGGGGCCTTTCCCACGCCCATTTGCCCGGAGTATCAGTTAATGAATGACCGGGAGGAGCACGGTTAAAACTAGAAGTCTTATCGATACGCGGTTCATTTGAAAATTTTGGTAACATGTTATCGTGCCCTTGGCTTGACGGTAATTTTCGTGTCTTTTACCTGAATTAACGGCTGACGAGTTTTCTTATACGCAATTTGTCGAATTGTTGCCGCAATCGGAGTATTTGATCTGGCACGTGTAGCAGATTTTCCTGATGCAAGCACTCGAGGTGTAATTCCAAGATCTGCTTTTTGTGCCCCCGACAATTGTTGTTGACGACCTGATCGAGGAGCGCTAACTCGTTTTGCGCGAGGTAGGTTTCTCATTTGTTGTTTTCTTTGATCTTGAAAATAATTATAGCCCGCAGAAGCTAGCCTGCCAAGGGGTGAGGCACGAAACTCGTCGTACGTGTTAGCTCCTGCTGTAAAAAAACTAGACACTCCTTCGACGGCTGTTTCAACAAAACTACCCTGATAAGCACCGGAAATTGCTTGTCCGATAGAACTATTTAGTAAACTGTCAAACATTATTCACCATCCTCAGTTTCAATTTGGTCTTGACTGATTGGTTCCGGCGGACCAATCATCCCAAAAATAGCCGCTAGTGCCGCGTTTCCTAGAGAGGCCATTGTCGAGTAACTGCTCTCAAGACCAAATAGATCTACGTTTGCGTTTTTTTCAAACTCAAGAAGAGAAAGCGCATGGACTCGTTGTAAAGCATTTTCGGAAGATTGCATAAGCCATGACGACTCGTCACGGTACCGTTGCCAAAGAGCGGAAAGTGCAGATTGACTGACTTGCAGTAGATTCATTGCGTTTTGTCGGTTTGCCTCATTTTGAGAAGCAGTGTCTACTGTGGCAATTGTGCGTCTCCATGTCGCATTGGATTGGTCAATCTGCACTTGCATGGTTGAATCAAAACGTTCACGTGCGTCTTCAATACTAGCATTAAATGTTGCAACTGAATTTGTTTGATCTACATTAAACTGTTGCATTGCCACCGCTCGTGTTGCGTTAGCGTTGTCTACTTGAACTCCCAACTCTGAGAAGAATTCGTCAACCTGCTGTTGAGTCTTTGCATTAAATTGTTGTGTTGCGTTTTCTGCGGCGGCATCTGTAAAGAGTGATTGTAGTTGTCCTTGGTAGTTTAAAACTGCCGTAGACTGTTCATTATCGAGATTCTTTAAATCGATAGCTAAAAACGATTGAGCGTTTTGTACAGCCGCTTTCATTCGGGCATCTAAATTTGCCATATCCATCGCGGCAACAGCGTTAGCGTTTTGTAAAACAGCCTGCTGTCTCGCATTTAAATTAGCAATATTTAGTTTAGAATACTCAGCGGCGTCTGCGGCGGCTATAGGAGTTCCTGCTTCCATTACAGCCTGAATGGTTGCCGCCGCCGCCATTGAACTGCTACCCAAACCTCGCTGTTGCATAACGGCTGTTGCGGCACGGGCGGCTCCAGCGGCCCACGACGGCAGGGGCTTACCATCCTCAATTGATTCGTATAACTTTCCTAACTGGTAACTTACAAGTTGCTCGTCTTGCACTTCAGATTGTGCGGCCTTTGCTATGGCACCATCAGTAAGCTGACCCTGTGGAACATCTGTAATAATTGTCCCACTTGATAGTTCGTCTTCTGTTAACTTAGCGGCAGTTGCATCCTTAATTTTATCAGTTGTGGTGCTAGTGGTTACATCATACGCACCATCTTTCGGTTTTTCTGGAGCAACAACATCCTCTGGAGCATCACCTAAAGACACGTTAACTTTTGGAGCCGCGCCCAACTTTTCGTAATCAACTTTGATGTCGGCGTCACTAGCGTCTTCAAGTTTACTAACTTCAATCTTCTTACCTTCGTCTAGCTCGGTTTGATCTGTTTGACCAGCTAATTTCTTGGCAAGCTCGTCGCCAGCAGTAGGATCTTTTTGTTCTTCAGCCATGTTTTACTTCCGCATTTTCATTAAAGCATCGGCACCCTTGACGCCGAAGCTGGCGAGCACCCCCGTATAAAGGAGGTACTGATAAAATTCAGGTAACTCTTGCAGGGCTTTAAACCCTTGATTTACACGCTCAATCATTGACGGGTCATCCATCGCGATAGCCCAGCCAATAAGCCAGAGCGGGAGTGTAAGCAGGATAATGAGGTACTCGTCTTTCCAAGAAGACTTCGTGGCATCCGCCATCGTTTCTTCCCAGTTTGCGTCGTTCTCGATCTTCTTGATCTTTGCATTCTGTATCGCCTTCTTTTCTTCCGCCTTGCCTTTAACGTACCCGGTCGCTAAGTCGACAGCAGGACCTACGAGAGAACTAATAATACCTAGCATTATTTATCACCCTTCTTTTGGATTGAGCTAAAGCCGAAGAAGCTGGCTACAAGAGCCGAAACTGCAATAAAATAAGTACCAGAGATATTACCAAGAATAGTAGCGGCATTATTAAGGCCGAAAAGATCACAAAGAAAGATCCCAGACGGGTACAGTAGCATTCCTGCCAGCGCGTACCAAACCATGACCCGAATTTGATCACGTTGTTTGTCATCATCCTCAAGACGGCGACGACGATCTTCAAGCATAAGCTTACGTTCTTCAGCATCTAAGACTCCATCACCATTTAAGTCATACTTTTCTAGCTCTGTCATACGCCTGTTTTCCTGTCATCTGGTATTGGCACACAGGCCATTCCTCGTGGGTCCTCTGCGTCTTGCATCAGTACCATCGCTTCCTTAAAACAATCCTGCGGGTCTTCAAACTCTTTACGGTCTATAATTTGGAGTACACCGGGTTGTACCGCTATTGTGATTATGCCAAATACCGTCCACATTTCATCTGCCTTTCGTGCTTATGATCCAATATAGAATATAGATGCCAAGGCCAATAGCAGAAAGGGCGGCAACGGTAACAGCAATGCCAATACTCCATTCTTTAATGAGTCTACGTTTACGGGCTTTCTGTGCGGCAACTCTTTTTCGTTCATTTTCTCTTAGTGTCTTCCTATTCTCTATAAATTTTTGATAGTCTTCCCATAAACCGGGCCTACCAGCGTAAATAAACATTTGTTTTATTTCGTATTCTTGCCGTTTAATATTTTCTAGCTCAAAGAAGTGTTCCATACAGCCATCGTCGGCTTTCTTCTGTATTTCTTCTTTAGCATCGGCAAGTTTAGTTAACTGCGGTCCCATTTGCCCGACAGTCTCTACATGTCCTGCAAATTCTTTTATTGCTCCGATAGCCTCATTTGCTATTTTAATTGCGGCTATAGTCTCAAAGATCATTACATCTGTACCAGTAAAGCTACTGATGCGCCTACAATTGCTAGAGTTGACCCCATGATCATGGCTTCCAAACGCCACATACGTTTATCCAATGACTGCAAACTATCCTGTACATACTGATACCGAATAGCGCATTCAGCCTCGTGCTTTTCTAGTTGGCTTTGCGTAATCTGCGGTAGGTCCACTGACTATTCCTTATGTCTTAATGATGTAGTTAAGAATGATTGTAGGCTGTACGTTGTTGTGTGCTTGGCCACTTCCTCTAGAATCCGTAACTCTTTCGCCGCCAGAGCCTCCGCTTGAAGTGGACATTGAAAGAGTATTGTTGTTAACATCGGGATCAGCAGTTAATAAATCTAAGCCATGGAAGTGTGATGGAATTTGCGCAAGTGTTAGAGTGTGTGTTTCACCACCACCAGTTGCACCCAGAGTATCTCCATCTATGCCCCCAGATAAGCCTGTAAGAATGTCTGCTGACGTACCCCCCATATCATCTTGACCAGCAACAACACGACCACGAAGATCAGGAAGGTTGAATGTCGAAGAACCGTCTCCAATACCGTAAGTTGTGCTGATTGCGCTAAATAGATCTGCATATGTTGTACGGCTAACTGCTTGTCCATAACACAATAAATAGCCAGTAGGCGCAGATGTGCCTGCATATGGGGTTATTACACCGGCAGGAGTAGATGCAGTTAGCTGACTAGCTATGTACGCTTTGATTGACTGCTGTGTGGCAAGAGCCGTAGCACTGTCTGATGCAAAGTTATCTTCGTCCAGAATGCTAGTTACCGATGCACCGCTTGCTAATGCAAGACTTGTGCTAGCAGTAACGACTGTCCCTGTCAAATTTGTAAACGTACCAGCGGCGGCACTGTTAGCTCCAATTATTGTTCCATCAATTGCGCCAGAGTCAATGTCTACTTTACTAATATCAACTTCGCCAGTTCCGTTTGGCGTTATAGCAATGTTACCATCAGTATCAGTGCTTGTGATTGCGTTGCCATTAAGTGTGAGGTTGTCAACTTCGACACTTCCAACAACGACTGTAGCGTCGGCATAACCTGTCCCACTAGTATTTACCGTTGTCGTCGGCTCTGCTTGAAGACCAGTGTAGAACTTAATCTTACCTGAATCAGACGCATCGCGGAAAAATCCGGAGTAAGCAGTCGTGTTTGCACTACCGGGGTCTGAATTGTAGTTTCCGTACACGCCGAAATCGACCGCATCTGTCGTAACACCGTTGGAACCGTCATTGTTGTTTGTTGATGCAAGTTCAAAATTCGCATCAGCAATTGAGACAGTGGTGGAGTTTACCGTGGTAGTGGTGCCGGACACTGTTAAGTCGCCAGTAACAGTTAGACCATCGTTAACCTGCACAATGCCAGTTCCGTTTCCTGACAATGTTAAGTTGGTGTCGGTGCTCTTTGATGTAAGACTATCAGCGGTAAACCCTCCAGTAATACTAAGAGCACCACCGACTGTGACATCCCCGGTGGTTTCTAGTTTACCATTGACATAAAGCTCATCATCAATTGCGTCATACCGAAAAGCTTCTGATAATGTACCAGCCTGCATTACGTGAAAGGCGAGGTCTGCGTCTTCTTGACCCGCAGACACATCGCTAGTTACCGCACGTATTGCGGCAATTTTTTCAAAGTTTGTTGCGCCAGTTTCTGCGATAAACCCAATTCCTGCACCAATCCCCGCCGCCGCAGAACCGCTCGTTTCAATGCGAACATCCACAACATCCGTAGTAGAGTTTGTCGTAGAGTTAGTAGTCTTTACTTCGATACCTGTATCAGCAACGTGAGTTATCGTAACCTCATCATCCGCACCCATACTTAGAACTGCGGCATCGCTATCTAGCTTTAGGTCGTTTGAAACGTTAACTGAGGTCGATGCGTTTAGGTCAACTATTGGTGCGGTAATCTCAAGCTCTACGTCTGCATCAATGTCAAGCTGGCCGTCCGTTGATGAGTTAATTGACAGCGCCGCATCTCTAAACTGCACACCGATAGCATCGTTAACACGGACTGCTGTGTCTGGTATGTGCGTGATAGTAACATCATCATCTGCGCCAAGGCTTAAAACAGCGGAGTCACTATCTAGCTTGAGATCATTTGAAATATTTACGGAAGTTGAAGCGTTGATATCGACAATCGGAGACGTAAGCTCTAACTCTGTATCAGCATCAATATCAAGCTGGCCGTCTGCCGAAGAATTAATACTCAGGTCAGTATCACGGAATTGAACAGCGGCGGTGGTAGCCACGAGCAAATCTTCACCAAGACCATCAATGTACGCTGTCCCGTCAATGTACAAATCCTTGTACTGAACAGAGCTTGTGCCTAGATCAATCGTGTCATCAGCACTCGTAGGTCCGAGCAAGGACGCGGAAACAGTGACGTTTTGTGAAGGTCCCAGCTTGGTAATCGGACCACCTTCCCCGGACGTACCGTCATGTGTATGTCCCGAGCTAGAGTTAAAAGCTGTTTGTACTGCGTTGAATTCGCCATCAAGGTCTGACGCTCGAATGACGTTTCCTTCTGCAATATTGTTGCTGGTATCGTTTCTTGTGTAGCCTGTTGACATCTTATCTTCTACCGCTCATTAAATATTGTAGGGAAGCCGATTCCAACGAAAATGTTGGTACCGTTGAATCTGAGGTAAACTGGAGCGAGATAACGTCTCCAGAACCTATGGTGTCCAGTTTAAAATAGCTTTTTAGTTGCCCGCCGAATGTAAATACTTCAGAAGAATTAGTTGTAAACACGAGAGGCGCATCGTCAGCAAGCGTTACGGCTGTCGACAGCAGTATGTTATTCTGGTCACTAACTGTCGACACTGTAACGAGGCCCGTGATTCCGCCACCACTGACCGTCATACCTACAGCAATCGTTCCAGAGTTACCATCTACCGCAACGTTTGTGCTGTTGGTAACGGTACCATTCACATTTGCTGTCGCATTTTCTGCCGCGTATCGTGCAGAACCAAAAAGTGATGCTACTGTTCCGGCGGTGTTTGCTACTGATATAGTGGGCGGTTGTAAAACTTCTTCTCGATCAAAGTCGTACTTAACACCGACATCTAAATCGATAGTCCCTTGCGGGTCTGTAAACAATTCCATCTTGTGTAGTTGCTTTCGCACAGACGGATCATTAATCGGAAAAAACGGAGTTTTAAAAGTTGCAGAAATGTTGCCTCCATCAAAACTGTTTCCTGATTCCATATTATACACGTAACCATCTGAATTTGCAAAAATGATTCGCTCAGTGTTTTCAACAAGATCACTGTAAGCAACCCGTGCATTTATACCGAGAGTTTTTGCAAACTCAACTCCAACGCCCCCCTGTGCCGCACGTTGAACTGCGATAATTCCTTGTGCTGAGTTAGAAGTAAAATCGGAGTTAAAGCCTAGAAGACGGTATTGCGACTTAGAACGAACGACAGCACTAGAAAACGACGTATTGTTAGCTAAGAATTCAAGAACATCGTTCTGTATATTTCTAGAGACAACTGCAAGACCAAAGTCGTTGTTTCTTTCTGTGGCACTGAGTAGGCGCAAGCCGTCGGGTGCAAGAAACATGACGTCACCACCAACTTCCTGTATCGTATCTGGTTCAGTACACCCAAGGTCACGAGTAATCGGGGTTAGCTGAAAGTTTGCGACAGACTGTCCTGCAAGACGGTAAATAGACCTCTCAGTAAATACAATAAGTTGATCACGGAACACCTTCAGACCAGTGACGTCACTTGCATCGTCTAACTTAAATGATCCTGCACCAGACGCCGGAGTAAAATCTGCTTCATCAAACGGTGCGGAAAAAAATACTTCACTACCCTTTGCAACAAACAGGTGGTTCTGAAAGTTAATAACGTGGTTAGCACCCTCAATACTAGAGGGCAAACTTGTAAGTTCTTCAAAAGTACTTGACTTGTACCTAAACGGATAGCTTAATCCGTCGACTATAATTAAGGTATCAGCACCACTATAGTTTAATTTTTCAAAGCGAACGATGCCTGTACCGGTTGCATCCAGAGTAGTTGATGTTGTAATACTTGTCCAAACGGCACTTCCGCCACCCGAATAATAAACATTCTGATTACGAACAGCGTACGCGGCACCTGCAAAATAAAACACACCTCGTATTGCTCCACTGCCCGTAACAGCGTTATCAGCAAACTTAGTAAATCCTTCAATTCTGCGGTATCCACCATCAATTGACGGCTCAAAGTTTGTTAAGGTTGTTGCGCTACCCGGTGCTTGCATACCATGCTGTAGCTGACTGACATTAGATATCAAGCCACCTTGAAACTCGAGAGGATAGGTCTGTAAACGATCAGGCATCTATGCGCCCCTAAAGTAGGCGTACTCATTCGTGAGAATCGTACGCATTTGTTTTATACCGTTTTCAAATTTATTTTGTGACATGCCCGCCATTTCGACATTGTCACGGAACATGTAAGCGTAGTACATAGCACCGTCAATAATTACGTGGCGAAACCGCTCGGGAATAGTAGGAACATCTGTTGCATCAATTAAATCAACAGGGTCCATGTACTGCTCATACTGAATTGTGTAAGCTTTGTCTGGCATTGGTACAATGATGTACTGAAAATCTGGTGTTCGTACCACCTGACGGGGAACCCCTCCTCTGGAACTATCCGTCTCGTATTCTTGATCGATGTAGTTCGCTAGATACTCTGAGTAACTCAGTTGTGTTAAAACTCGTCCTTGCCCGACATTGAGAGTTGTATTTCTTTTTACGCGAAACGAAGCAAAGTCAACATATTTAATATTGTTTGCAAGAGAATACCGAGATACACCTGCGGAAAGAATATCTTCTTCGAGGTTGTGGTTAAAGGGCCAACTAAAGTGCTGTTGGTTAATGTGCCGGATGGCTGAGTTAACGGCTTCCTTAATGCTTTGACTAACACCGGTAACTGTAGAAAAGTTTGCGCTAGTTATTTGTACCTCATTCAGGCGTCCTGCAACATCGTTGGAGAGTCCGATAAAATCGTAAGCCATTATGAACGCTCCCTTACTCGCAAGTTAATTTCTCTGTTTGTAACAAGTCTGTCGGCTTCAGCATCAGTGCCATCAGTAATTCTTATTTGACATAACAGACGATATGACGTATTTGCGATACCCTTTGATAGAATAATAGTTGCTCGATCTGTAGTGTAGCTTTCACTTAACATGGTAAGGCCATTTAAGGTGCTCGAGTCTTTGTTAATGACTGCATCCCCCTCAAAACTTTTATCAGGTTCAAACTCTACAAATGAGCCATCAGCTTTTTGTATTTTCCATAACGAGCCGCTCGTATCAATAGACTCCCCCGTGGCTAAAAACCGTGACCAATCTACGGTGTAATCCAGTCTTTCATCTGGATCTTTATCTGGAAATTTAAATGCCATTTTATGCCGCTACCCTTACAATTCGTTCTAAGCCCTGTGGAATTGAAATAACTCGAGAGGAACTTTTTTCTACGTAAACTAATCTGCTTTGTGATTGTGGGATGTGTACTATTCTACGTGCGTTAACTTTAGCCGGATCAAAAAATTCATTCCGTAAACCAAATCCGCTTGTTGACGCTAGCCCTGTTATTGTTGCACTTGCAAGTAACCGTGCAACTGCCGTACCTGTGACTGTGGCGCTAGCTTCGGTCGATGCATCTACATTAGATACGACAACTTCATCTACGTCTGCAACAGTGCTACTACCTATTATAGTATCAGTAGCAGGGTTGGCAACAATTCTTACCGTTACATTCGCTACGGTTGCTGTTGTCGATGCATCAATTGCACCAAGAGTTACGCCAACGGCAGTACCCGATGTAGATGTTGTGCCAGAAGAAGAACCTTCTCCTTTTGCGACTACCACTTCATCTACATCTGCAACAGACGCAGTAGCAGTGCTTGTGCCCTCGCCCTTGGCTACAACAACTTCATTTACGTCGGCTACTGTAGCGGATGCGCTAATCGTGCCGCCTGAGTTAGCGACAGCAACTTCGTTTACGTCCGCAACCGTTGCAGTGCCTACGATTGCTAATCCTGTAAGGTCCTCTACAAGACCGCTTACGCTTACTGTGGCAGTTGCAGAAGCCGATGCTTGTAGGTTTGCAATTGCTCTGGCTGTCGATGGCCCGGAAACAGCACTTCCCGTAGCTGATGTTGTTACGTTTGCTACTGCTGTAATCGTACTCGTGCTAGTTGCGTCAGCACTAACGGTAGCCTCAACGGTCGCAACACCTACTGCTGTAGAAGAACTAGTTGAGCTACCAGACGATGTTGGCGAAACATTTGATACAGCTTTTGCGGTAGTTGATGCAACTGATCCGCTTGCAGAAATTGTTCCAGCACCGACATTAATATTTCTCGCGGCAACAGATGAAACTGTAGCAACACCAGAGGATGATCCGGTAGCCGTAACTAAAGTAGTTGCGCTACTAAATGCTAGTTCAGAAAATGCGGCTACGGAAAACGCCATCTAAGTTAATCCTTATCCCAATAAATGTCTGTCATTCAGAAAGATAATACCAACCTGTTGTAATGTACTTGTCACAAGTATAGACAGGATTTCCCCTGTGAGTGTGAGTCCAATCAGCAGGAAAAAATACAACAGTGCCCTTTTCTGCGCTTAATTTTTTACCCTGTTCAATAAATTCTGTTGTGCCTTCATCACCATTACAAGTATTAAGATATATCATCCATACAAGAACTCTGGTTGTGTCCGTGTTATTTCGCTCACTATGCCACTTATGAAATCCGCCTTTTGGTTTAGTTTTTTGAACTTTGACAGCATGACTGTAAAATTTAGTCATATCTAAGGCAGGATGTTCATCTAAGTAAAGGGCTAATGCTCGATCAAGAATTCTGTTTGTTTCTTTCGCTAATTCTGGAGCATCTCTCTGAAAAGAAAAAGCAACGTCTTTGCGCATCCGTACACCGCCGTTGCGTTCTTCACCCCTGTCTCCAGCCGTTGTTTTTTCAAGCTCGTCAAATTTAGCAATCATTCTATCGCAGTAATCGTCGGGTGCCGCGTTAGGATACACGCCTATAAAATCACTCATCCGACTACCTCCAGCGCGGCCCTTCTACCCATGTTACTAAAGAGTGCCTTGTACCCTTAGTCACAGGCGTTACCTGATGCTCCAAATAAGAAGGAAACACCATAACGGCTCCCTTGGTCCTTAACCCATCCGGTGACTTAATATTTTGAAATTGAAAATCTCCGCCTTCATACAGGTCAGAGTCTGTTAACTGAATGATAACACTTAACTTTCGGTCAAACCCTGCGTCTGATGTCCAGTTAATATCGTGATGCCATTTGTAATACTGTTCTTCTGTGGCATCGTACTCAGTAAACTGCACCTCAAAAATGTTGCTGATATCTACGTTGAAAGCGCACCTGTTTGCCTCCCACACAAAAGGCCAGATCAACTCGTAAATTCCATTGATGTTTTGAACCCATCGTATGGTTGAGTTTCTATGGGAGTTTTCTTCAGAAATATTTTGACCGTTAAATGTGGTACCCTTTGTTGCCGCGACTGTTTTGCACTGTTCAATTAAAGCATCGCATTTTTCAGGAGGTATTCCCGATTGCCAAAACCAATACTGGTTACGCATAATTGTCCTTACGTTATTCGACTAAGACCCAACCCTGAGTATTGTCTGCATTATATGAGTTTTCGTCCCATTTGTACCAAGCACCACTTTCGATTTGCGAATCAGTTAGCTCTGGCATTGTTATGGGAGGCTCCCACAGGTACGAGGTGTTATTAAACGTCCAACTAGCGTATGGCTTTGGCTCATAGAAACCAGTTCCGTCATAATGGAACCCTATACCCGCATAGTTCTTGCGCTCGCGGGCTTCGTCCCCGGTGATTACAGACTGGTCTGCCGCAGGCGCTCCGGTTGCTGGATCATAGTAAACACCACCATACATGTTGTAGCTAGTCTTTACCCACTTACCGGGCAGACTATCGACGTAGTTATCAACAAATTCTTGTTCAGCAACAATAACTCGTTGGACGATACCATTATATACTTTAGCGAAATGTGCCATCTATGCTATCCCTATCCAACATAAGTCCCAGATTCTTTGTACGTAAGAATGGTATCTGTTCCGTCAGTGTCCACTGTCGGTGAGCCTGTAGTAGTTCCTGAGTAATTGGCAGTAGGGATACGGAGTATGATCACTCCCGAGCCTCCTGAACCGCCAGATTTAAGAGTACCGCCTGAGGTTCTAGCGCCACCGCCACCGCCGCCTCCAGTATAGGCCGTCCCGTCTACACCAACATTTGATGGCCCGTGTGCGCCCAAGCCTCCACCACCAAGGCCTGCGGCCCCTCTTGAGCCCGTGTGATATGCGCCACCACCGCCACCGCCAGCGTAGTAAACGTCTGAACCAGACACTTCGCCTACCGAGTTTGTTGTCGCCAAGGTAGACGATACGATTGTAGATACTGCACCTGTTCCACCGGCTCCGCCGCCCGACGATGAACCATCTCCTCCTACAGATCCTTTTCCGCCGCCGCCACCGCCAGAATAGGGAGTGCCACTACCTTGCGAATCTCCGCCGTCGTTGCCCTGACCAGATGTTCCAGAGCCTCCACTTCCAACGTATCCGCCGCCACCGCCTGAGCCGCCGTCAGCACCGGTTTGCGGGCCCGCACCTGTTCCACCATGCCCACCACCAAAAGCCTTAATATCAAGACCAAACTGAGAATACGTTCCGCTATTACCTGTAGTGCCGTTTGCGTTAACTTTAGTGCCACCAGCGCCTATTTCGACGTTGTACTGGGTTCCTGTTTTAATTTCATATGAGGTTGAGGTTAGCATACCCCCAGCACCGCCTCCGCCACCGGAAGAACCTCCAGTATGGCCGCTACCACAGCCTCCGCCGCCGCCGACAACTAAATATTGAATGTTATACCTTATTTGCGCCTCTACAGTTCGCCAATTTGAAGCAGTAGCACTATATACTTTTAACTCATCATTGGTTGTGTCGTACCATACATCTCCATCTGCTGGACTTGAAGGCGCAGTCGCACTCTTTTTTGGTAATAGAAATATTTCAGAGCCATCCGCTGATTTAATGGTATCGACTAAGAGTTCGCTCATAGTTTAGTCTCCAACACCATCAGTCAGTGTATCCGCATCAACTTCCCACGCATCACGAAAGGTTCGATCTGAAGGCACATCGCCAACGTCTACAATTTTATAGGCACTACCAGTTGGTACGTCTTTGGCGGCAATTTGCTCAATTGTTAAGTCGCAGTTAGGCGACGGTACAATTATCGCTACACCACCCTCGTCCGTTTGATAGAGTATTCGCTTTGTTTGGTCAGTCATTTGTTTTTCCTTAAAGATTCTCGGTTAGCGGAAAACAGCAACCATCACCTGTGAAGAATCAACGAAAGAAGTAGAATTTGTGGTCCTTATACTGACTGATGTAGTAGCAGTACTTCCATTCGTTATTCCGTGATACGGTACGCCACCAGAACCAGATGCGTTATTTGATGTGCAGACACAATAATTGCCGTCTTGCATTGCCGTCGTGAAATTCACCCTATATTGGCCCGTGCCAAGATCCGTAATGCTATCAACATTTCCGTCTCCATCAATTGACACAGTGCCACTACCGTCAAAATGCACCCACGCACGACAAGCAAAAACTGGTGCAGAACCACTAGCATTAAACAAGCTCAACGCATCGCTGTCCGCGTAGCTGGTAATACCTGTAAGACCAGAACCATCACCAGTTGTTGTAAGCAAGGTTCCTGCCACATCAGGCAACGTCAGTGTGCGGTTTGTATTGCTATTCGGAGAAGCAATGGTAAACGTTGCCGTACCCGACGAGTCCGGTGATAATGCTATTTTGCTCACGGCAGTAACTCTTTTAATTCTTGAGGGGTGCTTGCGTTGTCCATTGCGGTCTGCATCGTTGCATACTTATCACGGACAGCCTGCCTTGCTGTTTCAGCGGCTTCAGCTTCAGCCGGTATAGTTGCTTTGATATCTAATGGCGCAAACTCTTCATCGCGGGCCATACGACGCTTTTCGTGTGCGATTTCTTTTGCTTTAGTCATGTTTACGTTAATCATTATTCAGCATCCTGTATCGTTAGTGTGCCTTCCTCAACCTGACGCATAACTTCTGCGTAAACAATGTTAGCAGGGTCTAACGGGACGGCTTTAGTAATACCGTTAACCACAATGCTAATAGAGTTCAATTGACCTTCAAAATCTAAAGTATATCTTGCTGAGTCAATTGCTAAATTATCCATAATTATAACTCCGCATCAGCTTCAAAATTTTGTCCTGCAACAGATACATCACCTGTCATATAACGTGTGTACTTCCAGTTATAAATATATTGAGTACTAAGTGAACCTCCACCAATTGTTGAAACAGTAATGGTTGGGGCGGCTCTCATTGCCGTAGGAAAATACCAATGGATCATTATATTTCCGGATCCATATGCTCCACCAAAATTGTTATCAGGTTGGGACAAATAATACCTCTGACACAGCAAAAGCTCCTCACCGTAACTGAGATGCTCAAACGGTGTGGCTGTTTCTCCGGCTTCTAGTTGGACTCCGGTGAGATAGAATGTTGCGCCAGAATTGGAAATCCAATCGGTTTGGTTTGATGTTGATGTGTAGTTGCCATCGTGCCAGCTTTCAGTGGTTGATGTTTGCTTTGAGGTTTGAGCACCAAGCGACCATTCAAGCAAGAAGTCAGCCGCACTTGTTCTATCCCACGATGGTGTTGTTGTTGTTGGTTTCGCAATGGTGTGTTCAATCTTTGTCCAAGTATCAGCCGCAAGCGTATATTCAAACACATAAGAAGCCGCGCCTGCTGTGCCACGAACAGAACAACAATAAGTGCCAGCCACTGATGACCTTGCCCAGAAAGACAATGTTGATTTAAGTGCGTCACTTGTGCCAGTGCGTAGTGGATTAACCACAAAGCCTTCTAAATTTTGCTTTATAGCATAGCCGTATGTGCCTGACGTAGCGGTTGTAGTTACTGTAGCTTTCAGTGACTTTGTGAATGTTTGACCAGATGGGACAGTTGTGTCTTGCGCTACGCTAAACCTACCAGTGCCACCGTATGTGCGAGTACCCCAACGATCTAGGCTTGGAAATTGATTGTCATCAGTCATAGTGCCGCTTGTGCCACGCTGTGCCACAGTCATCGCACCATTGATGATGAGGTTGCGTCTGCCCATTTGCGTGGTAAACGCACCTTCGACAGCACCATCAGCCATCTTGGCCGCTGTAATGGTATCATTGGCAATGTCAGCCGCCGCTACCGTCCCGTCTACGATCTTTGCTGAAGTGATCGTACCGTCCTGTACGAGGCTAACTCCTGTTGTTCCGTTGATTGTTACCGCCATCTTAAACCACCACGTACCTTGAGCCACTAGGAACCGTAACAGTTACACCACTGTTAATAGTAATTGGTCCTGCGCTCATTGCATTTTTGTTTGTTGTAATAGTGTAATTCGTTGTTATGGTTTGCTCGTTTTCGTAGAACACTTCATCTGAACCGCCTCCTACTGCTCCACCATCGGCTCCTGCCGGTCCAGTAGGCCCAGTGGGTCCCGTAGGTCCCGTTGGTCCTGTAGGGCCAGCAGATCCTGTAGAACCAGTGGGACCCGGAGGCCCAGTAGGGCCCGTAGGTCCAGTAGGACCAGCTACAGTTGAATCAGCGCCAGCAGGACCGGTAGGTCCAGTCGGACCCGTAGGGCCAGCAGGGCCCGCAGGCCCAGTCGGGCCTGTTGCACCATCTGAACCGTCTGCGCCAGCAGGACCGGTGGGACCGGTAGGCCCAGTTGCTCCGTCACTACCGTCTGCACCACTGGGGCCAGTTGGTCCAGTAGGTCCTGTCGGTCCAACAGGGCCTGTGGGTCCGGTAGGGCCCTCTGGTCCAGTGGGTCCGGTAGCTCCGCGCAAATCTGCTGTGCTAAATCCGAGTCCGTCGTTTGACGTAAATGTTACAACCCCAGTTGACGGGGCATAACTTCCACCGGTAAATCCATCACCAGTTGGTCCAGTTGGTCCAGTCGGTCCTGCCGGTCCAACAGGGCCTGTGGGTCCGGTAGGGCCTGTAGGCCCCGTAGGACCTGTTGCTCCATCTGAACCGTCTGCGCCTGCAGGGCCAGTAGGACCTGTGGGGCCAGTGGGACCCGGAGGCCCAGTAGGACCTGTGGGACCCGTGGAGCCCGTATCGCCTTTGTCACCAGTGCGAGCGAATGTAATGATGATGTCCTCGCCATTTGAAAATGATGAGGCGGAACCGCTTACATATGCTGAAGAAACAGCAAAGTAGCCAGTGTTTTCAGTAATTGAAGAAATGGTGAAGAGGGCAAAATCATCAGCGTTAAGACGATTACTAATGCGGTAATGGCCTTTTATTGTACTTGTGCTGTCATCAATTGTCCGCAAAAAAGACTGAATATCAGTTGCGTTGTCGTCTGTGTCATCGATGTACATTGCCGTAGCAGATGACACGGTTGCGTTGTTAAGGCGTAATTTCCCAGCGCCGGGGTCACTGTTGGTTGTTGTTGTGCTAAATGTGTAATCAAAGGTAGCCCCGCCAAAGTTTCCATCCGGACCCGTTGGACCTGTCGGACCTGCTGAGCCTGTCGGACCTGTCGGACCTGTCG
>Ga0181563_10002459_pt1 | contig 17953 bp, 20 predicted proteins | sample 011ome_25_FD_133759 | JGI IMG/M metagenome (GOLD analysis project Ga0181563, IMG submission 133759) | Coastal salt marsh microbial communities from the Groves Creek Marsh, Skidaway Island, Georgia - 011512CT metaG (megahit assembly) | ecosystem: Environmental > Aquatic > Marine > Intertidal...
CAGTCAGAACTTATTCTGAATCTGAAGAGGCTACTTTCTTACAGATGGTAGGAGACGGCGCGTTTGTTGAGGACATCGCAGATGCTCTTGGCAAGCCCGTAAATTCAATCAGAGGTAAAGCTCTTTCTTTCCTAAGAACAGGTGAGATAGATGCTATTCCTTCGCAAAGAGAAAGTACAGCTGCTTCTAAAGTAGATGCACTTACTGCGCTAGGGGATATCTCTGAGCACACAGTTGATCAGATTGCTGATGAAATCGGCAAAACTGTCAGAGGTGTGAAAACTATGCTAACCAGAAGAGGTCTTGCTTGTGCAGACTATGATGGTGCGGCAAGAAAAGAAAAAGCATCCAGCTAAATCTTTTCATTCCTAGAGGCGTGGTTAGGGCAACCTGACCACGCTTTCTTTTGCACATAAATTTGGGAGAATAATGAACATAAGTTCCGCACTTATTAATAAGATAATTGTCGAACAGGACATGGAGACCTGGGGCGCTCTTGAATCTCATTATTTACCCACAGAATACCAACCAATCTTTCGAGCCGTTGAAACACACTTCTCGACTTTCAAATCTCTACCCACATTTGACGACTTAAAACTAAGTCTACGAGACCAATCGATCAAAGAAAAAATCTTTGCGATTGAAACTCTTGATGTGGATTCAGAGGCACCACACCTACTTGAATACTTAAAAAACGAATATACACATGGCGAAATCTTAAATAAATTAGATAAGTATGTGGATAATTCTGTTGCTATGTCAAGCGCAGAAGAACATATTCTTGCCCTAGAAGATATATCAGTAGAAATGCGAAATAAAGTTGAGATAGAGGACTCGGAAGAAATCAATATGCAGAAAATCAATCCATTAGAGACAGAGGAGCAGTTGAAAAACTACATACCATTGGGTCTAAATACAGAGTACGATTCCAAGAATCACTTTGCAAAAACAGATTTAGTACTGATTGGCGGACGTAGAGGTAGTGGTAAATCTTTAGTATGTGCAAACATCGCAGTAAACCAGTATGAATCTGGTAAGAGTAGTCTTTTCTTTACAATAGAAATGACAAAAGACCAGACATTCAGACGTATGGCATCTATTGCCACAGGCATACCTTTGGAGAGACTGAGAAATCGTATGCTGACTCAAAAAGAGTTTAAGCGTCTTGCAGAATGGAATGCAAGCAGATACGAAGGTAGTGCAAATATTCTGAATGATTTTTATACACATGGAGATTACGATAAGTTCCAAGAAACTTTGATTAAACTTCCTCTGCGATTAGATAAACAAATGGATATAGTCTATGATCCAGCCTTAACTTTAGCTAAAATTAAAGCTGAAGTAGAAGTTCGAATGAATTATTTGGACATCGGAGTAGTAATTGTAGACTATATCAACCAAGTAAAAAGATCCACGCTTCCAAGTAAGGGCGGACAATATGATTGGACAGAACAGATTGAAGTCAGTAAGACTTTGAAACAGTACGCTCAAGAGCATAAGTGCTTATACGTAAGTCCATATCAGGTTGACGCTACAGGAGAGGCGCGTTTTGCAAAAGGTATCTTAGATGCCGCAGACGCAGCTTATTCTCTTGAGACTTGGGAGCCTGGTGATAACTGCATGACTTTTGAGTGTAAGAAGATGAGGAACGGACCCATCGAGGACTTTAGTTCTCATATCGAATGGGACACACTAAAGATAGGCCCTCAGTCTACAATGACACCAAAACAAAAAGATGCAATGAAAAAAGAAATGTCTTCAGGAGAAGAAGTACAGGAGTTATAATGGCAAGTGATAGAATAGGAAAAAGGTCAGCAAATCTAATAGCACTACCTCCATATGAGTGGAAAACCTATAGTGCTTCTACAATACTTGAAAAAGATGTAGTTGCTGAAAACATAGAAAACATACCTGTAAATGAACCACTTATGGAAAGTTTACTTGCAGAAGGTATGCATAACCCAATACTATGTCTAAGCACTTACTGGCCTATTGCAGGTGGACAGCGCATGAGAGCTATCCACGAAATAAGAAAGCAAGATGAGGGCTTTGATATTCATGATATGCAAGTCATGAGATTTACAGAACCTTATCACAACTTGTATTATCTATGGGGCGATATCGCAGAAAGAGACCGTATCATAGCTATTACATTTCAATTATGGGAGCTTGTATTTAAAAGTTTGTATTATGATGCTGGCACAACGGAAACGGGGGTCGACATGACATATTACGAAGATTTAGGAGAAGAGCTAAAATGGAAGCTGAACGAAGAGAAGAATACGAAGGAGAGTTCATAAATGATATTGGATTAGGAATATCAAGAGTACTATATGCCATTACATGGTTTTTTAGTGCAATTCTTGCCATAATTCCTTTATTATTTATATTTACATTATTTATATGAACGTAGACGAAATTTTACATAAACATAAAATAGTATATCGCAATCAAGGTGCGGACTATGTTGTGTCATGTCTGAATCCAGAGCATGATGATAGTAACCCGTCTATGCGTATTGATAAAATTACAGGAATCTTCAACTGTTTCGCCTGCGGTTTCAAAGGAAATATCTTTAAGTACTTTGATGCCCCAGTTAGTCACCTTGAGATTAAAAGAAATAACATAAAGAAAAAGATAGAAGAAGTAAGGGCACAGAACATAGGACTACTTACACCCACAGATGCGCTACCATATATTGGTAATTTTAGAGGGTTGAAGCCTAAGACTTATGCCGACTTTGGAGCATTTACGCACCACGACTCACAATTTATTGGCAGAGTTGTATTTCCAATTACGGATATTACAGGTGCTACAAGAGCCTTTATAGGCAGACATCAAGATAGAACAGTAGTACCAAAGTACTTAATCTATCCTCCAAAGTCTAAGTTGCCCTTGTTTCCTTTTAATGCAAAGCCTATCATGGGCAGAGTAATATTGGTGGAAGGAATTTTTGATGCGTTAAACCTTCACGATAAAGGTTTAACAAATGCAATGTGTTGCTTCGGCACACAAAATATCGATACATACAAGTTAAGTATGTTAAAATTTATAGGTGTCCGACAAGTAGATATTCTATTTGATGGAGACACCGCAGGGAGAGAGGCTGCAGAGAAAGTTGCAGACTTATGTGAACAAGTAGAGCTTTTGGCTAACATAGAAAAGATGCCTGATGGATTAGACCCAGGTGAGTTACCAAAAGACAGAGTAAGAAAATTAAGAGAGTATTTATATGACTAAAGTAGCTTTAATAGACAAAGCACCAAACAGAACAGATTATGTCACTCATTTTCAGAATGAATTTGAGTTTGACCATTTCCATTTGTGTAGCAATCCAGACATTAAAAAAGTTTTAAAACGTGACGTAGACATCGATATCGATATTGATGCTTACGACTGGGTCATTCTAGTAGGGAGTGAAGCATTACAGCAGTTCACACCTGAACGATCAATCACAGAGCATAGCGGGAGACTTATAGATGATAAATTCCTCCCAGTTATCAATCCTGCTATGCTCGCCTTTAGACCAGAGGCGAGACGCACTTGGGAGGAATCACTAAAGAATATCTTAGGATATGTTAGTGGTGACTTGAAACCAGTAGATATATCTACAGAGTCATTCTATGGAATTGACAACAAGGAAGAGGCAATTGAATGGATAAACAAAGCGCTAAACGCTCCAACAGGTTATATCTCATGCGACACAGAGACCACAGGTCTATACCCCAGAGACGGGCATATCCTAGGTCTAAGTCTCGCTTATTGCAGAGATCACGCAGTTTATATTTTAACAGATGTGGTAGACGAGGACGTGGAGGTTTTACTCCAGAAGCTCTTTACCAAAAAGATCACTGTGTTCCACAACGCAAAGTTTGACTTGGCATTTTTAGAGTACCATTTCAACTTTGAGTTTCCTCGCATAGAAGATACAATGTTGATGCACTATATGTTAAATGAAAATCCAGGCACGCACGGATTGAAACAACTAGCTTTAAAACACACAAAGTATGGTAACTATGAACAAGAATTACATAATTACATAGCTGATTATTGTAAACGTAACGGAGTTCTAAAGTCACAGTTTACTTGGGAGTCTATCCCATTTGATGTGATGCAAGTATACGCAGCAATGGATGCCGCAGTTACTTATGAACTCTACGAGCTTATGCTAGAAGCTCTTAACAAAAACCCAAAACTAGTACGCGTATACAAGGATATCCTTATACCTGGTATGCTTTTCTTAAAAGATTGTCAAGATAATGGTGTTCCTTTTGACCGTAGAAGGTTAGAAGAGGCACAGAACTTGATGGAGAAAGATATACAAGAGGCTATCGAAAAACTTTACAGCTTCAAAGAAGTTAAGTTATTCGAACAGGCTCAAGGCAAAGAGTTCAACCCAAATAGCACAGTACAATTACGTAGCTTGCTGTTTGATGCTATTGGACTTCAACCTACAGGTAAAATGACAGGTACAGGTGCACACTCAACTGATGCAGAAGTGCTAGGCAAACTAGCAGAGCAGCACCCAGTACCAAATCTAATCTTAGATATTCGTCAGAAATCTAAAATTAAAAATACTTACTTAGATAAAATTATACCACAACTTGACAGAGATAGTAGATTGAGAACTAATTTCAACCTACATTCTACAACATCAGGTAGACTTTCTTCAAGTGGTAAACTGAATATGCAACAGATACCTCGTGACAATCCGATTGTCAAAGGTTGTATCAAAGCAAAAGAAGGTAATCAGATAGTAGCTATGGACTTAACAACTGCAGAGGTATACGTTGCAGCAGCGCTATCTGGTGATAAAAACCTAAGTGAAGTATTCAGGTCTGGTGGTAACTTCCACAGTACGATTGCGAAGTTAGTATTCAGACTTCCATGTGAAGTCGATGAAGTCGGTGAACTATACTCTTTCGAGAGACAGGCTGCAAAGGCTGTTACTTTCGGTATAATGTATGGAGCAGGACCAAACAAGATTTCACAACAAGTAACAAAAGACTCAGGCTCACACTTCTCGGTGCAAGATGCACAAGGAGTTATCAATCAATACTTCGATCAATTCAGCAGATTGAAGCACTGGTTGGAAGAGCAGAAAGAGTTTATCGAGGCTAACGCTTACTTATACTCTACCTTTGGTAGAAAGCGTAGACTTGAGAATGTAAGAAGTGCTGATAAAGGTATAGCAAGTCATGAAGTAAGAAGTGGTATAAACTTCTTAGTTCAATCTGTATCATCTGATATGAACTTGCTTGCCGCAATAGATATGAATAACTATATAAAAGAAAACGGACTCAAGAGTAGAATATTCGCTCTTGTACATGACTCTATTCTTGCTGAGTGTCCACATCATGAGATTGATGCATACAGTAAGAAACTGACAGAGTTTGTACAGATGGACAGAGGCGTTTTCATAAATGGTGCTCCTGTTGGTTGTGACTTTGAAATAGGTGATGACTATAGCATGGGTAAGTACACCAAAATGTATGGTTAGATTTGACTTAGTATACCCAGTTTATGTTTTAAACTCCCAGAATATCTGGGAACAAGATGGCATTGTATTTATAGATGATAAAGTGCTTGATGATTTAAACCAAACTGGGGATACTATTGGGCAGAGAAGGTTGAGGACACCTTTGAAAAATTTGTTTCCACTTAAGTTTCAAATTGATGATGTAGTGGGACTCATAAAACATCGAGGAAGGAGTTATATTGATACAACTGGTAAATATTTTTATTATCAAAAAACAACATATACTCAGTTAGTATGTCACAAGATACGAAAAGTTGAAGATCATGGACAAAGTTCTACGATTTGGCTTAAAGACATACATCATTCTTTCTCAGAAAAACGTCCTCCAAAAAGTACCGAGTCGTGGGCACAAGTGCTATACCTAAACGGATTGCCTTGGGTTATATACGACTTTCTCGAACAAGAACAAAAACCGACAAGACGAAAAATATGAAAGAAGTTGAACTAAGAAGACGACTAAGAATAGCGCAAGGCGATCATACTATTAAAAAGCATGAATGGAAAGTAAATGAAGAATGGGTAGAAGTTTACATAAATAAATGGAAAGACCCAGTCTTAGAAGTAAAAAAGATACTAGGTAACCCTGCTCTTAATACATGGGGAACAATAAATGTACTTGGAGACTTTTATAACTGGCTTCATGAAGAAAAAATTGAAAAGCCAATGAAATTCGTAGATATATACACAAACCCAGAGTTTAAAACCTTTGTGGTAACCGAATATTTAAAATTTAAAAAGGTATTGTGAAAGCTGTACTAAGTAATAGGATCTACATGAACGCAACTGCAAGTCAGCAGTCTGCGATTGATAGTACGTTGACATATACAATACCAAGTCACGATCCACGAGATCCACCCATTACAATTAAAAATATGGGAATAGTTCGAAAAGACTTAATTACTTTACCAAGCGGTAGGGAAGATTTAATTCCAAAAGATTATGAAGTAGTTGATAAAAGAGTGACCAAACCGATAGAATTTCCTACGTTTAAGTTTGAATTACGACCAAGCCAGCAAGAAGTTTTTGACAAAGTCGATAGCAGTTGTATAATTAACGCTTGGGTAAGCTGGGGCAAGACATTTACTGCCTTAGCAATCGCATCAAATCTTGGTCAGAAAACTTTGGTTGTTGTTCACACTTTAGCTCTGCTAAAGCAGTGGCAAACAGAGGCGAAGAAAGTCTTTGGTATTGACGTAGGAATTATTGGTGCAGGTAAATTCAATATGGATAGTCCTATCGTAATCGGAAGTGTTCAGAGTTTATACCGTAGAGTCACAGACATTTCTGATCAGTTCGGAACTGTGATTTTAGATGAAATGCACCATGTAAGTAGTCCTACTTTTGCTAAAATTATTGATAAAAATAAAGCAAGATATAAGATTGGATTGTCAGGTACGATTGAAAGAAAAGATGGTAAACACGTAGTGTTCAGAGATTACTTTGGACAAACAGTACATAAACCACCAAAAGAAAACTATATGACCCCGAAAGTGGATATCATATCCTCAGACGTAAGATTTATGGATGGGCAGAATATTCCATGGGCAAACAAAGTAACACACCTTTCTTATCAAGAAGAGTATGTACACTCTGTTGCCATGATAGCAAGCGCATACGCTGCTAAGGGTCATAAAGTTTTGGTTGTCTCAGACCGAGTTGAGTTTCTAAAAACTTGTGCTAAACTGAGTGGAGATGAGGCTATAGCAATTACAGGAGATATACCTCACGAAGAACGCCCAAAACTGATGAAACAGCTTTGGCATGATAAACATATTTTATATGGTACACAATCTATATTTTCAGAAGGTGTATCGTTAGATTGCCTTAGCTGTCTCGTTTTAGGAACTCCTGTAAACAATGAGCCTTTACTAACACAGCTCATAGGACGTATTATCAGAATCCATGAAGATAAGTCCCAGCCTGTTGTAGTGGATATAAATTTAGTAGGAAAAACTGCACGGAGACAGGCGAACAATAGACGAGGCTATTACATGAAGCAAGGATACGAGGTAAATGACCTATGAAAAAATACTTCTTGACAGGAGTTGAATTTTTTAGTATAATATATGATACGATATAATTGGAAAAAGATCGCAAAAGATAGTAGAAACAAGGTTTCGGACATCTTACTTATAGTGTGGTATGTGACTTATCAGTACCCACCAACAAGTAAACGTGACAGACTCTTTAAATTCTATGGAAAAGATTATTCTGGCGATAGTTTTTTACTGAACCCTGAGTTCATTTACAAGCATCGTAAGTCCGCATCTGATTCAGAGTGGGCAGAGTACATCGCTGTAGCATCTTTTAGAAGTTATAACGAATATTTAACAACAAATAAACTAACAATAGAACTAGCACGACTTCCCAAAGGCGTGCAGAACATTATTAAAAAGAATAGGCTACTTAAGATTGAAAATGGAGAAGTTTATTTTCGATATGAGAAGTCACAAAAGGAGAAATAAAAATGGCATTAAAATTTGCACAATTAGAAGGGAAGGCTAAGAAGTCTTCCATAAATCAATATACTTATCAAGATGGCGACAATGTCGTAAGAATGGTTGGAGATATACTTCCTAGATACGTATACTGGATAAAAGGTGAGAACGCAAAGAACATTCCTATGGAGTGTCTTTCCTTCAATCGTTCTACAGAATCTTTTGACAACAAAGAAAAGGATTGGGTAAAAGAATATCACCCCGAAATGAAATGCGGTTGGTCATATGCAATTCAATGCATCGATCCTAAAGATAAGCAAGTCAAAGTCCTCAATTTAAAGAAAAAATTATTAGAGCAAGTAATGCTTGCCTCTGAAGACCTTGGCGACCCTACAGATCCTGAAACAGGTTGGGACGTCCACTTTAAAAGAGTAAAGACTGGACCAATGGCTTTCAATGTTGAGTACCAATTACAGGTACTAAGATGTAAAACCAGAGCATTAGACGAAGAAGAAAAAGAGTTGATATCAGGGTTGAAATCTATGGATGAGGTACTTCCTCGCCCAAGTGCTGATGCTCAAAAAGAACTCTTAGATAGAGTAAGAGCAGGTGGCAGCGATGCTCCTGATGCTGAAGTTGCTTCTGAATTTTCAGAAGGTGATGGAGAGCAAAAGTGGTAGGAGTAGGTCAAGAGTTTCCTGAGTTCAAGATGGCTACCTGTGAAGCCGATAATACGCTTGGAATAATAACTCATGAAACTATAGACTCTGAGTGGACAATAATGTATTTCTATCCAAAAGATTTTACATTTATCTGCCCTACAGAGATTGCAGCATTTGATCAAATGTCAAGTGCTGCCCAAGTTATTGGAGTGAGTGGAGACAATGAGTTCTGCAAACTTGCTTGGAAACAAGACAATGACCTTATAAAAGACATAAACCACACACTTGCAGCAGACTCAGGCATGGCACTTGGCTATGAACTAGGCATTGTAAGTGAAGAAGATGGTGTTCATTATAGAGCAACCTATATTATAAACCCAAATAATATAGTGGAGCATGTATCAGTCAATGCACTTGATACAGGCAGAAGCGCACAAGAGATACACAGAACTCTTGCAGCACTTCAAGCGGGCGGTTTAACAGGTTGCAGTTGGCAACTAGGAGATGATTTCGTAGCATGATTTTATTTACAGCAGATTGGCATATAAAACTAGGACAAAAGAATGTACCCGTAAAGTGGGCTACAAACAGATATCGTGAGTTTTTCTCTCAAATCAAAGAGATTGAGAAAGATGTTGACCTGCATATCATTGGTGGAGACTTATTTGATAGGCTTCCTTCAATGCCTGAGTTAGAGTTATATTTTGATTTTATCAGTGGAGTTACAATTCCAACAATTATTTTTGATGGAAACCATGAAGCAACACGAAAAAACCAAACATTCTTTACTCAGCTAAAATCAGCGACTGAAAAACTAAACCCGCTGGTTACAGTTATTGATGAAATAACTGTGACAGAACAATACAGTATATTACCGTATTGTTATTTACATAAGAAATGGAATCCAGTATTGGACTTAGATATAAGAAAACCTCTATTCACACACGTGAGAGGTTCTATACCACCCCATGTATCGCCTGAGATTGACTTGAATAAGTTAGCACAGTTTCCGATTGTGTTTGCAGGCGATTTACATAGTCATTCTAATACTCAATTAAATATTGTATATCCAGGTAGTCCAATGTCTACCCAGTTTCACAGAACGAAAGTGCAAACAGGATATTTATTAATTGATGAAGATAGTTGGGAATGGGAGTGGAAAGAGTTCAAACTACCCCAGTTAATACGAAAGACGGTGACTGACCCTGCGGCTATGATCCCAACTACATACGACTACACGATCTATGAGCTAGAAGGTGATGTCGCCGATCTTTCACTTATAAAGAATACAGAACTACTTGATAAAAAAGTAGTAAAAAGAAAAACAGAGGCTACTCTTATATTGGACTCAGAAATGACAATGGAAGAGGAGCTCGCAGAATATTTAAGTTATATTCTGGAATTAAAAGATGAAACAGTAACACAAATTTTAGGAATATTTCATGATAACTCTAAAAACGCTGAAGTGGGATAACTGCTTTAGCTATGGAAAAGATAACAGTATTGACCTTAACAATAGTACTCTCACTCAACTGGTGGGTACCAATGGCATGGGTAAGTCTTCCATTCCACTTATTATCGAAGAAGCCTTATACAACAAGAATAGTAAAGGCATCAAAAAAGCGGATATACAGAATAGATTTGTAAATGCAGGATATAATATCCACCTTACTTTTGCAGTAGAAGATACAAATTATGCGATAGATGTACGCAGAAGTAGAGGAAGTATAAAAGTTAAATTATTTGAAGGTGACGAAGATATTAGTAGTCATACTGCAACCAATACTTACAAAACAGTCGAGCAGATACTGGGTCTGGACTTTAAAACTTTTACACAGCTAGTTTATCAGAACACTAACACATCCTTGCAGTTTTTAACAGCAACCGATGCGAACAGAAAAAAGTTCTTGATAGACTTGCTAAACTTGGAAGACTACGTCGCTTATTATGACGTTTTTCGCGAGCTTGCACGTACTTCAGGTCAGCAACTTGCGGAACTAGATGGAAAATCAAAAACTATTGTAAAATGGTTAAATGAAAATAAATTGAGTGATAGTACCATACTTCCAATGATAAAATTACCAGAATATTCGGAAAAAGATGAGAAAGAATTGCGTTCTTTATCTATAGATTTTGAAAATATCGCAGAAAAAAATCAAAAAATTAACGAAAATAATACATATAAGCAGCTATTTTCCCAGCTAGATATGACATTATTACAAAGTAAGCTATCTGAGCCAAAGTCTTTTGATGACTTAATTTCTCAGAAAGGCAGAATCGGTGGATATATTTCTGAGTGGGAAAGAAAACAAGAAAAGTATAAAAACTTAGAAGGCACTTGCCCTACTTGTGAGCAATCTATTCCAGAAGATTTTATTGATAGATGGATTATAGAAGCACAAGAGCAAGTAGAAGGTCACAAAGAAAAATTAAGCGACCTAAACCTAAAGATAGACGCTAGAACAAAGGAGAAACAAGAATATCAGAAGTATGTAAGTACGAAGCGAGAGTTTGAAGATTTACATTCTCGGATAGATAATACTCTACCTAGTGAAACTTTAGACGGTGGTGATTTGGCATTGAAAATCAAAGAGTTGAAAGATAGTATCTCTCACGCCAAATCGCAGATACAGGAGATAGCAGAGGAAAATGAAGAAAGAACAAAGAAAAACACAAGGATCCAAGTTATCCTTGAGCAAACAGCAGAGTTTGAAAATGAACTTGAGGGAATTACGAAAAAATTATCGAAAGTCGAAGAGACCGCAGGACATATAGAAGTACTGAAAAAAGCATTCTCTACAAATGGTCTTATTGCGTATAAGATTGAGAATATGGTAAAAGAGTTAGAAGACCTTGCGAACGACTATTTAGCAGAATTAAGTGACGGGCGATTTAGCATCAACTTCGTAGTAACAAATGACAAGTTGAACGTAGAAGTCACAGATGAAGGAAATATTATTGATATAACGGCACTTAGTAGTGGCGAATTGACCAGAGTTAACACAGCGACTTTAATCGCTATACGAAAATTGATGAGTAGTATATCGAAAAGTCGTATTAATGTTCTTTTTCTTGATGAAGTCATAAATGTACTTGACGAGCAAGGAAGAGAAAAGCTAGTAGAAGTTCTATTAAGAGAAGAAGGTCTAAATACATATATTGTATCTCACGGTTGGACTCACCCTCTTTTAGACAAGATAGAAGTCTTAAAGACTGATAATATAAGTAGATTGGAATAATGACAGCAAGAAATAGGAGAAGATGCTTTAGAACAATGACAACAATAAATTTAACAAATGATTTCGACAGTTTTTGTCGTCGAATGTGGCTAGACTACTGCGACGAACATGGAACTGTTTTTGGAGGTGTATCTCTTTCACAAGAGGAGTACATAAGTAAGTATAACGAATATTTAAGGGAGAAATATGGCGCAAGTAAAAAGTGATTATATCGAAGTAGACAGCGTCCCACAACCAATTAAAGACAATTTGATTGTAAAACGAGGAGAAGTTGAGAATCAGACGACTGATGGAGGCATAATTATACCCGATTCATCGCGGAGACTTGATAATAGTGGCACAGTAGTTGGGCTCGGAGACTACGGAAAGCTAACTCGTACTGGGGTGAAAGTTCCCTTCGAAGTAAAAATAGGTGACAGAGTGTATTTTGAATGGCACGCTGCACAGAGAAAAGTAAAAGTAGGAGATGACTTTTATGTAATATTAACAGAGAAAGATATTCTATTCGTAGAAGAGGAAGACTAATGGTAGACCCAAGAGCAAAAGGCGCTACAGGCGAGCGTCAAGTAAAAGAATTACTAAAAACACATACGAATCTAGACTTTGAAAGAGTCCCAATGTCAGGCGCACTTGAGTTTATGAAAGGTGATTTGTTTGTACCAAATAAAGAAAACAATTACTGTATAGAAGTAAAAAATTATAAAGATAATCATTTTACTGACAAAGTAATTAGTACAACATCTAACCAATTCATAAAATGGTGGGCACAGTCAACAGAGCAGGCAAAAAGAGCTAATCAAAAGCCTGTACTCTTTTTCAAGTACAATAGATCAAAAATTTATGTCGCTCAAGAAGACGAGCCACAAAAGGTTGATAGGTGGATGTATGTAAAGCACTTGGATTGTTACGTTTGTTTAGCTACGGATTGGCTAATCTTTGAACAACCGAGGTTTATAAATGGCTAAAAGTTTCATGGATATGGGGAGCGAAGCTCCTCGTGAAAGAGTAATAGTTATTGATGCACTTAATCTAGGATTTAGATGGAAGCATCAAGGTCGAACGGACTTTGCAGACGATTATATGCGTACTGTAGAGTCTCTTGCAAGCTCTTACAACTGTGGCAGTATTGTCATAGCTGCAGATTGGGGGAGTAGTACCTTTAGACAGGGTATATATCCTGAATATAAAGGAAACAGAAAAGAAAAATACGAAAAGCAAACACCTGCTGAAGCAGAAGCTTTTCAAAAATTCATAGAAGAAATGGAACGCACTCTTGCACTTATGGACAAGAGATGGTGTGTTCTGCGCTTCAAAGGAGTGGAAGCTGACGATATTGCAGCTTACATAGTACAAAATAGAGAACAGTATGGAATCGACCACATATGGTTAATGAGTACTGATAGAGATTGGGATTTACTTATAAATCCAAATGTGTCACGCTTTTCTTATATAAATCGAAAAGAGACTACACATGAAAACTGGAGTAAAAATCATAATTACTCTGTGGAAGAGTATATCACAATTAAATGTTTGATGGGAGATTCTGGAGATAACGTTCCAGGCATACCACAAATCGGTCCGAAAAGAGCGGAAGGTCTAGTAAAAGAATTTGGAAATGCGTTTGATATTTATGACGCTGCTCCATTCAGTAGTCGATATAAATATATGCAGTCACTGAATGAAAACATAGACCAGTTGCTTACAAATATGGAACTGATGGATTTACTCGCATATTGCGAAGAAGCCATTGGTAGTGAGAATACAGTAACAATCGACAATTCATTGTCAACATATATTTAGAAAAATGACTTATAATATAAAAATAGACTATAAACAGGATAAACTATTACCTGAATTTAGTATAAAAACTTTAGAAGATAGGTATATGGTAGAGGGAGAAACCTCTCCACAAGAAGCATTTGCTAGAGCAGCAGCTGAATATTCGGATAGTGATGAGATGGCACAACGAATTTATGAGTATGCAAGTAATCTTTGGTTTATGTTCAGTACACCTATTTTATCAAACGGAGGAACATCTAGAGGACTACCGATTAGCTGTTTCTTGAATTATATCCCTGATAGTAGGGAAGGAATAACAGACCATTACACAGAAAATGCGTGGCTTTCTTCAGTTGGAGGCGGCATTGGAGGCTATTGGGGCTCTCTTAGAAGTGTAGGGTCTAAAACATCTCATGGGAGCGAAAGTACAGGTGTGATACCTTTTATGAAAGTAGTAGATGCAGAAATGCTTGCTTTCTCACAAGGCGTTACAAGACGTGGCAGCTATGCCGCGTACTTAGATATTAGTCACCCTGAGATAGAAGAATTTTTAGATGTTCGTAAGCCAACAGGTGGAGACATCAACAGAAAATCCATAAACCTTCATCACGCAGTTGTAATACCTGATGCATTTATGCAACTTATAGATAGAGCAACAAGAGAGGAAGGGTTTGACGATAGCTGGGATTTAGTTGATCCACATAGTGGAGAAGTGAAGAAAACAGTTTCGGCAAAAACATTATGGGTAAAACTAATCCAAAATAGGGTTGAAACAGGAGAACCATATATTATGTTTGGCGATGCAGTAGATGAAGCATTACCAGAGTTTCAAAAAAATCTTGGATTAAAAGTAAATCAAAGCAACTTATGTAGTGAAATAACTCTTCCTACAAATGATGATAGAACGGCTGTTTGCTGTCTATCAAGTGTGAATTTGGAAAAGTTTGACGAATGGAGCAAACATCCACACTTTATAGAGGATCTAGTAAGATTCTTAGATAATGTACTGGAAGCATTCATAGAAAGAGCACCAGATTCACTTGCTAAAGCAAAATATAGCGCACAACAAGAGCGTAGTATTGGACTAGGAGCGATGGGATTCCATGCGTATTTACAGAAAAATAATATACCCTTTGAGTCACCTATGGCAAAAGGGTTTAATCTACGAGCTTTTGCACACATTAAAGAGAGGGCTACACAGGCTACAAAAGACTTGGCATTGGAACGAGGTGAGTGTCCAGATGGAGTCGGCTATGGAGTTCGCAACGCGCATTTATTGGCGATTGCTCCAAACGCTAGTAGTGGTATTATTTGTGGTAATACTAGTCCTAGCATTGAGCCTTACAGGGCTAATGCTTTTACTCAAAAAACTAAAACAGGGAGTTCTTTACTTAGGAATAAATTTCTCGAGAAAGTACTCGAAGATAAAGGATTTAATACTGAAGAAGTATGGAAATCAATAATTACAAATAGTGGAAGTGTTCAGCATCTAGATTGTTTAACGGAGTGGGAAAAGAATGTATTTAAAACAGCAGTCGAACTTGACCAAAGATGGGTTGTAGATCATGCAGCTGATAGACAAGAGTTTGTTTGTCAGGCACAAAGTTGTAATATATTCTTTCCTGCTGACGTTTCCAAGCAAGAGCTTCACAATGTGCATATGAGAGCATGGGGTAGAAGAATGAAAACACTATATTACTTAAGAAGTGAGGCTCTGAAAAGAGCTGATGTAGTCTCTGATAAAGTCTTAAGAGAGTACATATTTGATTATCAAGACGAAGAAGGCTGTTTAGCCTGCGAGGGGTAAAATGTTATTAGAAGAAAGAGAGTTTTATAAGCCATTCAACTACAGTTGGGCTTATGAAGCATATAAAACACAAAATCAAATGCACTGGATTCCTGATGAAGTGAATCTTGCAGATGATTTAAAAGATTTTCGTGAGAAACTTACACCAGATAATAAGTTATTATTAACTAATATCTTTAGATTTTTCACGCAAGCAGATGTAGATGTTGCGGGTGGTTATGCAAACCATTATTTACCAACATTTAAGCAACCAGAAGTGCGAATGATGTTATCATCATTTGCAAATATGGAAGCAGTACATCAAGATGCATATTCTTTATTGCTTGAAACACTTGGATATTCAGACGATGAGTACCAGTTGTTTCATGAAATACAAGCTATGCAAGAAAAACATGAGTATCTAAGTAATTTTAATATAGATACTCCGTATGAAATGGCAAAAACTATGGCAGTATACAGTGCCTTTACAGAAGGTGTACAATTATTCAGTAGTTTTGCTATATTATTAAACTATCCAAGACATAACTTAATGAAAGGTATGGGGCAGATAGTTACGTGGAGTGTAAGAGATGAAACACTTCATGTTGAAAGTATGAGTCGTTTATTCAAAGAGTTTATACGAGAAAATCCAGAGTTATGGAATGATAAGTTAAAGTATGAAATCTATTGTGCGGCAGAGAAGATTGTTGAACTTGAAGATCATTTTATTGATACTTGTTTTGAAAATGCAGAAATACCAGACCTAAAAGCAAGTGATGTAAAGGAATATATTCGTTACATTGCTGATCGTAGGTTACTTGGTATAGGCATGAAAACAATCTTTAATGCAAGAACGAATCCACTTCCGTGGTTAGACTATATACTGAATGGTGTTGAGCATACCAACTTTTTTGAAAACCGTGCTACAGAGTATGCTAAAGCGAGCACAACAGGAAATTGGCAGGATATATTTAAATGAGTACTCAAGTAGATCAAGAACCGATTCTGGAACTAGATGGTGAAAAATACATCATATCAGAGTTATCTGATGAAGCAAAAGTGATTATTGGTAGGCTTCAAATAAATGAAGACGAACTAGTAAAAGCACAGATAGTAGTTGAAAGGCTAATGCTTTCAAAAGAAGCATACACAAGTAGACTTAAAGCTGCTGTAATCGCAGAACCAGAATCTGAACCTGAAGAAGTAGTGACTTCTTAAATAAAAAACCCGCTTAGTGCGGGTTTTTTATTGCCATTGTTTATCCTTCTAAGGTTGTTATTCTTGCTTCAAGTTCTTGTATTGTTTTTACAAGAAGAGGTACTAACTTGCTGTGGTCTAATTGTTGTCTTTTTATATCACCTGCATTGATATGTATATCATCAGATGCTTCTTCTTCTGTATATACAGCATCTTTTTCCCCTCTGACTGCATTTGGTACAACGCTTGAAACTTCGTGTGCTAAGAAACCATCTTCTAAAGTATTTGTATCATCATCTATCCAATTAAATCTTACAGGTTTGAGTTGCTTTAATCTTGATGTTGCATCCCATGTGTAGTCTACGTTTTCTTTTAATCTGTAGTCTGATGAAGTGTTATATTGAGTTGCATTATTGCCAGTAGAAGTAATTGTACCTGTAACTGCTCCACTTCCTCCACCTCTGAATTGCACTTGATTACAACTACCACCAGTATGATTCCACATATCTATAGAAAAATGTTGGTCTGCTCCTGTAGTGTATAAACCTAAATTATTACCTCTGCCTGCATTGTTAAAGGTATGAACCTCGCCTGCTGTTAAAGCAGCATTTGCAATACCAAATCTAATATCACCTGTTGATTCAATACGCATTCTTTCTGCATAACTATTTGCGTTAATAGTTTGAAAAGCTAAATAACCGCTTCTTGCGCCAGCAGACTGATAATTTCCTTCCTTACCCCCAATAATTTTAGCTATACCTTGAGCTGCATCTGTTCTGAACTCTATATTTATTCTATCGCCAGTATTATTTTGGTCGTTAGAACTTTCTACAATAAGAGCTGTTCCGTCTGCTCTTTTAACATGAAAAGTTCCACCAGGACTCGTAGTTCCGACACCTACCAATCCAGTCTCACTAATATGCAACCTAGATACAGGAGACCATTGTGCATCTGCTGAACCACCACTACCATCAAAGGTAAAGAAATTTATATCTCCAGAGGTCATTTGTATACCGCTTGCCTTACCACCCCCGTCAAAATAAAAATTATTTCCGCTACCTACATAAGCGTTATTTAAAAAATGTGTGGCACTTCCATTTCCTCCACCACTATCTTGCAAAGTTGCTCCACCTACTTTTAATCCTTTGTAAGATGAAAGACCCATATTATTAAAATCAGTAGTTCCTATGCCTACGTTTTGGTCAGTGTCAATAGTGACTGCTGCTGAATCATTTTGTAATAAAACAACTTTAGCATCAGATGTTGTTCCAAATACTGCACTATTAGCCCAAGAACTATTCCCTACAGAACTA
>Ga0181563_10002467_pt1 | contig 17918 bp, 10 predicted proteins | sample 011ome_25_FD_133759 | JGI IMG/M metagenome (GOLD analysis project Ga0181563, IMG submission 133759) | Coastal salt marsh microbial communities from the Groves Creek Marsh, Skidaway Island, Georgia - 011512CT metaG (megahit assembly) | ecosystem: Environmental > Aquatic > Marine > Intertidal...
GTACGCACTCTGATCGAGCGGACGCTTCCACCACAACCATCACAGGAAACATCCGATGGCACTGCTACTTCGCAAACGCCTGATCCTGATCGAGACGGAGTCGACTTACGGGACGGATCCGACCCCGGACGGAGCAGACGCCGTACTCGTAAGGGATCTAAGCATCACGCCTCAGAGCAGTGATGTTGTCAGCCGCGATCTGATTCGTCCTTATCTGGGTGCATCTCAACAGCTGCTTGCAAATACTCGCGTTGAATGCACCTTCAGCGTTGAGCTTGTTGGGTCTGGCGCTGCAGGAACTGCTCCTCAGTACGGCAAGGCATTGAAGGCTTGTGGTCTTGCCGAGACCATTGTTGCCAACACCAGCGTCACTTATGACCCTGTCAGCTCCAGCTTCTCTTCGGTCACCATCCACTACAACATTGATGGCGTCCGTCACAAGATGACTGGTTGCCGTGGCAGCGTTTCTTTGACTGCAAACGTTGGTGAGATTCCGACCTTGGACTTCACCTTCACTGGCATCTACAACGCGCCAGATGACACGGCACTGCCGACGCCGACTTATGCCAACCAGGATGATCCTCTGATCTTCAAGAACGGCAACACCAGCAGCTTCGAGTTGCTGTCTTATGCAGGCGCTCTGCAGAGCTTCTCGTTTGACCTAGGCAACACCACGACCTATCGCGAACTGGTCGGCGGCTCCAAGGAAGTCCTGATCACTGATCGCGCAGCTTCTGGCTCTGTTTCTATCGAAGCAGTGCTTGTGGCAACGAAGGATTACTTCGCTGCTGCTGTTGATGATGACGCTGCCTTGGGCAACCTGCAGTTCACGCACGGCAACGTGGCCGGCAACATTGTTCAATTCACCTCCAGCAAAGTGGATATTGGCGATGTGGCTTACGGTGATTCTGACGGCATTGCGATGCTTGAGATCCCCTACACCTGCGTGCCGGATGCAGCAGCTAACGCTGAATTCGATCTGATCTACACCTGATACGGGGTGAAGATCAACACTGAGGGGAGCCTTTGCGGGCTCCCTTTTTTTGTGTATGCTGAGCCGGCTTATGCACTTACCTAATGGCTTTTGTTCGTAAGAAGGTCAAAACCTTCAAGTGGCCTGTTGAAGTAAAAGAGCCGAGCGAGACTAAGCCTGGAAAATTTGACAGTCATGAGTTCACTGCGATTTTTAATCGCGTTGCTCGTTCTGTGATTACCAGCATGGCTGACGAAGACGAGAACGCATTGCTGGAATTGATTCTTGCTGGTTGGGAAGGTATCGAGGAAGAAGATGGCACTCCGATCGTGTTTGACAAGAAAACACTGAAGGAGTTTGCAGATGATCCGTATTGGATCAAGGCTGTGATCAGCGCCTACACCGCCACCTATAACGAGGCTGAGGCGGGAAACTGAGAGAGGCCGCCATCTATTGGGCTAGTGGCGGCAAGCAAGTAGAAGACAAATCGCATGATGATGCTGCAGCCTTCGGGTTGCAGCTGCCCAAGAAGAAGGAGGAAAAGCCAGAGCACTTCGAGGTATGGGAAGAAAACTGGGAAGCAGTCACCATGTTTCTGCGGATGCAGACGCAGTGGACGACATCTATGGCTGGTTATGTTGGCTTGAAATACGAGGTGCTGCTGGGTTCCGGCGGCTTATTTGACCTATACAATGTGAAAGATCGCCGCGACGTGCTGGAGCGCCTTCAAGTCTTGGAGGCAACGGCCCTATCCGAACTGAGGAAACGCTCTGATGGCAAAGGCAATTGAAACGCTTTCCATCCAGCTCAAGTTCAAGGATGCCGGCAGTCAAGCTGTAATTGAAAAGCTAAAAGGTAGCCTTAAAAAACTCGAGCTAGGGGCTTCTGGCGCAAAACCTAAGATTGCATCACTGCGGAAAGAAATACTTGCGCAAGGTAATGCAAGCGTAAGAAGCGTTTCGAATATCAATGCTCAAAGGACTGCTCTTTCAGCATTGCGTGATGAGGCAAAGATTGGGGGCCGAGCTTTTAAGCAGCTGACACAAGATATTGCAAAACTTGATGCCCAGATGGGCAAGAGTGCCAAGACAACTCAAGGCCGTCCAGGCGGTGCTCGACAAGCAACTCAAATCGCCGGCGCTGTTATTTCAGGCGGCATTTTTGGCGGACCTGAAGGTGCGCTAGGTGCAGCCGGTGGTGCCGCACTAGGCGGAGTAGAGGGTGCATTCGCTGGCGCAGCAATTGGTGCGCAAGTAGGCGCATTCAGGGAGGCTTTGGCAGCCTCGGCGGAGTACGCAGCAGAGATCGGCAAGCTGCAAATTGCTTTAAAAGGTGTAACAGATGTCCAAGGCAATGCAGCAGCAAGTCAAGCAAATTACAGCGAAGCCTTAGAAGCTGCTGCTGAATCAACTAGGGATTACAACGTTCCGCAAGGGGCAGCGATTCGCGGAATCACTCGTCTTACAGCAGCTGTTACTGGTGCTGGCGGTCCTGTCGCTGATGCGGCAACTACGTTCCAAAACGTCACTGCTGCGATTAAAGCCACAGGTGGTTCAACAGAAGACGTGCGAGGCGCCATCACTGCAATGGTGCAGGTCTTCTCCAAAGGCAAGGTGAGTGCTGAAGAACTTTCCGGTCAGTTGGGTGAGCGCTTGCCTGGCGCCGTGACGTTGTTCGCTAAGGCGAACAAGATGACGCTGCCTGAACTTCAGAAAAACTTGAAAGCAGGCACCGTTGGCCTAAATGAGTTGATGAATTTCATCAGACAGCTAGGCGTTGAGTTTGACGGTACAGCCAAACAGATAGCGGCTTCTAATGAAGAAGCTGGCGCTCGTTTGATCGTTGCGTTTGACAATATGAAGCTGAGCGTGGGTGATGCGCTTAAGGATACTGGCGCTGAATTCCAAAATATATTTGGTGAATTTATTGAAGAAATTACCCCTAAGGTGACTGAGGCGGCTGAAAAGTTGGCCAAGGCTCTTGTGCCTGTCGCTAAAAATCTTGATGTTATTTTTGCAACTCTTGCTGGGATGGCCGCAGGTGCGGTGCTTGTTGTAATTGCAAAAGGAATAGCAGCAATTGTCAAAGCAGTTGTAGGAGCAAAAACAGCGATTGCTGGCTTGACTGCAGTGATGTCCTTGAATCCAATCTTCGCTGGTGCATTAGTTGCTGGAGGCATTGTTGCTGGCATCGTTGCTATAAACAAAGCAATCAATGGTCAAGCCGACGCCTTAGAAAGAGTCAAGAGAGCTGGAGCTGCAGAAGGTGCTACAGGCGCAGAAAAAGCTGAAGCAATCTCAACTGTCAAAGCACAAATTAGCGAGCAAAAAAGAATTATTGCTGATAATCAAGAAGGCGGAGGCGCAAGAGCTAGCGCAGCAAAGACTAGGAGAAGGCAGGCTGCAGAAAGAGAACTTGCAAGGCTGCAAGGTCAGCTTGCAGACATCACTCGTGCTCCGAAGAAAGACAAAGAAGGCAATATTTTCAAATACAAGCCTGTTGTTGATGAGGACGAAGATACCGGCTCAGGCACCAAGAGCACTCTGGCTCGGCGCATTGAGCAGGCCCAGGCGCTTGAAAGCCGGATGCAGCGGCAGCTTTTACTTTCTCAGCAGCAAACTCAAATTGGACGACTTCTTGCTCAGCAAGCAAATAAACGGTCTCAATTGGAAGAGAAAATTGCAAAATTGAAAAAAGATGGCACAAGCGAAGAGCTTGATAGGGCGGCAAAGTCAGCAACAGAAACCCTGCAAAAATCTCAGCAGTTAGAGCTGCAAACGCGAATCAACAAGCTTTACGATCAGGCGGTTCAGCCCCTTAATAACGCTATTGCCGCAATCAAAGAAAAGGCTGCAGCGGATAAGCGCTACAAAGAGCTGTTGGCTAACGGTATTAAGCCAGAACGAGCAAAAGATATTATCAATCTTGAAAAATTGAAGAAAAAAGCTATTGAAAGGCTCAATGTAGAAATCGATGTCCTTAAGGCGATTGTTGCGCAAGGAGGCGCGACGCAAGCTCAAATTGACGCCCTAGACGAGCTAATCAAAAAGCGCAAAGAAGCTGAGGGGATTGATCCTGAAGAGTCAACTGAAGGCGGCAGTTACAACGACGAAAAAAGCGAATTTGAAGACTTCAAGGAGTCATTTACTGCGGGCCTTGAAGACATGATGAATGTCGGGCCAAAGCTTGCCGGTGTTGCGTTAAATGCAATCGGCAGCATGACTGATGGTCTCATTGAAATGATCACTACTGGCAAGGCTAATTTCAAAGAAATGGCCGCTTCAATTTTGAAGGATATTGCCAAGATCATGGTGCAGGCCGCGATTGCTGGTGCGGTCAAGAAAATGTTTGGCTTGGCAGATGGTGGTGTGATCCAAAGCGGTCGCATTCAGCCATACGCAAAAGGCGGAGTGGTTTCTGCACCCACATTTTTCCCAATGGCGGGTGGTGACGTTGGCTTGATGGGTGAGGCCGGCCCTGAGGCGATTATGCCGTTGAAGCGTGGAGCTAATGGCAAGCTTGGTGTCGAGGTAGCAGGTCGAAGTAATGCAGTTGATGCAATGAATCGTTATTCACGTCGCAACACAAGTGCAGCAAGTGGGGGCATGTCTTCTGAGGATGAAGCGATTGCGGCAGTGCAAGGATCAGCAGCACCAATTGACGTTCGTTACACCGTGGAACGTATTAACAGCGTTGACTATGTGACTGCTGATCAGTTTCAGCGTGGAATGCGACAGGCTGCAGCTCAAGGTGCAGACCAAGGAGAGAAGCGTGCCTTGTTTACCCTTAGGCAAAGCACCGGACAACGTAAGAGGATTGGTCTCTGATGTCATCAGCACTCGCTTTCGCTCACTACTTGATTCTTGAAACCAATGACGCGACACAGTCTTTTCATTTTCAAAACTACTGGGTCTCAGAGGACGCTTCTTACAGCGGCGTGGCTTACGGTTTTCTGCCTTTTGCTTTTTCAGGCATGACCGTAACTAAGTCTGGAGACAATCAACCTGCAACTCTCGCTTTCCCAAATAACGAGCTGACAAGACCTTGGGCAACTGATGCAGTCGAAAACGAGTTTATTGCCAAAGTGAGAACAATGATTATTGATGCTGACGACAAAAGCAACCCCACCTCTCTGAATGAATATGTGGCACAGGTTGTTAGCGGTAAATGGGACAGCACTTCTTTGACGTTGGAGCTTGCGTCAGTTTTTGATGCGGTTGGCGGAGACGTGCCACGAAAGCGTTTAACGAAAGATCTTGTGGGCCATTTGCCATTGACTAGTAACGTCAGGGTTGCGTGATTGACTTAATCGGTAAGCCCTATGTTTTAGGTGCTGACGGCACCGGCCCAGACGGAGCAATCGACTGCATTCACTTGGTTTATGTGGTGTTGGATCGGATGGGGATTCCAACGCCTAAGTTTCAGGATGACTGGTATAACCAGAGCGTTAGTCAGTATGGGCGAGACTTGTTGAAATGGGGAACTCGAGTTGACGAACCACAGTACGATGGGGACGTGTTACTGCTAAACCAGGGTGATCCTGTTTTTGCAGTCGTTTGGAGCAAAGGATGTCTCTACATCAACAGGCATTTGAAGGCGGTGGCATGGTGCCCTATCGGCACCCTCTCCAACAGCCATTGCTTCCGTATGAAAAACGGCTGATCCAAGCATTAGGTTGCACCGAGGAAGAATATCGACAATTTGCACAAGAGGTGGAGCGGCGTGTTAGCGAACGTCCTGAAGAGTATGCGCATATTCCCGATGTGCAAAACACAGGCTTTGAACCCTTTCTCATACAGCTTGCGATTGGCCTAGTAGCAGGTGCAGCTGCGTATTTTCTTACGCCAAAACCACCTGAGGCTAAGAGCACACGAGTTCGTCAAAAGAAACTTGGCGGGGTTCAAGGGCGAGACATTTATACCCCAACAGTTGGTTTTGATTCAGCTCAAGATCTAGCTGAATACGGGCAAATCGTTCCAATCGCATTCACTCGCAAAGAAACGCTGCCAAATGGCAGCACATCAGGGGGTTTGCTGGTTTCGCCTCAGCTGGTGTGGTCGCGAATGAAGAGTCGTTATTCTTTTCAGATCGCTGAAATGGTGATGATCGTTGGGCAAGGCCCAATGGATCTTCCCGATCTTGCGGGAATTTTTCTAGGCAATAATGCGCTTGATGCTGTTTACGAAGACTATTTTGATTTTTTCTATACGAATGGATCAGTAGACAAAAGCCGACTAAAGAATTTTCACCGTCGCTATGGCAATTTTATTGAGCCTAGCGGCGACGAGGCGTTTACTGCCCCAAGTAGTGGCGCTTTGGACTCAGTTGCATTTTGTGGAGCGTTTACGCCTTCATCTCAAACAAAATTTGGTGTTTATTCAGGAATCCCAAACGGCACTCCGTATAGGCCTGACTGGAGGATTGTCTCTATTCCGCAAGGGCCTTTAAAAGCCACAGCAGAGCGGCAAAAGAAAAACGAGCAGAAAAAATATGTTGATCAGTATTTGATGGACAAACATAAATTTGGCGGCAACGCTCCACAGGACGACAAGGAAAAGGATAAACAGGGTTCAGAGAACGCTGGAATGCCAGGCACCGGCACTAACTATGTGCGTCGTGTAGGCGTTTTCAGGCACATACGAGCAGCTGATGGCCTTGTGACTCAGGCTGACTACCAAGTCAGAGAAACAAGCAAGCATGGGCATGAAAGCTGGAAAAACGTAAAAACAGAGGTTGAGTGCGTCGTTGGGGATAAGATTGAAATTTTAATTGGCAAAGGCACGCAGGCTATTGAGCCTTTTGGCCCATCTCCAGGTTTTGATCCTGTTGATCTATCTGACATCCGTGCATCAATTCAGTCAGAGTGCGCTCGTTATGACCAGATGTTCCCTCTTGGGGCAACGTTCATGATTGGCCGAATGACTTTTAAAGTTATAGGACGAGCAATAGATGGTCGTTTTGATCCTGATGTAGACGCAGACGACGGCCAAACAATAACTCTTGAGTGTATTGAAAGGTGGAGTTCTAAGCAAAATAGGCTTGGAATTGTTGCTAAAGCTGCTTTAACTAAGAGGAGTCATTTGCCCTACACCGAGGGTGATGATGCCATAACTGAAGCGTTTTATCCGATCCTTCGTTATGAGCTTGGCACTGTCAGAAATACGAGAGCTTGTGACGTTACTGAGATAGGAATTAAGTCTCAAGTCTGGGCAAAATTTAACGGCATTACGCACTTTGGGCCTCTCCCAACTCCTCGTAAGGTAGCTGCGGGCAATAAAGAGGACATTTCTTATACGGAAGGCAAGATATCTGCTTACGCTCATCGCGTGTCTTTCTTTGGAATTGACGTTCGTCCAAGTAATTACGATGCGACCATAAATGGTGGCAGAAATAATGGCTGGGAAAATATGGCTGGTGGATACTTGTTTGCCGTTGTCGGTGACGCTCCAGTTGATATCTACAACTCAATTCAAATCAAGCATCAAAGAAGAGATCAGTACGAATACAGGTTTAGACCGTTTGAAAGCTCGAGTATCACCAAAGGTGGCACAGGCGGTGGAACGCAGCCTGTTTTGTCTTTGGACCAAAGAGCTGAATTGCAGACTTATCAAGTAACCACGCCTCACTACGGCACTTTCACTATTACAACCAAAGGTACGCTCATCGAGCCGCAGCGATTTTATGTTCACAAAGAAATGGCAGCAAGGCACGATCAAGACTCTGAGGAGCAGAGCATTGTTGTCAGCTACCAAACACCTGAAAAAGATACAGACAACTACATTTTAACGCTTGAGCATATTAAAGCGCTTGAAACAAAAGCCAACTACGAGGCAGGCGAGGAAATTCGTTTCAATACTTTTAGCAATATATTTTCCAACCTTATGGGTTTAGACCCATGGAAAAACGACTTACCCCTTGGCACAAAAGCCGTAAAAGAAAATTTCCAATACAGCAGGGAAGGAAATCGAAAGGTGTTCATGAATGTTCACCTTGTAGCTGTTTATCGAGACATGGGACTAGCTCACGGCAGAGATAAATGGTGGGCGCTTGATTATTACGAACTTGTCAGGGTTGAAGGCAATTTCAAAGATGGCGAGACCTTTGTAAAAACTGCTAGAAATGGCAATGATGTCCAATTTGGCTGGACATTTAGATTAACTCATCCATACAAACTTGGAGAGGCTCAGTCTGAAACTAACCGCCTCTTCCAGCGCTTTAGTGGCGTTGCTGAGGTCTCTCATTATGGAGATTTGATTAGCAGAAGCTGTGACAGTGGCCCTGAGCATGAAGTTATTTACGTCAACGAATCTCTTGCTGAAGATAAAGCTCCTGTTTACGCCGGTTGCGCTGTTGCTGGCCTCAAACTGAAGTCAAGTGACAACTTTAATCAGCTTGATCAAGTCCGCTTGTACATGGATCAAGGGTTGAAAGTCGAGCGTTTAATTGACAACGATACGGCGGCAAGCAACTTGCTAACTGACTTGCTTTGGTACTTGGTGACGAACAAGGACACTGGAGCGGGCGAGCTGCTGAACAGTTCCTTGGTTGATAAGGCTGCACTGACAACGACCGGGCGCTACTTGCGTGCCAACAGGCTTTACTGGGACGATGTAATTGCTGAGCCTATCAATCTGCGTTCGTGGTTGGTAGATCAAGCCGCAGGCGTGTTGTGCTTCGTTGGCCTTAAGAACGGCAAGCTTAATTTAGAACCGGCTCTTCCTTATGACTCTAATTACGAGATCAACGCTAACGAGCCAGTGCCAATTTCGGCAATGTTTACGGGCGGCAATATCATTGAAGACAGTCTCGAAATAAACTGGCTTGAGCTTGAAGAGCGCAAGATGTTTAAGTCAACTATTATTTACAGAGAGTCGCAGCTCAATGAGTTTCCCGAAGAAAAAACATTGATTGCCCATTACAACGGCGACCAAGATCTCCCTACTGAGCAGTTTGATGCGCCCTTTATTACAAGCGATGAGCACGCGCAGAAAGTTGCTCGTTACTTCTTGGCGCTGCGCAAATACCTTACGCATACGATCACATTTAGGACACTGCCCTGGGGTTTAAACCTTGAAGCAGGGAAGTTTATTCGTGTTGCTACAGAGCTAAGTCCATACCGCCCAGACAACAACGGCATCGTTACTGCTGATGGAACAGTGGTTTCCGTTTCAGAGCTTGCTGATGGCAGCCACGATGTTTACTTCTGGCAACGTCGCACAGGAGAGGCGCAGGACACGGTCCAAGAAGGCTCGCTGCAAATCAGTGGCGGCAAGGCGCAAAACCTGTTCGATTCAGTGTTTAGCGTCAAGGGGGGCAGTCATGCAGACGAGCAGATCTACCAAATTGAAGCCCTGGACATTGATCAAGATGGCATCGTCACGATCAAGGCAGGCAACTATGCAGTTGACTCTGAGGGTCGGAGCAAGATCGCAATCGACGTGATTGACACTGCTAACGCGATTACACTGGTGGGACCGTCCATTGAAGACTGATGGCCTTCCCTTCCCATAAGCCTACTGGTCGGTCTTTTGACGCTGGTGACTACTCCTACAAAACGTTCAAATCTCAGTCGGGCAAAGAGGTCCGAATCTTGTACGGTGACAAACGCACCGGCATGAAATTACAGCTGCAGTATCAAAATATCGGCGACAATCAAGCGGATGACTTTATCGGACATTATGACCAAGTCAAAGGCGGCTTCGAGACGTTCACGCTTCCCGATGAATTTAGGGCAGGCTTTGAAGGTGTCGCGGAACGGATTGACGTAGCAACTGGCAACAAATGGCGGTATGAGTCTGCTCCGCAGCTAACACAGGTGCGTCCTGGGGTTAGCACTGTTACAGTCAATTTAATTGGTGTGCTCTGATGGCAAAGGTTTACACCGGCAGAGACGGCGTAATGCAGCTTGCTGGCGCGACCCTTGCCAAGGTCGTCAGTTTTTCGCTGCAAGCCAGTCTTGAAACACTCGAGACCACAACCCTAGGCGACAACCTCAGAAGCTACAGCCCAGGGGTGACAGGTTATTCAGGCAGTGCGACATTGCTGTACTACAAGGACGACAGCAATAACATCAACACAACAGACCTTCTCAATAAGCTTTACAAGACTGGCACTGATGGTGTTGGCAGCTCTGACACTGTTGAGCTGACGTTCCGCTGGATTGATGGAGCAGACAACAACGACATTAAACTGACTGCTTATATCACAAGTGCCTCGATCGGAGCGGCGACTGGCGATATCGTGCGGGCAGAGATTAGCTTCCAAGGCACAGGCGCTCTGTCTACGGTTACCATCTCATGAGTGTTTACTTAGGCACTTTCGGCGAGGTTGAACTCAAACGTGAGTTTGACGGGACCGATTTGCAGTCAACAATTAATCCGTCAGACGTAAACGCAACCAAGAAACGTTTCAGTTTCGACTTTGATCATGGCCAGCTTTTAACTGGCGATCAGATTGAGATTACAAGTACAGACGGGTCTGCGCTTGACTTTATCGATAGCTACACAAAAACAAGCGTCAAAAAATTCATCTACGTTGACGAATTAGACGGTATTTTCCTTTACGACAGCTTTGCACATGCAGTTGCTGGTGGCACAACAAACGCCACTGCCTTGGCAACGCCTGCAAACGATATTCCAATCAAAGTTGTCGTTGAAAACAGTGACTACCGAGTTCTTGGCCGTGTTCAAAGCTATGAGCTAAACACTCAACGCGAGACTGTTGACGTTACGACATTGTCCGATGAGTTCAGGAATCGCATTGGCACGTTGATGTCTGGATCTGGCCGAATGGCCTGCGAATGGGAGTACACCGGAGATACAACAAAAGAGCTTCCTAATTACCTTTTGGAACTGATTTTGCGCACAAAGGTTGGCAGTAGTTTTAAGGGGCGTTTTTACATCAAAACTTCTGGCTACAACCCTGCCAATCACTCAGATGCAAACAACGACGCAGTTTGGTATGAGGTTAGTGGCGTCTTGACCGCCTGTGCGGTGCAGTTCACGCCAAATCAAATGGTGCAAATCACTGCAGACTTCATCACCACAAGCAAAATTGAAATTCGTATGGATCTTGAGGTGCAGGGCAAGCTGCTTCAAGAGAATACGGACGAGATTCTGCTTGAGCAGGGCGCAACAGACGCAATCCTGCTGGATCCATAGTTGTGACGGCTCTATGATGAGCCCATCGTGGTTCATGCGTAGGGTTTCATGGCTGACCTTAAGATCAGTGCCCTTAACAGCCTTGCTGGGGCTGATCTGGTCGCAGCAGACGTGGTTGCTGTCGTTGACGACAGTGCGAGTGAAACTAAAAAGCTAACGGTCAGCGATCTAATCGCAAACGGCACAACGCTGATCTCTGACGCAACGATTCCAAGCGCCAAGATTCTGTTTGCCGCTGGAGCGATTGACACTGCAGAGCTGGCAGCGTCTGCGGTCGAAACTGCAAAGATCAACGACTCGGCTGTGACGGCAGCCAAGTTGGCAGATAACTCCAGTGTGACACTTGTGTCAACGCTGCCTGCGTCTGGCGATTTTACTGGTCAGATCGCGCTGGATACTGACGACGACAAGATTTATATCTGGGACGGATCTGCCTGGGATTCAGTCAAAGGTGCTGGTTCGATCAACGTCGTTAACGGCAGCACCAGTGGCATCGTCAACATCACCACGTCTACCAGTGGTGACACGGTCACGATTAGCACGTCTTTAGACGACACCTCTGCGGCAGCTAACTTCCTTGCCGGTCCGACTGGTGCTGGTGGAACGGTTGGTTATCGCGCTATTGCAGGAAGCGATCTGCCTAAGGCCACAACCTCTACGAAAGGCGCTGTTGTCGTCAATGGCAACGGCCTGACGATGAGCAATGACGAAATTCAAATTAACAACAGCGTTACAGCCGAGACAACGAACCATCACGTCGTTCAATACGACGCTAATGGTCTGATTACGGCTGGTCGTGAAATTACTGGGGCTGACATCCCATCGGCAACGTCTTCTGTTAAAGGTTCTGTCTTTCCTGGAACTGGACTTGCTGTAACTGCTGCAGGTGAGCTGAATCACAGCAATAACATCACCGGTGGAACCTTTACGAAGGTCACTGTTGACACTGAGGGTCACGTCACCGCCACAACAGATCTGGTTGCTTCAGACATTCCTGATCTGCCAGCAAGCAAGATTACGACCGGCACTCTGCCGACTGAGCGTCTTGCTAATGACGCGATTACTTCAGACAAGCTTGCCAATGAATCGACCACCAAGTTCATTGGTGCGGGCGCTACTGACAATGTGGTGACATTTCCCGACGGGGACTTCAAGGGTCAGTTCGCGTACGACGAGAAGAACGAAGACCTGTACGTCTATACCGGAAACTCCTTCATCCCTATCACTGTTATCAGCGGCAACCTTGTTAACGCTGGAACGTATAACGCCAGCACTAATTTGATTAGCAGTGTCACAACTGCTGGTTCTGCTGCTGGTTTTACGAGTGGTGGTTCGTTGCCGACACCAGCAACCACCAACCTGAACTATTACGTCGTTGTTGACACAAGCGGTACTGGTTCAGGTGCTGCACCTAGCGTTGCGCTAGCGCCACCCGACATGCTCGTGTCTTTGGGCACAGGAGCAACGTTCCAGTTGGTGGACGTTTCAAACGCTATTGCTGGTCAAACTGCAGCAAACATTTCTGTTGTTCCGGTTGGTTCGATTGCAGCAACTGATGCTCAGGCTGCGCTTCAAGAACTTGACACTGAGAAGCTGCCAAAAGCTGGCGGCACGATGACCGGCAACCTTGAACTGGGTGATGGCATTGTCATTGTCTTTGAAGGTGCGACGGCTAATGATTACGAAACCACGCTGACGGTTACTGATCCCACGGCTGATCGGACAATCACGCTGCCTGATGAGACTGGTACGGTCCTGACAACTGGGGCTAGCGGCGCTGTAACTAGCGCAATGATTGCAGACGGCACAATCGTCAACGCTGACATCAGCGCATCTGCTGGAATTGCTGTCAGCAAGCTGGCGAACGGTACTGCACGTCAACTGCTGCAGACTGATTCGACGGGTGCAGATGTTGAGTTCACTAGCAATATCGACGTTCCTGGAACGCTTGATTGCACAGGCGCTGGCACGTTCGATTCAAGCTTGACCGTTACTGGCGTTATCAACGCAGACGGCAAGGTCAAGTTCCCTGCTGGAACGGCAGCACTGCCAAGTTTTTACAACGGCACAGATACAGATACTGGTCTGTACTTCAGTGCAGCCAATGAAATCTCTGTATCAACTGGCGGCACGCAGCGTGTTGTTGTTGATAGCAGCGGCAATGTTGGCGTTGGTGTCGCAAGTCCAAGTCAGAAGCTGCATATCCAAGGCACTGGCACGACCAGAATGCAAATTACTGGCGGATCTTCTGCCACTGCACGCATCAATTTCGGCGATACAGATGATCCAGATATTGGCATGATTATTTATGACAATGCCAATAACTCACTCCAGTTTGTTACAAACGTCCAAGAAAGGCTCAGGATCGACTCGAGTGGGAACGTGGGCATCGGCACCTCGTCGCCTGATCAAAGATTAGAAGTTTCATCCAGCTCATTAGGCACGGCAGTAAAAATATCAACATCTGCTAATCAATCCGCTGTAGGCGACGTCCATGGTGAAATAGTTTTTGAAGGCAAAAATAGCAGTGGAACGGTATATGAAACTGCAGAAATTAAATCAGTTTGTGAAAGCAGTGCTGGCACTAGAATGGCTGGACTGGCATTTACTACTTCTGGCCCAACCCCAGGAGTTCTTTCGGAAAAGCTGAGAATTGATTCCTCAGGGCGGTTGTTGGTTGGGACGTCTAGCGCGCAAGGCAATAGTCTTTTGCAGGTTGAAGGCGACTCTTCGTCTGGAGCCGCGCAAGGTTCTCTTTCACTACGTCGCGGCTTAAATACTGCTGCCATCGGGGGTAATGTTGGAGCAGATCTCGGACAAATTACATTTGGAGGTAATGACGGAACTGTTGCAGCAACAATTAGATCTCAGTCAGATGCAACATGGAGTTCAACGAGTGATTGCCCAGGAAACATTCAATTTTTAACAACTGCAGATGGTGCGTCTTCTGCGACGGAGCGAGTCAGAATCGACAGCTCTGGACGGTTATTGGTGGGATCTGGCGCGGCTGCAACGCCTCTAGCCGATGATGGTGGTCTTGATATATCAAGTAACAACAGCGCCATAGTAATTGGCGGCAGTGGGTCCGGCGCTAGAGCAAACAATGCCACTAAAGATGGCAAGATAGTGGCTGCTCACTATACAAATACAGAAGAGCCAGTTGTAATTGTTAGAGCTATTTCAACCTCTACTGAAAACACCCTTTACTGGGGCGGCTTTACTGGCACTAGCAACGCTGCTACAAGCCATAGGTTTTACACAGCAGCAAATAACACCACAACCAGTGGCAGCGAGCGGATGCGAATCGACAGCTCGGGGCGGTTAATAATTGGAGCTAGCAGCGCAAGAGTTGTTGGAACAACTAGACAATTCACGATTGAAGGCACAGATTCTCCGACCGCAAGTGCTTCGATATTTAGAAATTCGAATAGTGCTGGTGGAGCAGTTCTTGCGCTTGGAAAATCTAGAGGAACATCTAATGGAAGCAGCACTGTTCTTCAAAGTGGTGATCAAGCAGGTGCGATATTTTTCAATGGAGCTGATGGCACTGATGCAGTTAGTCAAGTTGCATCAATTTCTGCTGAGATAGATGGCACTCCTGGCAGTAATGACATGCCAGGAAGACTAGTTTTCAATGTGACAGCTGATGGCTCAGATACTGTGACGGAGGCGATGCGAATCGACTCGAAGCAGCGCGTCACTGTTAAGGCTGGTGCGATTGCAGAGATTGATGCACTAACCGATGCCGCCACAATCACGCCTGACTTGGCAACCTCTTGCAACTTCAGCGTTACGCTTGCTGGTAACCGCACACTTGCTAATCCCAGCAACATTACTGCTGGTCAATCTGGTTCAATTTTTGTCACTCAAGACGGCACAGGTAGCCGCACCTTGGCGTTTGGCAGTTACTGGGACTTTGCAGGTGGAACGGCACCTACGTTGACGACTACTGCTAGCGCAGTTGACCGCATCGACTACATTGTTCGTAGTAGCACGTCGATCCACGCGGTCGCAACTCTGGCGTACTCATGAGCGTTTTTCATAACAACATTCTTGCTGGTGCGTCAGGCGCTGGCGGTGCTGCGGAATTTACGATTGAACGCAGCTTGCGTTTTAACAAGGCTGATTCTGCATACCTTAGTCGCACTCCATCGTCTGCAGGTAATCGCAGGACGTGGACTTGGAGCGGTTGGGTAAAACTTGGGAGACTTGCAAGCGATTCAAACGTGCATGGACATTTGATGCGCGTCAATGCTGGGCCAGAGACTGCTATCCGGTTCAAGAAAGACGGCCAAAAAGACTGCATTCAATTCTTTACTTTTAGCGGCGGTTTGACTTCTGACATTCAAACCGACGGAGTATTTAGAGACCCTGCGGCTTGGTATCACATTGTCGTTGCATGTGATACGACTCAAAGCACTTCATCGAACAGGGTGAAAATCTATGTAAATGGCGTATTGCAGACGCTGTCTACATCGACATACCCATCGCAAAATTATGACACTAGTTTTAACACGACTAATGCACATGCCATCGGTGCAACTGCTTCAGGATCTGAATTTTTCGATGGCTATCTAGCCGAAGTCAACTTTGTCGATGGCACGGCACTTGCTGCGTCTGATTTTGGCGAATACGACAGCGACAATGTTTGGCAGCCTATAGATTATTCTGGGTCGCGAGGAACAAATGGTTTTCGTTTAGATTTTAGTGACAACAGCAGCACATCTGCTCTTGGCAACGATGCAGCTGGCAGCAATAATTGGACGGCTAATAATTTTTCTGTTACGGCAGGCGTAGGGAATGATAGCCTAATCGACTCGCCGATGAATTACACAGCAGATTCTGGCAATAACGGTGGCAACTACTGTGTAATGAATCCACTGACCAGTAATGGCGCAATTACATTTAGCAATGGCAATCTAGATACTGTCAATCCAGGAGGAACTGGTGATAACCCTCGTGGGACGATAGGTGTTTCATCGGGAAAATGGTATTGGGAGTGTGAAATTACAGCTTTTGCCGGTGGTTTTCACGTTGGTATAGCCACGCCAGAGTCGAAAAATCAAGGTTTTCTTGGCAACAACGCTGGTGAATGGGCGTATGGGGATAGCGGCAAAAAATACATAGAAGGTTCTGCCTCAAACTATGGAGCAAGTTTTGCGTCTGTTGGCGAAGTAGTCAGCGTGGTTTTTGATGCTGACGCTGGGACGCTTACTTTTTGGAACGACGGAGTTTCTCAGGGGCAAGCCGTTAGTGGACTAACAAACGGGCCATACCTCCCTGCTATGTACGCACGAGTTGGCAGCACTGGCGGTTCTTGGAACTTTGGCCAAAGGCCATTTGAATACACGCCACCAAGCGGCTATAAAGCACTCTGCACGCAAAATTTAAGCGACCCAACGATTGCCGATGGTTCGGATTATTTTGACGTAAAAACTTATTCGGGCACCGGTAGCAGTCAGTCAATTAGCGGGCTGAGTTTTAGCCCTGATCTAGTTTGGATCAAAAATAGATCCGTGAATGACACTCACGCAATTCTTGATACCCATAGAGGCACCAATACAGTGCTTTCTTCCAACCTCACCAACGGTGATCGAACTGAGGGGGGAAGTCTTACAGCGTTTAACTCCGATGGATTTACTGTTGGCGGCTACAACGACACCAACAGAAACAATAGTAACTTTGTTGCGTGGACTTGGGACGCAGGGTCATCAGCATCAAGCAACACTGATGGAACCATGACTTCCAGTGTCCGGGCCAATACGTCTGCTGGATTCTCGATGTGTACTTATACCTCGCCAAATAGTTCTAGCAACCAGAGTTTTGGGCATGGATTAAATGCAAAACCAGATTTTGTTATCGTCAAAAACAGGGACTCTTCTTACAACTACGACATTTACCACAGTTCACTGGGATATAATTCATCACTTATTTTTACAACAGCCGTGACAAGAAGCGGTGCGTTTAGTGCTGGGCCTACGTCTACCGTCGTTAATACAAAGCATGACTATACGCATGTAAATACAGATGACTACATAGCGTATTGCTGGACCGCTGTCGAGGGATTTAGCGCGTTTGGTTCATATGAAGGTAACGGAAACGCTGATGGTCCATTTGTTTACACCGGAATACGCCCAGCATTCATTATGGTGAAGAATACAAGCAGTGCAGATGACTGGTGCATTGCTGATACTACTCGTAGTAGTCATAACGTTCAAGACGAAACACTTTTTCCAAACAGCAGCAATGCAGAGGATACAGGTAGTTTTTACATAGACGTATTGTCAAATGGTTTTAAACCTAGACACAGTTCGGGTAAGTGGAATAGTTCGGGCCATACGTTTATCTACGCCGCATTTGCTGAGCATCCCTTCAAAACCGCCCGTGCGCGGTAATCTTTAATCATCGCCATCACGGTCATGTTTACACTCAACGGTCAGCGCATTCCATACGACAAAGCATGGACGCATCCTGATACGGGTGTGCAGTATCCAGCGAATTGGATGCGCCTGGCCACGCTTGAGGAGAAAGAAGCTATTGGCTTGGTCGAAGAGGCTGACCCTGCAATCGCTGTCTGGGATCAGCGGTTTTATTGGGGCGTAGACAACCCCAAGCAGCTGGATGACGTTACCGATGACGACGGCAACACCACGACTGGCTTGAAAACGCTGTGGAAAAACAAACAAAACGAGACTGCCGCAAGCTTGCTCGCCCCATCTGATTGGCGCGTTGTCAAAGAGCTTGAGGTCAACAGCAGCTTTAGTGCCGCTAAAACAGCGTTTCCA
>Ga0181563_10002473_pt1 | contig 17896 bp, 18 predicted proteins | sample 011ome_25_FD_133759 | JGI IMG/M metagenome (GOLD analysis project Ga0181563, IMG submission 133759) | Coastal salt marsh microbial communities from the Groves Creek Marsh, Skidaway Island, Georgia - 011512CT metaG (megahit assembly) | ecosystem: Environmental > Aquatic > Marine > Intertidal...
ATCATGAGCCGCAGCGCGATCCTCCCGAACCGCGGCATGGCCGACCGGCTGAGCGCGCTTTTCTGGCGCCGCCCGACCGTGCTGCTTCTGCTCCTGATCACCCCGCCGCTTCTCTGGCTCTTCGTGGTCTACCTCGGCTCTCTCGCCGCGCTCCTTCTGCAAAGCTTCTATTCGATCGACGAGTTTTCCGGCGTTGTGGTCGAGGAGTTCACGCTCAAGACCTATGGCGAGCTGTTCCGCGCCGCCAATATGGACATCATCATCCGCACTCTCATCATGTCGGCTTCGGTCACGCTGGCCTCGGCGGTGATCGGCTTTCCCGTCGCCTATTTCGCCGCCCGCTATGCCCGTGGCCGCTGGAAGGCGGTGTTCTACCTCGGGATCATGCTGCCCCTGTGGTCGTCCTATCTCGTCAAGGTTTACGCGTGGAAGCTGATCCTCGCCAAGGAAGGCATCATCACATGGGCCGCCGAGAGGGTCGGCCTCGGCTTCCTGCTCGATGCGGTGCTGGCCCTGCCGGGGGTAGGGGGCAATTCGCTTTCGACCTCGTTCATCGGCACATGGCTTGTCTTCGTCTATGTCTGGCTGCCGTATATGATCCTGCCGATGCAGGCCTCGCTCGAACGCGTGCCGGTTTCGATGCTCGAAGCCTCGTCCGATCTTGGCGCCAGCCGCGGTCAGACCTTCCGCACGGTCGTCTTGCCGCTCGCCATGCCGGGGGTGATCGCCGGCTCTATCTTTACCTTCTCGCTGACGATGGGCGATTATATCATCCCCCAGATCATCGGCACCTCGGCCCGTTTCATCGGCCAAGCCGTTTACCAGCTTCAGGGCACCGCCGGAAACATCCCGCTTGCCGCCGCCTTCGCGGTCGTGCCGATCCTGATCATGTTGGTCTATCTCTCGCTCGCCAAGAGAGGAGGGGCCTTCGATGCACTCTGAAGCACGTCCCTCAAAAGGCCTGACAGCCGCGGCCATCGGCGGCCTTCTGTTCCTGCACCTGCCGATCCTCCTGATCTTTCTTTATGCCTTCACAACCGAAGATCGCACCTATCAGTTCCCGCCGCCGGGCCTGACGACCAAATGGTTTGCCGTGGCGTGGAACCGTGCCGATATCTGGCCGCCGCTCTATCTCTCCCTCAGGGTTGCCGCGATCTCGACAGCAATGGCGATGGTGCTCGGAACGCTGGTCGCCGCCGCCATGGCCCGCTCGCGGTTTTTCGGGCGCGAGCAGATCTCGCTTCTGATCATTCTGCCCATCGCGCTTCCCGGCGTGATTACCGGCATGTCGCTGCGCTCGGCCTTCGCGGTCATGGATATTCCCTTCTCGACGCTCACCATCGTCATGGGCCACGCGACCTTCTGTATCGTGATCGTCTATAACAATGCCGTGGCGCGGTTCCGTCGCCTTTCGGGCGCGGTTCTAGAGGCTTCCGCCGATCTTGGCGCCAACAGCTTCCAGAGTTTCCGCTATGTCCTTTTGCCCAACCTCGGCTCGGCGCTGCTTGCGGGCGGGATGCTGGCCTTCGCCCTGTCGTTCGACGAGGTGATCGTCACCACCTTCACCGCCGGCCAGCAATCGACGCTGCCGATCTGGATGCTGAACGAGCTGGTGCGCCCGCGTCAGCGGCCCGTGACCAATGTGGTGGCGATCGTCGTCTTCGTCACCACCTTCTTCCCCATTCTCATCGCCTATTACCTCACGCGCGGCGGCTCAGAGACCGCTGGCGGAGGCAAATGATCCAAGGGAGTAGACCCATGAAAATCGAGACCAATCTTCTGATCGGCAACAGCTTCGAGACAGGGCAAGACGCCGCCGAACAGGTGTTCAACCCGCGCACTGGCGAGGTCATCCTCGACGTGCCCGAAGCCTCGACCGCGCAGGTCGACCGCGCCGTGGCCGCCGCCCGCAAGGCCTTTGACACATGGTCGCGCACCACCCCCGGCGAACGCGCCGCAGCGCTCCTTCGGATCGCCGACCGCGTCGAGGCCGAGGCCGATGGTTTCGCCGCGCTCGAGGCGCTCAATTGCGGCAAGCCGATCAACGCCGCCCGTGGCGACGAGATTCCCGCCATCGTCGATTGCTATCGTTTCTTCGCCGGTGCCGTCCGCACCCAGCATGGCATGGTCGCGGGTGAATACCTCGAAGGCTTCACCTCGATGATCCGCCGCGATCCCATCGGCGTGGTCGCCTCGATCGCCCCGTGGAACTATCCCCTGATGATGATGGCGTGGAAGCTTGCCCCCGCCATTGCGGGCGGCAATACGGTGGTCTTCAAACCCTCTGAGCAGACGCCTTTCACTGCGCTGAAAATGGCCAAGATCCTTGCCGAAGAGCTGCCCGAGGGCGTCGTCAACGTCATCACCGGTCGCGGCCATTCGGTCGGCAACTATCTCATCAACCATCCGCAAGTCGACATGATCTCGATCACCGGCGATGTGGCGACCGGCAAGAAAATCCTCGACGCCGCCGCCAAATCGGTCAAGCGCACGCATCTGGAACTGGGCGGCAAGGCTCCGGTCATTGTGTTCGATGACGCCGATATTTCCGAGGTCGTCGAGGGGCTGACCGCCTTCGGTTTCTACAACGCGGGCCAAGACTGCACCGCCGCCTGCCGCATCTACGCAAGCAAGAAGGTTTACGACAAACTCGTGGCCGATCTGACCTCTGCCGTCGCGGGCATCCAGCTTGCCAATGACGACGATACCACCAACGAGATCGGACCGCTGATCAGCTTGCGCCAGCGCGACCGCGTGGCGAGCTTTGTCAACCGCGCCCGCGAGCTTAATCACATCGAGGTCACGACCGGCGGCCATGTGATGGACAAAGGCTATTACTACAAGCCTACCGTCATCGCCGGCGCCCAGCAAAGCGACGAGATCGTCCGCCGCGAGGTTTTCGGCCCCGTGGTTTCCATCACCCCCTTCTCGGACGTCGATACCGCCGTCGCCTGGGCCAACGACAGCGACTATGGCCTTGCCTCCTCGGTCTGGACCAAGGATGTGGGCCGCGCCATGGCGACCGCGGCGCGCCTGCGCTACGGCTGCACATGGATCAACACCCACTTCATGCTCTGCAACGAGATGCCCCACGGCGGCCTCAAGCAATCGGGCTACGGCAAGGATATGTTGTCCTATGCGCTCGAGGATTACACCGTCGTGCGCCACCTCATGCTCAAGCATTGATCAAAGGGCGGGGGCGGCACGCGCCGCTCCTTGCCAGCGCCTGTCGCACAACTATGGTCGGCATCAGAACCCAGAGGTGCCCCATGCCCGACTTTCAGGTCTTCGACGGCCATAACGATTTCCTCTACCGCCTCCAGACCCACCCCGAGCGCCGTGCCGCGCTCTGGCCGAATGGCGACGGCTCGGGCCATCTTGACCTTCCACGGATGCGCAAGGGCGGCTTTGTCGGCGGCTTCTTTGCCATGTATATCCCCTCGCCCGAGGCCGATCCCAAGATCGACCGCGACGCGCTGATGAACGAGCCGAGCTATGATTTCCCTCTCGATCCCTTGATCGACCATATCGAGGGCCAGCCCTTCGCTTGGTCCGAAGCCTGCCATTTCCAGTGGATGGAACGCGCCGCGCTGGGCGCTTTCCGCATCTGCCGCACGGGAGCCGATGTGCGCGCCGCGATTGCCGACGACGCGGTGGCGGGCATCCTGCACATGGAAGGGGCCGAGGCCATCGCCCCCGACCTCGAAGGGCTCTACCTCTGGCACGCCGCCGGCCTGCGCTCGATCGGCCCTGTCTGGAGCCGCCCGACCATCTTCGGCCACGGCGTTCCCTTCCGCTTTCCCGGCACGCCCGATACCGGCGATGGCCTGACCGATGCGGGCAAGCGCCTTGTGCGGGCCTGCGACGGGCTTGGCATCCATATTGACCTCTCGCACCTTAACGAAAAGGGGTTTGACGATGTGGCCCGCATTTCGAGCCGCCCAATGGTCGCGACCCACTCCAATGCCTATGCCCATTGCCCCTCGACGCGCAATCTGACCGACCGTCAGCTGAAGGTGATCGCGGAATCCGACGGCATCGTCGGCCTGAATTTCGCGACCATCTTCCTGCGCCCCGATGGCCGCAAAGACCCGAAGATGAATTGGGATCCGATCATGCGGCACCTCGATCATCTGGTGTCGATGCTGGGCGAGAGCCGCGTTGGCTTTGGCTCCGACTTTGACGGAACAACCATGCCAGAGGGAATTGGCGATGTGGCGGGCTTGCCTGCGCTGTGCGTGGCGATGCTGGCACATGGCTTTGGCCGCGATCTGGTGGCAAGGATCGCCAGTGAGAACTGGCTTTCTTTCCTCGACCGAAATCTGCGCTGAGAATTAGTCCGGCTGGAATCCGGCGATCATGTGCCGCAGGCCGATCGCGGCCCCGGCCAGAATCGCCGCCACTGTGAGTGGCGCGGACCATGCCAGCACCGAAAAAGCCGAAAGCCCCTGACCGACGCTACACCCCAAAGCCACCACCGCGCCAAAGCCCATGAGCCCCGCTCCGAAGATCTGCCGGCGCAGCTCGCGCGGGTCTTCGCAAGCCTCCCAGCGGAAATGCCCCTTGATCAGCGAGCCGGCAAAAGCACCCAGCCAGACGCCGGCGACCGAGCCGATGGCAAAGGAAAAGGTCTGGCCCGACGCGGTCATTGTCCAGAGGATGGTCTCGCCGAGCGGCGAGGAAAAGGTGTGCGAGGCGACCTGAATGCCGTCAAAGCCGTTGGTCGCGATCCACTGGGTTCCGGCCCAAGCACAGACGGCCGAGAGGCCCACCATCGCCCCCCAGAACAGGGTCGTGGGCGACTGACGCACCCGAGCAGGCGCCGCAACGATCGCGAGGATCACAAGGCCGATCACCATGCCGATAAGGCTGGGCGAGAGGCCGGTGACTGTTGCTAGCCAATGGGCGATGCCCGGCGGCGTGCCCGAGGCTTCGATCTGGGGAAAGGCCCAGATGCGGAAATAGGCGACCGGCCCCGAGATCGTCGCATAGGCGGCGATACCCATGACCAGAACGATCACGAAATTCCGCAAATCGCCCCCGCCAAGGCGGGCCAAGGCGCCAAAGCCGCAGTTGCCTGCCAGCGCCATGCCATAGCCAAAGACGAGGCCGCCGACGATGCTGGCGATCGGGGCGAAGGCAAAGCTGAGGTAGACGGTCTCTTCCGCGTTCAGAAGACCTGCCCCCATTAGCGCAAAACTGCCGGTCACGGCCACGCCAATGGCGATGCCCCACATCCGCAGGCGCATATCTGATTCGGCGTAGAGATAGTCCTCGATAGCACCGAGGGTGCAAAAGCGACCAAGGCGCGAGGCCAGCCCGAGTAGCAAACCGCTCAGAACCCCAACGATTGCGGCCGCGTTGCCGTCACCAAGGAAATCTAACATGGGCGCCCCTTCGCTCGCTCCGCCGCGGGCGGAGCATCAAGCTCAGGCGACCCGGCAGAACATATCGTAAATTAGGTCAATGATCTGACGTGGCTTCTGATCCGTCAACCGATAGTAGATTGCCTTGCCGTCACGTCGTGGTGTGACGAGGCCCTCAAGGCGCAAACGCGCCAGCTGTTGCGACACCGCCGCCTGGCGAGCCGCCAGAAGCTCTTCCAGCTCGGTCACGGATTTCTCACCTGTAGCGAGGTGACACAGCATCATAAGCCGTCCCTCGTGGCTGATCGCCTTGAGGAAGTTGGACGCGTCGGTTGCGCTGTCCATCATCCGGTCGAGATCGGCCGCGCAAATCTTGTCATCTATAATCGGAATACCCATAGGATTCTCTGCTCAGTCAAAATCAAACATTTTTTGCCCTTTTGGCACATACACCCGGAAATTCAAACCACATTACTACGGTAACAGGGGAATATTCTCCTCTTTTCAACTACTCGGCACGACGCGGGCAAGGATCCCGGCTTGGTCCAGCATCATCCCTAAAAGCCCCCAGAAGAAATCCTCCCCCGGGTACCCTTCGATACGTTCGATCTCCTGACCATCGACAGTGAGAATAAAGGTCGGTGTAAAAACGATCGGACGTTTCAGCGTCAATCCTTCGGGCATTGGAGCCCGTGCATTCACCAGCATCAGCGGCGCCGCCTGGCCCTCAGCGGTCTTGGGATAGATAGGCCCGATCTGGGCTTCCCATTTTTCGCACCACATACAGCCTTCGGCGTCGGCCATAACGAGGCGCGTTTCCGCAGAGACAGCGAGGCCAGTCCAGAGGAAGGCGAAGATCAGAACGAGCAGGCGCATGATGAAACAGCGAACCAATTGACGAATTGCCTTTCAAACATCATAATTTGAATATGTGAATTTTACAAGGACACATATCATGCTCGACATGAGTTATCTCGGTGCGGCTTTCGCCGGGATCCTGTCGTTCTTCACGCCCTGTGTCTTGCCGATGGTGCCGTTTTACCTTTGCTATATGGCCGGTGTGTCGATGGCCGAACTGCATGGCCACAAGGAAATCCCGGAGGGCGCACAGAAACGCCTGATCCTTTCGGCGATCGCCTTTGCTTTCGGGGTCACGACGATCTTTGTCCTTCTCGGCATGGGCGCAACGGCGCTCGGCCAGGTCTTTGCCCAATGGAAGCAGCCGCTTTCCTATGTAGCGGCGGGCATCCTTGCGCTTTTCGGCCTTCACTTCATGGGCGTTTTGCACATCCCTCTGTTTCACCGCGAAGCGCGGATCCAGAGCGACAGCAAACCCTCAACCATGCTTGGCGCCTATGTCATGGGCCTTGCCTTCGGCTTTGGTTGGACGCCCTGCGTCGGCCCGGCGCTCGCGTCGATCCTGATGATCGCCAGCGGCATGGGCGATATCTGGCGCGGCGGCCTTTTGCTGTTTGTCTACGGTATGGCAATGACGACACCGTTTGTCATCGCAGCGCTCTTCGCCAAACCATTCCTCGGCTGGATGGCGCGCAACCGCAAATACCTCGGTCATGTCGAAAAAGTGATGGGCGCGATGCTGATCCTCTTTGCGATCCTGATCGCAACAAACTCGGTCAACTACATCGCCCAATGGCTCATCGACCACGTCCCGTCTCTGGTCCAACTTGGATAAAGGTTCATCCTCGCAATGCTCAAGCGCCTCGTACTTGCTCTCTCCCTTCTCGTGCCCGCTGTTGCCACGGCCGAGCCGTGGATGGGGGATGACGGTCTCCACAAGACCACTTGGATGCGCGACACGTTCAAGGATTTGAACGAGGATCTGGCCGAAGCCACAGAGCTTGACCTTCGCCTGATGGTGATGATCGAGCAGCGCGGCTGCATCTACTGCACCAAAATGCACGAAGAGGTTTTCACCGACTTCGAGATCGAAAGCTATATCGAGGAAAACTTCTTCGTCATTCAGCTCAATATGTTCGGCGATGTCGATGTGACCGACTTCGACGGTGAGACTTTGTCCGAGCGCGACATGATCATGAAGTGGGGCGTGATGTTCACGCCGACGATTCTGTTCTTCCCCGAAGACGTCACCGAATCCAAGCCCGCGCCACAGGTTGCGGTGGGGCTGATCCCCGGTGCGCTGAGCAAGGGCATGACCCTGAATATGCTCACTTGGGTCAACGAAAAGATCTATGAAGACGGCGAAAACTTCCAAAAATATCATGCCCGTATGCTCGAAGAGGGCCGCGGCGGGAACTGATACATAACGGTTTCGTGATCGCTGCGCTGCAGAATATTCAAAATTATGAATTTGTCATTGCCATCGCCAGAAGCCGTGGTCTATGGTATGCAATGATAAGCATATGATGAACTGAGGGAGGGTTCATGAAGCGCATCATACTAATCACCGCAGGTGTGGCATTGGCTGCAACGATCGCCGTTGCTGCTGAAGTTGCACCCGAAAATGTCGTTTACGACGACTACGGCGCAGTGGCCGAATCGATCTCCGGCGCTGCCGGCGACGTGGCTAACGGCCTCGCAATGATGGTCAACCGCGGCAAGGGCAACTGCTTTGCCTGCCACCAGATTTCGTCTCAGCCGGGCGTCCCGTTCCAGGGCAACATTGGCCCGATGCTGGATGGCGCTGCATCACGCTGGGATGAAGCCCAATTGCGCGGTATCGTCGCCAACGCGAAGAACACGTTCCCCGACACGATGATGCCGAGCTTCTACAAGACGAGCGGCTACATTCGTCCGGGCGACGCTTTCACCGGTAAAGCTGGAACCGAGCCCTTGCCGCCGCTTCTGACAGGGCAAGAGATCGAAGACATCGTAGCTTATCTTCTGACACTCACTGAATAGTGGCCCTCTGGCCTTACGAGGAGAACCAATGAAATTCACGCGTAGAGATACGATTCTCATTGCGGCGGGTGCGACGGCGACGGCCATGCTTCCGATGCGTGCCTTCGCGGCCGGCGAAGATGAGATCGCGGCTTTCACCGGTGGCGCATCCATCGGCGACAGCGGCGTCACTCTGACCGCACCTGAGATCGCTGAAAACGGCAACACTGTTCCGATCGAAGTCAATGCCCCCGGCGCTGTCTCGATCATGGTGCTGGCTCTCGGCAACCCGAACCCCGGCGTCTGCACGTTCAACTTCGGCCCGCTCGCCGGCGCCCAGTCCGGCTCGACCCGTATTCGTCTGTCGAAGACCCAGACCGTCACGGCAATCGCCAAGATGGCCGACGGCTCGTTCGCGCAGGCCTCGAGCGAGGTCAAGGTCACCATCGGCGGCTGCGGCGGCTGAGTCAGGAGTAGAGACAAATGGCAGAAAACGTAACACCCCGCGTCCGCGTCCCCCGCTCTGCAGCAGCAGGCGAGGTGATCACCATCAAGACGCTCATCAGCCACATCATGGAATCGGGCCAGCGCAAAGACGGCGACGGTAACCTCATTCCGCGTTCGATCATCAATCGCTTCACCTGCGATTTTAACGGTCAGAACGTGATTGATGTAACGCTTGAGCCGGCGATCTCGACGAACCCGTATTTCGAATTCCAGGCAGCGGTTCCGGAAGCCGGCACCTACAACTTCACCTGGTTTGACGACGACGGTTCCGTCTACACCGACACCAAAGACATCGCGATCGGCTGATCTTCAGCCACAGGGAGGAACGCGAATGACTAAAACAGTTCTGAAAGGAGCGATCGCAGCGGTCGTCGTCCTCGCCGGGGCCCAGGCGGCCCTCGCTGGGGACGGTGGTCTCGTGATTAATGGCGAACTTGAAATGATCACCGAGGCTCCGGCCGCAGATCACCTCAAGGGAAGCCTCACAACCGTCTACTCGGGCTGGGTATTCCGTGACGTCGATACTCAGGCCATGCAGATGGACGACTTCGACAACCCGGGTATGCTTTATGTAGACCAGGGCGAGGGGATGTGGAACGCCCCGGCTGGCACCTCTGAAAAGTCCTGTGCAGATTGCCACGGCGACGCATCGGAGAGCATGGCCGGTGTTCGCACCGTCTATCCGAAGTGGAATGAGGCCGCTGGTGAAGTGCGCACCCTGCAAATGCAGATCAATGCGTGCCGCACCGAGAACCAAGGCGCGGACGCGTTCAAGTATGGCAAGGACGAAATCAATGCGATGGAAGCCTTCATCTCGATGCAATCGCGCGGGATGCCAATGAACGTTGCAATCGACGGACCCGCTGCTGCCACGTGGGAGCAGGGCAAGGAGATGTACTACGCGCGCACTGGTCAACTCGAACTGAGCTGCGCCAACTGCCACGAGGACAACTACGACAACTACATCCGGGCCGACCACCTGTCGCAGGGCCAGACCAACGGCTTCCCGGTGTACCGTCTCAAAGACACCAAGCTGACGTCGGCCGCTGGCCGCTTTGTTGGCTGTGTTCGGGATACCCGTGCCGAAACCTACAAGATCGACAGCGCCGAATTCGTCGCTCTCGAGCTCTATGTAGCTTCGCGCGGCAACGGCCTCTCGGTCGAAGGCGTCTCGATCCGCAACTAATCGAAATTTACCCGCGCCAGCCTCTGGCGCGGGTTTTCTGTATCTGGTAATATTCAAAAAGACGAATACGTCTGTGACTCGAAAGGCCACTCAATGATCTCTCGCCGCGACTTCCTGCAAGCCTCGATGGCCGCCTCCGCCATCTATGGCGCTTCAGGTTTTGGCGCCTGGGGACGGCTTGCCGCCCAGCAGGCCCTGACTCAGGATCAGCTTCTGCAGTTTGATACCTTCGGTAACGTCTCCCTGATCCACGTCACCGATATCCACGCGCAGATGAAACCGATTTTCTTCCGCGAGCCCGAGATCAACCTGGGCGTTGGCGGCAACGTCGGCCAGGTGCCGCACATCACCGGCGCCGACTTCCGCAAGCTCTATGGCGTGGCCGATGGCAGCGCGTCCCATTATGCGCTGACCTATAACGACTTTACCGCTCTTGCCCGCACCTACGGCAAGATGGGTGGTCTTGATCGCGTGGCGACCGTAATCAATTCGATCCGGGCCGAGCGTCCCGACGCTCTCCTCCTTGACGGCGGCGACACCTGGCACGGCTCCTATACCTGCTACCACTCCGAGGGGCAGGACATGGTCAACGTCATAAACGCGCTCAAGCCCGACGCGATGACCTTCCACTGGGAATTCACCCTCGGTGGCGACCGTGTTCGCGATATCGTTGCAGACCTCCCCTTTGCGGCGCTTGGCCAGAACATTTTCGACGCCGAGTGGAACGAACCGACCGAAGACTTTGCTCCCTACAAGTTCTTCGAGCGCGGCGGCGTCAAGATCGCTGTTATCGGTCAGGCTTTCCCCTATCTGCCGATCGCCAATCCGCGCTGGATGTTCCCGGAATACTCCTTCGGTATCCGTGACGAGCGGATGCAGGAAATGGTCGACGAGGTGCGCGGCATGGGCGCCGAGCTGGTCGTCGTTCTCTCGCACAACGGCTTTGACGTCGACAAGCAGATGGCTGGCCGTGTGCAGGGCATCGACGTGATCCTCTCGGGCCACACCCATGATGCACTGCCCGAGCCGGTTCTGGTGGGTGAGACGATCATCGTCGCCTCGGGCTCCAACGGCAAATTCGTCAGCCGCGTCGACCTTGATGTACGCGACGGCCGCATGATGGGCTTCCGCCATAAGCTGATCCCGATCTTCTCGGACGTCATCTCCCCCGACGCCGAGGTGGCCGCCGTCATCGACGCCGAGCGTGCTCCCTATGAGGCCAAGCTCAACGAAGTGATCGGCCACACCGCCGACGACGCGCTTCTCTTCCGTCGTGGCAACTTCAACGGATCGTGGGACGATCTCATCTGCGACGCGCTCATCTCCGAGCGCGATGCCGATATCGCCATGTCGCCGGGCGTCCGCTGGGGCCCGTCGATCCTTCCGGGCAGCGCGATCACACGCGAAGACATCTGGAACGTCACCTCGATGTCCTACGGCGAAGCCTATCGCGTCGAAATGACCGGCGAGTTCATCCACACCGTGCTGGAAGACGTCGCCGACAATCTCTTCAACCCCGACCCCTACTATCAGCAAGGGGGCGATATGGTTCGCGTCGGGGGCCTTGGTTACCGCATCGACATCAATCAGCCGATCGGTAGACGCATCAGTGAACTAACCCTCCTCAAGAGCGGCGAAAAGCTTTATCCTGCAAAGACTTATGTTGTTGCCGGATGGGCGAGCGTCAACGAGGGGACGGAAGGTCCGCAGATTTGGGACGTGGTTGAAAACCACATTCGTAAGCTGGGCACAGTCTCTGTGACACCCAATACCTCAGTTCAGGTGGCCGGTGCCTAGGTAAGTTTAAAAGGAAAATCCATGTCGACTTTGTACAAGGGTGCCAAGCCCTCGCGCAGATCCTTTTTGTCTGGCGCATTGGCAGCAGGTGGCGCAATCGCGGGGGCCTCGATGGCTCGCGCTCAGGCCGCGCCTGAGAAGGTAATCACCGAAGTTCAGCCCTGGCGGACCTTCCTCGGCGACGGCGTCGATGCCCGTCCCTATGGCGTTCCGTCCGAGCACGAAAAGCACGTTGTGCGCCGTGGCGTCGAATGGCTGACCGCCGACAATGTGTCGTCGATCAACTTCACGCCGCTCCACGAGCTTGACGGCATCATCACGCCGAACGGGATCTGTTTCGAGCGTCACCACGGCGGCGCGGCCCACATTGATCCGGCCGAGCACCGCCTGATGATCAACGGCCTCGTTGACAAGCAGCTGGTCTTCACGATGCAAGACCTGATGCGCTTCCCGCGCGAAAACCACGTCTACTTCCTTGAGTGCGCGGCCAACACCGGCATGGAATGGGCTGGGGCGCAGCTGAACGGCGTTCAGTTCACCCACGGCATGATCCACAACGTCATGTACACCGGTGTGCCGCTGCGCCTTCTGCTGGAAGAAGCCGGCGTCAAGCCGAACGGCAAATGGCTCCTCGCCGAAGGCGCCGACGCCTCGGGCATGACCCGTTCGATCCCGATGGAAAAGGCGCTCGACGACTGCCTCGTCGCTTGGAAAATGAACGGCGAAGCGCTGCGCCCCGAGCAGGGCTATCCGCTCCGCCTCGTTGTCCCGGGTTGGGAAGGCAATATGTGGATCAAATGGCTTCGCCGCCTCGAAGTCGGTGACGAGCCTTGGCATCACCGCGAGGAAACCTCGAAATATACCGACCTTCTGGCCAACGGTCAGGCCCGCCGGTTCACCTGGGAGATGGACGCCAAGTCGGTCATCACCAACCCCAGCCCGCAGGCGCCGATCACCCACGGCAAAGGTTGGACCGTTCTTTCGGGCTTTGCATGGTCGGGCCGCGGCACCATTCCGCGCGTCGACGTGACCCTCGACGGCGGCAAGAACTGGCATCAGGCGCGGATCTCCGGTCCGTCCTTCACCAAGTCGGTTCACCGCTTCTATTTCGAGTTTGAATGGGACGGCAAACCGCTCCTGCTGCAGAGCCGTGCGCATGACTCGACCGGCTATGTCCAGCCGACCAAGAACCAGCTGCGCGAGATCCGTGGCGAGAACTCCATCTACCACAACAACGCCATCCACACCTGGTATGTTAACGAACAAGGGATCGCCGAAAATGTTGAAATTTCTTAAGATTTTCGTGCCCGCAGGCACCGGCGTCGCCTCCCTTCTGGCGCTCGCCTATGTCGCAGCCGACCAGTTCGTGATCGACGTTCCGGCTCCGATCCGCGAGATGGTCGCAGTCCAGCCGGCGATGGCTCAGGAAGCTCCCGCTGCCGGGGCCGCACCGGTGGCGACCGTCGCGCCTGTGGTCGTCGCCACAGCCGAGCTCTCTCCCGCAGCCTCGCTTGCCGGCGGCTACGGCCTTGGCCGTGAAGCCCTTGCCGAAGAGGTCGCCGCTTGGGATACCGATATTCGCCCTGATGGCCTCGGCCTTCCGGTCGGTTCGGGGGATGTTCTGACCGGTGAAGAGCTCTTCGTCGAGAAATGCTCCATGTGCCACGGCGAGTTTGGCGAGGCCGTCGGCCGTTGGCCGGTTCTGGCCGGTGGCTTCGGCACCATGACCCACAAGGATCCGGTCAAGACCATCGGCTCCTACTGGCCCTATCTCTCGACCGTCTATGACTACGTCCAGCGCGCCATGCCCTTCGGCCAGGCTTCGTCGCTTACCAACGACGAAACATATGCGATCGTGTCGTATCTGATGTACGTCAACAATCTGGTCGACGAGGACTTCGTTCTTTCCAACGAAAACTTCACCGAAGTTCGTCTGGAAAACGAAGACAACTTCTTCATGGACGACCGCTTGGAGACCGAATTCCCGCTCTTCACGCAGGAAGCCTGCATGACAAACTGCAAGGAAACGGTCGAGATCACCATGCACGCCTCGATGCTCGACGTGACTCCGGATAGCGGCGTTGTCCGCGCCGCGCCGGTCGCCGAAGCTGCGGTTGAAGCCGAAGCCCCGGCTGCCGAAGAGGCCGCGCCCGCCGAGGAAGCGGCAGCTCCGGCAGAGGCGAGCGGTGTCGACATGGCGCTGGTCGAAGCAGGTGAAGGCGTGTTCAAAAAGTGCCGCGCCTGCCACCAGGTCGGTGAAGGTGCCGTCAACCGCTCGGGCCCACAGCTTAATGGCGTAGTTGGTCGCACCATCGGTTCGGCCGAAGGCTTCCGCTATTCCAACGTGTTCAACGATGCGAACGCTGCGGGTGAAGTCTGGACCATCGAATCTCTCTCGGCATTCCTTGAGAATCCAAAGGGCGTGATGGCCGGCACCAAGATGTCCTTCGCGGGGCTTCGCTCGGCGGATGACAGAACGGCCCTGCTGGCCTACCTTCAGCACGCCAGCAACTAAGCTACTTGGCACCCGGCCCCCGCAAAGGGCCGGGTGCCTCGCTTTCTAGCCTGATCCAGATCAAGGTAGAGAGCACAGCAGCCGCCCATAAGCGGTGTAGATCTTGGGAGGATCTATCATGACCAAAGCAATTCTGACGGCACTCATGATCGGGGCCGCCCTTCCGGCGGCGGCCGATATCGCGACTACCTATGCCTTCGACGGCAGCTTCGATGACGCGACGTTTAGCGTGGAAAGCGCAATTGTCGGCCGTGGCCTTGTGATCGACTGGGTCAGCCATTCCGGCGAGATGCTCAACCGCACCGCCGCCGACGTTGGCAGCGATGTCGTGATCTTCGACAACGCCGATATCTTCATGTTCTGCTCGGCGAGCCTGTCGCGTGAGGTCATGGAAGCGGACTTTATGAACATCGCCTATTGCCCCTACGCAATCTTCGTCTACGAGCGCGAAGGCGAGGTCATGGTCGGCTATCGCAATATGCCCGAGGGCGAGATGCAAAAGGTTCAGTCTCTGCTGGACGACATCGTGAACGAAGCCGTCGGCCAATAAGGATACCGCATGGACTATCAGTCGTTCTTCCGGTCCGAACTCGACCGTCTGAAAGCGGGCGGCAATTACCGCGTTTTTGCCGACCTTGAACGGCATAGGGGGGCCTTCCCCAGCGCCGACAACCATGTGGGCGAAGCGGTGCGGAAAGTGACGATCTGGTGCTCGAATGATTATCTCGGGATGGGCCAACATCCCGAGGTGATCGCTGCGATGCACGCCGCCATCGACCAGTCAGGCGCCGGGGCAGGGGGCACCCGCAATATCAGCGGCACCAACCACCACCACGTCCTTCTCGAGCGCGAACTGGCCGATCTGCACGGCAAAGATGCCGCACTTCTCTTCACCTCTGGCTATGTCTCGAACTGGGCCGCCCTTGGCACCCTCGGGGCCAAGATTCCCGGCCTCGTGATCCTGTCCGACGCGCTCAATCATGCCTCGATGATCGAAGGCATCCGCCATTCCAAAGCCGAGCGGATCATCTGGAAGCACAACGATCTGGAAGATCTCGAGCGCCACCTCGCCGCTTTGCCGGCGGACAAGCCCAAACTCATAGCTTTTGAAAGCGTCTATTCGATGGACGGCGATATCGCCCCGATCCGCGAGATTTGCGATCTGGCCGATCGCTTTGGTGCGATGACCTACCTCGACGAGGTTCACGCCGTCGGGATGTATGGCCCGCGCGGCGGCGGCATTGCCGAACGCGAAGGCTTGATGAGCCGCATCACTGTGATCGAGGGCACGCTCGGCAAGGCGTTTGGCGTTGTCGGCGGCTATATTGCAGCAAGCGCCGATCTGGTCGATTTCGTCCGCTCCTTTGCTTCGGGCTTCATCTTCACCACCGCCCTGCCGCCCGCCGTGGCCGCCGGCGCCTGCGCCTCGATCCGGCACCTGAAAACCTCAAGCGCCGAGCGCACCGCTCAGAAAGAGCGCGTGGCCGAGGTGCGCGCCCGCCTTGATGCCGCCGGCATCCCGCATATCCCGAACCCCAGCCACATCATCCCCGTGATGGTGGGCGATGCGGCCAAGTGCAAATACCTCTCGGATATCCTGATGGATCGGCACGGGATCTACATCCAGCCGATCAACTATCCGACTGTTCCGAAAGGCACCGAGCGCCTGCGGATCACCCCCGGCCCCCTGCACAGCGCCAAGGACGTGGATCGCCTCGTCACCGCGCTCGAAGAGCTTTGGGCGCATTGCCAGCTCTCCAGAATGCCAATGGCCGCGCAATAGCGCGGCCATCGTCGTTTCTCAGCCTGTCTTTGATCCTCAGAACGCCGCGAAGCGATAGCCGGTATCGGTCCGCTCGGCCCTGCCGATGCCGGGGTAGGGCAGGTGATAGCCGATGAGCGCCTTGCCGCTGTCGGCGAGGTGGTTCAGCAGCGCCGCGCGCGTGGTCGCGCCGGTCGACTGGTCCTGATCCGAGCCCGACGGCCAGTGCGGCTGTTCAAAGGCGAGGTGATGGTTGCCGATGGTATCGCCAAGGATCATCAGCTGCTGATCGGCCTGTGCGATGTCAAAGACCATATGGCCCGGCGTGTGCCCCGGCTGCAAAAGCCCCACGATCCCCGGCAGGATCTCATCGCCATTGCCGAACACCTCAAGCTGCCCTTCGATTGCGTTCAGATACCGCAAGGCCCCGGCGGCAAAGGCCTGACGCTCGGGGCTGATCGTGTTGACCGTCTCGGGATCAAGCCAAAAGTCGCGCTCGGTCACGCCGATCATGTGGCGGGCGTTGTAGAAGATCGGCTCGTCGAAATCGTCGAGCACGCCCCAAAGGTGATCGGGGTGGCCGTGGGTGAAGACAACGTGGGTCACTTCCTCGGGCACAACGCCAAACGCCTCGAGCGCTTCGCCAAGGCGGCCGGCGGTCGATTGGAAATTCGCACCCGCGCCCACGTCGAAGAGGACGGTTTTCTCACCATCACGCAGGAGTGTCACGTTGCAGTCAGGGGTGAACTGTTCGGTGCCAAGGTTATAGCGGGCAAGGACTGCCGCCGCCTCTTCGGCAGGTAGATCACCAATCACCATGCTGCCCGGCAGCACGAGATTACCATCGCTCAAGGTGTCGATCTGATAGCCGCCAACCGTCACGCTTGCCTGCGCCCAAACCGGAACTAGCCCGCCTGCCGCCGCGATCGCCGCGCCGCCGTTTCTCATGAAAGTCCGTCGTGTCACTCGCATGGATGAGCCTCCCTCGCTCATATTCAACTTTCGTGATCTGTAGAGGGATTGTAGCACATTTGCGAGTCATTTTCTGTGGGCATTGGTATCCGATTGTATGCAGAAAAGGGCTTGCCGCATCGGGGGCGAATCCACTAAAGCGAAGATGTGCGACGGGAGAACTGGACCCGCCAGTGCCGAAGGAGCAACCGCCCCGGTAAACTCTCAGGCAAACGGACCGACGCACACCTAGAACTCTGGAGAGAGGCGCACAAGCGCACGCCGAAGGGATAACGATCTCAGGCGAAAGGACAGAGGGGGCATCGAAGAGCGGGCGCAAGCGCGCGACGATGCCGGACGGTCATGCACCACCGGTGATAGTGGAGGAACGATGACCGACTTGAAGCGCACCCCGCTTTACGACCTGCACCTCGAGCTTGGGGCTAAGATTGTCCCCTTTGCTGGCTATGAGATGCCTGTGCAATACCCGATGGGCGTGATGCAGGAACACCTGCACACCCGCGCCAGGGCCGGCCTCTTCGACGTGAGCCACATGGGCCAGATCATCCTGCGCGTCAAATCCGGCGCGACCGCCGACGCAGCCCTTGCGCTCGAAGGCCTCGTGCCGGTCGATATCCTCGGCCTCAAGGAAGGCCGCCAGCGCTATGCGTTTTTCACCAATGACGAAGGCGGCAGCCTTGACGATCTGATGGTTGCCAACCGCGGCGATCACCTGTTCCTCGTCGTCAACGCCGCCTGCAAAGAGGCCGACGCCGCCCACCTTGCCGCCCACCTGTCCGGCGCTTGCGAAATCGAGGTGATCACCGATCGCGGCCTGCTTGCCCTGCAAGGCCCAGACGCCGAAGCCGCACTTGCCGCCCATGTGCCAGCCGTGGCCGATATGGCCTTTATGGACGTGATCATTGCTCCTTCCGCCTTTGGAGAGCTCTGGA
>Ga0181563_10002476_pt1 | contig 17880 bp, 9 predicted proteins | sample 011ome_25_FD_133759 | JGI IMG/M metagenome (GOLD analysis project Ga0181563, IMG submission 133759) | Coastal salt marsh microbial communities from the Groves Creek Marsh, Skidaway Island, Georgia - 011512CT metaG (megahit assembly) | ecosystem: Environmental > Aquatic > Marine > Intertidal zone...
GAGCGGACTCTGAAGGTTGGCGGTCCCCGCGGCCACGGCCGGGGACGCGCGCGTCGTCATATCGCCATCGTGCGCCCTCCGACTTCGCACAGAGGGACCGCGCCCGCTCGCGTTCCCCGACGCTCCGCTGACCGCCTCCTCGTCTCCCTCGTGGTTTGTTTCGATGCGCAGGGCCGTGCGGCATGGATGGGGTCGGGATAAATGACAACGGATTAGGCTCCGCCGGGGACTTACCGGCGCTGGCCGTGAAGGAGGAGACCATCGCGCCTTTCCGGCGCAGCATGGGCGGCGAGGGCGGCCTGGTGGGCAAGAGCGCGGTGACCGCCGCGGTCGCGGCGGTCCAGCAGAACCTCGCGCGCATGGAGAAGGTGCGCGATCGCCCAAGCGCGCTCGTTCCGCGCGACAGATATTTTGCCTTCCGATCATCCATATCCAGTGATGATCCAGTCGCGAAAAAGGAAAATCTGCCTCGAGCGAGCCAAAGAACACAAGAAGTTTTTTCGTAAAACGCGAACCGCGCGCCTCTCGTTTTCTGACCAGTCCCCGTTCCCGAACCGAAACGCGAAACGCACACGTTCCTCGTTCCTTCACGCTCGTTCCCCGTTCGCCGCGGTCACCGCAGGTGGACGCGTCGGCGTCCGCCGAGCCCGCGTCCCCGCCCGCGTCCGCGGTGAAGCGCGGGTCGGGCGCGGCGGCGGCGACGCCGCCGGCGGCGCCCGGCAGCGCCGCCAAGCGGCGGAAAACCGCCGGGGCCCCTGGGGCGGCGCCCGGGAGCGCGGCTTCGGCGCCGGCTTCGACGCCCGGGGACGAGAAGGATAAGAACGGCAAGGGTCTTCGGCACTTCTCCATGAAGGTGTGCGAGAAGGTGGAGTCTAAGCAGACCACGACGTACAACGAGGTGGCGGATGAGCTCGTCGCCGAATTTTCCAAACCCGACGACCCCGCGTTTTGCGCCGATCAGGCGTACGACGAGAAGAACATCCGGCGCCGCGTGTACGACGCGCTCAACGTGCTCATGGCGATGAACATCATCGCGAAACGCAAAAAGGAGATCATGTGGAAGGGCCTGCCCGCGACCGGGGACGGGGACGTCGCGCACCTCCGCGCGGAGAAGGCGCGCGCGCGCGCGCAGATTGAAAAGAAAAACGCGCACCTCGCCGAGCTCGTCGAGCAGTACAACTCGTACCAGGCGCTGCTGCAGCGCAACGCGGCGCGCGCGGCGACGGGGGCGACGCCCAGCGGGATCGCGCTGCCGTTCATCCTGGTGCAGACCAAGCCCTCGGCGACGGTGGAGGTGGAGATCTCGGAGGACCAGCAGGTGGTGCACTTCGACTTCAACGCCACGCCCTTCCAGATCCACGACGGGAACCACGTCCTGGCCAACATGAACCTCGCCGTGGAGAATCTCAAACTGCGCGGCGACGACGCCGACGAAAACGAAGGCGCCGAGGGGATGGTGCGCGACGCCCTGCGGGACGCGGGCGCCGCCGCCCCGCGGGCGCCGCGGCGGGGGAAAAAACTGGAGCCCAAGCCGGAGCCCAAGGCCCCGCCGGTCGCGGTGGCGCGGACCACGCGAGGCGTCAAGGCTGGCGGCGGGAAGCGGTGATGACGGACGGCGGCGCCGACGAGCGAGAACCGCGTCGGGAAAGAAACGCTGTGATAAAAAAAAACAATCACTTCTTTTTTCGCGCTTCGCGTCGCGCGACGCGACGCATCTCACAGCCTCTCGATGATGGCCTTGATGTCCTCCTTGCTGTAAACCTTGTACGCGGGCGAGACGCACGCCATGTCGACGTTGACCGTGCTCACTTTTTCCTCCATCACCGCCTTGAGCGTGGACAGCGCCAGCGTCTCCGCCTCCTTCAGCGTCATGTCTTTCCTGTACTCCTCCTGCAGCGACGTCTGCGCGCCCTCGCTGCCCGACCCGATGGCCTTGGCCTGGTAGCTCACGAACGTCCCCGAGGGGTCGGTGTGGTACAGCTGGTAGCCCTCGTCCTCGTCGTGGCCGGCGACGAGCAGCGCGACGCCGAACGGGCGGCTCATGGAGCCCTCCTCGTCGGTGCCGAAGTTGGCAGAGAGCGCGCACAGAGACTGCGTGAGCGATTGCACGGGCATGGACTCGTTGTACGTGAAGTAGTGGTTCTGCGCCTGCACGCGGCCGTGCTCCACCATGGACTGCGCGTCCGCGGTGAGACCGCTCACCGCGCACCCGATGTGCGCGTCGATCTCCATGATTTTGTCCATGCTCGTGGGCTCCATCAGCGGGCTCGTGAGCCGCTTTTCGACCGCCATCACGATGCCCTCGTCCGTGCGGATCGCGATGGCGGTGGACCCGAGCTTGATCGCCTCGATGGCGTACTCCACCTGGAACAGACGACCCTCGGGGGAGAACGTGTTCACCCCGCGATCGTACTCGCTGCGTGTCATAAACATCTTGACCGGGGAGACCTCCTCCACGCCACGTGCGCGAGATCTCAATGACCACCAGATCCGGGTTGCTGGGCGGTTTTTGAAACCGCAGAAGTGAATCCGCGAGTGAGCCGCGTCTGCTCTGTTTTCTTCAGTTCTTCTCACGGGACTGCGCGTTGTCGCCGCAGAGATCTGGCGCGCGGAAGGCGGACCGCACCTCGCGCCGCGGCTCTTCCCGGGGGAAAAGTCGCGCCATGGCCGCCGCGGATACCGGCGTGGCATGGGGCATGGAGGGCCTGTTGTTCAACGCCAAGGACGGGTACAACGAAGGCATCGTCCGGGGCTTGAAATCTGGCCTCCTTTCCACGCAGGACTACGCCAACCTGACGCAGTGCGAAACCCTGGACGACGTGAAACTCCACCTGTGCTCCACGGACTACGTTTCCGTGATACAGAACGAGCCCTCGCCGCTGCACCCCTCGACGATCGTGGCGCGGTGCACGCAGAAGGTGGTGGATGACTTCGAGATGGTGCGGTGCCAGGCGTCGGAACCCCTGGCGACGTTCCTGGATTTCCTGACGTACGGCCACATGATTGATAACGTGGTGCTCATCGTGACGGGCGCGCTTCACGAGCGCGACATGCAGGAGCTGCTGGACAAGTGCCACCCGCTCGGGATGTTCGACTCCATCGCCACGCTCGCGGTCGCGAGCAACACGCGGGAGCTCTACAGGCTCGTGCTGGTGGACACGCCCCTCGCGCCGTATTTCAGCGAGTGCGTGTCCGGCGAGGACCTGGACGAGATGAACGTGGAGATCATGCGCAACGTTCTGTACAAGGCGTACCTCGCGGACTTCCTGCGCTTCTGCGAGACGCTCGGCGGCGCGACCGCGAGCCTCATGCGCGCGATTCTGCGTTTCGAGGCGGACCGCCGCGCGATCAACATCACCATCAACTCGCTCGACACCGAGCTGTCGCGCGACGACCGGAGGCGGCTCTTCTCCGACTTCGGCGCGCTCGCGCCGTCGGGGCACCTGGACCTGGTGGCGTGCGACGACTTCGACCAGGTGCGCGCGGTGATGGACAACACCCCGGGGGTGCTGTCCTCGATCGCCTCCAGGCTCTCCGCGTCCTCGGACCAGCTCCTGGAGAAGCACTTCTACCAGGAGGAGCAGAAGATGTGCGCGGCGGCGTTTCTGGAGCAGTTCAACTACGCCGTCTTCTACGCCATCCTGCGGATGCGCGAGCAGGAGATCCGCAACGTCACGTGGATCGCGGAGTGCGTGGCGCAGGATTGCCGCAACCGAGTCACGGACGGACTCGTCAGCGTAGGCCTAGAGAACTTGTAGATCCGAAACGCGAAACGCGATGACACGTATCCTCGCGCCGCCTCCGCGGTCCCGACGCCGCGGCGGGGACCGAAAAACGTCCGGCGGGGATTTTTCACTAAAGAAAAACCTCTCTTCGTCTCAAGAGCAGCGATCGTGACTTGCTCGCCGGCGCTGCTTTTCGCCCGAATCCCCTGGAACGCGTTCAAACCTGGGCGCGATGGACGACGGCAGGGGCCCCTCGGGGAGGGGCTTCGGGAGGCCCGAGGGCGGCGCGCCGGGCGGGTCAGCGCGGCCCGGCGGGTTCGCCGGAGGTGACAGGAAGGGCCGACGTCGGGGTAAGCGCCAGCCGACCCCGGTCGGTGCGAGTCCCGGGGGGAAAGGCCCGCTCGAGAACGAGAATGTCGTGGTCGAGGAGGAGGAGGAGGAGGATGAAGACGACCTCGCGGACGTCGTGGTCGACGGAGAGAACCGCGGTGGCGGCACGCACATCATCGGGACGTGCGTGCTGATGTGTCCACCTTCGGAGCGCGAGTTGCGCATGCGTAAGAACGACATCGAACTGTTCGAGCGCCGAGATCCGAACGACCGCAACTCCTCTGACGAGACACTTGCCGTGAAGAAGTACACGCGCATCGTCGACAACGTGACGCCGGACATGGTCCGCACGCGCGACGCGCTGGCGATGACCGCCTCGTACCTGTACGGCCTTCTGGACGACCGACCGGAGGTGCCGTTCATGGTCAAGAGCAAGTTCCTGTGGGACCGCTTGCGGTCGGTGCGCCAGGATCTGTCGCTGCAAGCCGTCACCGACGGTTTCGCGGAACGGTTGCTGGAACAGATGGCGCGGTTCGCGATCCTCTCCGAGCACGAACTGTGCGAGGAGACCGCGACGGTCACGAACCCGGACGGGCACAACAGCCACCTGAACGTGGAGCAGCTCGCGAAGACGCTCACCTCGCTGAGGCACATGTACGATGACCGCGCGGCGCGCGGGGTGGGCACGGATCGCCCGGGCGCGGAGGCGGAGATGTTTGCGTTTCAGCTTCTGCTGCGCATCGACTCGCACGGCCGGTACAACGTGCAGAGGAGCGAGATGCTGAACGACCTGCGCAGCGCGCGGCCCGCGGTCCTGCTGTCCCCGGACGTGCAGCTCGCGCTGGCAGCGAACCGCGCGTATCACGCCAACAACATCATCGAGTTTTTCCGGCTGGTGCGGAGCGCCTCGTACCTGCAGGCGTGCGTGCTGCACAAGTACTTCTCCAAGATGCGCTCGCGCGCGCTGGAGGTTGTGAACGCGACGTACGGGAAGCAGGCCATGCCTCTGACGGAGGTGGCGCGTCTGCTCCACACCAGCGCGGAGGAGGCGGAGGCGCTCGCCGCGCACCACGGCTTGACCGTGCAGGCACGGAGGCGGGGGAAACACAACGCGGCGCCGAGCCCCGAAGCCGACTCGGCGCGCAAAGTGCTCATGATCCGCGAAGCGGGGTTCATCGAGCCCGCGGACGAGTTTCCTATCCTGCGGTCGCCCATCGTGGACGCGAAGCGCGCCTCGACGTACCTGGCGGAGATCGTGCCGCGGCTGTCGGGGCAAAGCGCGAGCGCCCCGCCGAAGTCGCCGAGGCGGCTCGCCGTCCCGAAGCCGCGCGTCGCGGCGGCGTTTTCGCCGCCCGAGAAGGCGTCGGCGGCGGTCTCCGGGCTCAAGGCGAAGCAGGCGGCGACGGAGGCGGACATGGAGAAACTCCGCGCCGCGCTCGCCGCGAAGGAGGCTGAGATCAAACGCCGCAAGCAACAGCTCGCGGCGGCGCAGAAAGCGGAGCCCGCGAAGGCGGCGCCGCCGCGCGGGCCTCGCGGCGTCGGGAAATCGGACTCGCCGCCGCCGCCGACGACGGCGTCGCCGAAGCCGGCGTTCGCTCTCGCCCCCCCCCTCCCGGCGGACGCGGGCGGAAGCCTTCCGCCCGCGAGCCCGAACCCCCCCGCGCTGAACACACGCGCGGTTCCCTTTTCGCCGGCGGCGCGGGGCGCGATGGTCGCCTTCCCGCCGGCGGCGTCGCCGGAGCCCGCGGCGGAACGAAACCCGCCCCCCGTCTCGCCCCCCGGCTACGCCGGGTTCGCGCCTCCGGGGCGGGCGAGCGCGGAAGCCCCCGAAGCCGTCGGCGCGCCGGCGTTCGCGTCGGCCGCGGCGGAGGCGTTCGCTAAGGGCGAGGAGAAACGAACCGCTTCGGAGGCGGCGGCGGCGGAGGCGGCGAAGCGCGCGCGGGAGACGGCCGAGGCGGAGGCGCGGCGCGCCGAGCGAGGACGCGAGGACGCGGCGCGGCTGAAGCGCGACGCGGCGCGTCGCGCGGAGGAGGCTGAGGCGGCGGAACGGGCCGCGCGCGCCGCACGCGCGGCGCGCGCGGCGCGCGAGGCTGCGGCGACGCGGGAGCGGGAAGCGGAAGCGAGGCGCGAAGCCGCGCGAAGGGAAGAGCGGGCTCGCGCGGTTGCGGCTGCGTTGGAAGCCGCCCGGCGCGACGCGAGACGCGCCGAGAAGAGCCGAAAGGCTCGTCTGGCGTTGGCGGTTTTCCGGTGGCGACGCCGCGCCTCGTTCCAGGCGCACGCGCGGCGGGAGGCGCGCATCGCCGCGGCTCGCGCGGAAGCGTCGCCGATCCCCGGGATCGGACGGTCCGCGTTCCGCGCCGCGCCGCTCTCCGCTCTCGACGCGTCTCTCCAGCCGCGGCGGCGCGTTTCTTCTACGGGTCTCGTCTCTCGCGCGGGCCTCTCCGCCGCGCTGGCCGCGCTCGGGGCCAAACTCGACGCCGCCAGGAACGCGCCGTGGGGCGCGCCCCTGGACGTCCCCCGGATCCTCGTCGACGCCGTCGCGCGGGACGCGGGGACGACTCCCGCGAGCGCGCTCGGGAGCCTGTCGCACTGGAAGCTTCTGACGTGCTCGGGCGGAAACGGCGAGGGGACCGAGAGCGAAGCTCGGTCGACGCGCGCGTGGGTGCGCGCGAAACTCTCGCGCGGAGCGTCCCGCGCGCGCCGCCCCGAGACTTCCGGCGAGACTTCCGGCGCGCTTCTCTCCCTGTACGCGTCGCGCCCGTTCGCGGTCGCGGAGGCGGTGGGAGGCGACGCCTTTCCAGGAAAGCCGAACGAGGCGACGCTGTGGGTCTGCGCGCGGGACGCGCGAGACGCGCCTCCGCCGAGGTACGCCTCCGCCTCCGCCGCGCTCTTCGTCCTGCGCGCCTCCGCGGGCGCCATCCCGAGCGCGGAGGAGGCGCGGCTGCGCGCGTTCGCGTCGTCCCTCGTTCGCGTCGGCGGGGACCAGGCGCGCGCATTCGCGAATCCGCGGCTCGTGCCTCCTCGCGCGCTCCCCCTGCTGGTCCTCGTCGAGGGGGAGGCTTTTGAAGGTTCCGCCGCCGAACGCCGCGCGACGGAGGCGGCGATCGCGTCCGCCGTCGCCGGCGCCGTCGCGTCCGCCGCGCCGGGGAACGTGGAAAACGCGACGCCGTCCGTCACCGTCCGCGTCGACTCGATCGGCGGCTCGATCGCGGCGGACGCGGGCTCGGAAGCCTCGCGGACGCAGGCTCGGAAGCTCTGGGCGCGGCGGAACGACGCGCTCGCCGAAGGGCTGAGTTGGATGGCGTCCGTCGCGCCCCCGGAGCCGTACTTCCGCGCCGCCTACCTGCGCGACGAGGTGCGGGACGCGCTCGCGCGGCGCGGCGGGACGTGCGACGCGCCGGCGGCCACCCCCGGGGCGTGCGTCCGCGCGTGGAACGACGCCACCGAGTCCGTGCGCGCGCGCCTGGCGAGCGCGCACGCGCGCGCGCCCTCCGGCCTCGCGGCGGAGTTCGCGGAGGCGGACACGCCCGGCGCGTTCCGGCGGAACCTTCAAAATCGCGGCGGCGCGCTCGCGGAAAACGACGCGGCGGCGGAAAGTATCCTCGCCGCGGCGAGGCTTCCGCCGTTCCCCGACGCGCCGAGCGGCGCGACGTTCGAGTCGTTGGTCGGGTCGTACCTCTCGGCGCTGGACCCTTCCGGCCCCCTCCCCCCCGGCGCGGTCGCCGCGTGCCTCGCCAAGTCGGGCCTCGCCGGCGCGGGCGGGCCTCGCCGCGTCTCCGAAGGAGAGGCGGATCCCCGCCGCCCGCACCGGGTCTGGCCCGCGGTGTTCCGCGAGATCTTCGCGCGGCGCCTGGCGGATATCGAAACCGCGCAGAAGGCTTTCGGCGCGGGGCCCGCGTACGTCTCCGCCTTCGTCGGGGTCTCGGAGACCCCGACGAAGGCGCCTCTGTCGGATCTCCGACTCGCGCAGGCGCCGGAACCGGATCCGGTCATCTCGCGATCGCCCGCCAAAATACGAAAAACGCCCGAGGAGGACGTGGACCGAGTCGCGCCCGCGTCCTCCCAGAAGCGCAGACGCGTCGACTCGGACGACGGAACCGTCACGCCCCTTTCGCTCGAAACCGCGCTCCCGCGGCTGGCGCACGCGAAGGCGGAGGTTGAAAACTTCGAGGCGTGGCTCTTGCAGGCGGCTTCGCCGACGCCTCACGCGGGTGGCTTTTTCGACGAAAAAGACGCGGCAGCAAAGTTGAGGAAACTCGCGGGGACGGGGGATCTAAAGACGATCTCCTTCTAGCTTAGTAGATAGACATTTTTAGACACACACCCACCGTAGACGTTTGTCGCGTCTCGATCGCGTCGATTCGTCTCGTCGTCTTTTCGCGTCGTCGTACGCGTCCGTCGCGGTATCCGTCGCGTTCTGGAAAAAGCGCTCCGCAGTCTGGAAAAAGCGGCGGCTCAGAGCGCGAGTCGTTTCCGCGCCGTGGGCGTCGAGCTCCCCCCCCTCCTCGCGCGTTTTCCCCGCGGCGTGCTCTTGCCTCCCCGCGGGGACGCGATGGACGCCGTCTCGGGGATCGCCGGCGAGAACGGCGTTAAGTCGTCGTCGTCGCTCTCGTCGCTTTCGTCGTCGTCCTCGACGGCGCGCGCCTTCTTCGGGCGCCCGCGGCGCGACGACGCGGCGTACTCGCCGTAGTCGTTCGCGTCGTCCCGCATGAGCCGCGCGAAGAGCTCCGCCTGCGCCCTGCATCCCGCGACGGTGGCGCCCGCCGCGGGGTCGCACCAGGAGAGGTCCATCTCGCTGGCGCCTTCGTCGTACCGGAACGCCTCCGCGGACTTCAAGGGCTCCGCCGGGTTGTACGCCCGCGTCCTCGCGTCCGCCAGGTCGTACGTCAGCTTGAGGTGCCGCTTGAGAGACAGCGCGACGGACGCGGAGAGGGACGCCTCGACGTCCTCCCGCGTCTCCGCGGGCGGTTCCGCGTCGCCGTCTGCGTCCGCGCACGCCGCGACGCGCGCCGCGAGCGAGTCCTGCAGCGTCGACGCGCGAAGCGAGATGATGCGGTTCAGGTGGAAAATCACGAACAGCGGTTCGTCGCTCATGGTGAACGGAAGCGCGCCGACGGCGTTGGCCAGGAAACACAGGTACGTCGCGTCCGACCCCTTCGATTCGCCCTCGTACCGCCGCAGCAGCGCGCGCAGAAACTTGAACCGCGTCGAGCGCGCGCCGTTCACGAGCTTGTAGATGTTGGTGAACCCTTGGTTGACCACCGCCGCGCTCGCCACCAGCCCGGCGTGAGGGTCGGCGGATCCGGTAACGCGCGCCCCGGCGCGCGCCGCGCGCCGCGCCGCCGCCTGCAGCCGCTTGCAGAACTCGAAGAGGAGCCCGAGCCCGGCGCCCAGCTGGTGGTCGAAGAAGTCGGGGTACTTGCCGTGCTGCTGCCGCAGCAGGCGCATGGCGAGCTTGCGCACGGTGAGCACCGGGTCCGCCTGCAGCGCGATGAGGGGCGGGAAGCACGACATCGGGTGGACCAGACCCTGCCGCAGCACAACCTCCGCTAGGTGCGTCGCCTTGAGTCGAACGGACGGCTCGGGGTCGGTGCACAGCTCCACGACGAACGACCAGTACCGCTGCGCGACGCCGTTGGCCAGGCTGTTGTCGTGCTCGCCGTTGATCGTCTGGAAGCTCTCGCCCTTCTTCCCGGCGGCGTCGCTCGCCTTCGCGCGCTTCGCGTCAGCCTGCCTGCGCCGCTTCGCGCGCGATAACGCGCCGCCGGCGCCGGCGACGGCGGCGGCGGCGCCCTCCCGCGCGTCGGCGTCATCCGACATCTGGATCAGCGTGCGGATCTCCTCCTCGCGCAGGTACTCGTCCAGGTTCAGGAGCGCCTGCTCCTTCAGGTTGCGCTCGGCGGAAGACCCGAGCGCCGCGCGCATGATCCCGTCCATGGAGCCCTTGCCGAAGCCCCCCTTCGCGCAGAGCATGAGCTGCGGCCTGGCCACGAAGAGGAACCCGCACGCCTGCAGCGCTCCGCGCTTGAGGTCGAACTCGGCGGGGCTGGCGCGCTGCAGGAAGCACCGGAACAGCCTGAGCAGGTTTCCGGGGGACACGGCGTCTTCGCGCGACGCCTCCAGCGTGTCCGCGCCGAACCGGGCGAGGTGTCCCAGCACGAAGAGCGCGCGAGAGACGTGCGCGCGCTCGCTGGCGGAGAGCTCGGTTCGCTCGGAGACTTCTTCCAGCAGCTTCACGAACCGGCGGCAAATCTGCAGCGCGCCCGACGCGACGTCGCCGGCGGCGGCGGTTTCCGCCACGGAGCAGATGCACCGGCTGGCGTAATACAGCACGCCGTGGAACGTGTTCCGCAAGAGCAGGAACCGCAGGTCCTTCTCCATCTCCGCCGCCGTCGCGGCGGACATGCACCCGGACTCCTTCACCACGGCGTCCACCACGGAGATGCAGCACTGCAGCTGCAGCGAGTTGGCGCTCGTGTTCTCGGCGCGCTTGATGTACGGATGCAACGCGGCGGCGAAAGCGAGGGGGTTGCCCTCGGCGACGCACAGCCGCGGGTCCGTCGCGCAGAACACGTGCAGCCCCAGCGCGTACCGCACCGCTCGCGGAAAAGAGGACATGTCCTTGTTGGTTTTCTCATCCTTCTCGTCCTTCTCGTCCTCCTCCGCCTCCTCCTGCGAGAGCATCCCGTCCAGGATCGCGCCGCAGAGTCGGCGCGCCGTGGACACCGTCTCGGCAAAGTCGCTGCGCGCCTCGTCGGCGGCGGCGTCCTCGTCCGACGGGAACACCACGCGGCGCAGGATGGCGACGATCGGGAAGGTGGAGAGCAGGGGAAGCTTGGCGTGCCCCACGCGGCTCACGCCGCAGTACACCTCCCAGAGCACGGCGACGAGCTGCTCGGCACGCTCGGCCACCGGGTCCGCGGCTTCGGCGCCCGCCCGGCGCGCGGGAACGGCGGGTCGCGAGAACCACAGCTCGCGGAAGATGCGCGTGACGAGCTCCTGGATCCCGACGTCGTCGTCCAGGATGCGGAACGCCAGGAACCGCAACGCCTCGACGCCGTGCTTGAAGTCCACGCTCGAACTGCGGATGCAGTCGTGCAGGATGTGTATCACGCGCTTGCGCACGCTCACGCCCACGTCGGAGATGCGCTCGACGATGGCGGCGTAGTACGTCTCCGCGACGCGCGCGTCGCGCGCCACGTGCTTCCCGAGCAGGTCGATCACCGCCGAGCGTACCATCGTGCCGTTGTCCGACATCCGGCGCTGCACGGCGGCGCGCACCTGCTCCCACTCCAGGACGCGCGGGTCCGCGTCCACGACCGCGGACAGCGCGCGCACCGCGGCGGCGCGGACGGTGATGGCGGGGTCCTCGAGCGCGCCCAGCAGGCGCTCCACCAGGATGTGCAGCTGGCGCGCCAGCGGGAGCTGCTGCTGCAGCGCGCGGAACAGGCGGATGGCGAGCTCGCGGGGCAGAAACGCGCCGGAGACGCCGGAACCAGCCCGCGCGGCGTCCTCGCCGACGGCGTCCACCTGGCTCCGCAAAACGCGCGCCAGGGACCTGTACGTTTCGCGGTCGCCGCCCGGGCCGGTCCCGCCTGACCGGAACCCCACCCCGCGGCGCTCGGCTTCGCGCGAGAGCTGCGCGAGCGCAAAGGTGAACGCCGAGCCCTCCGCTCCGCCCTCCGGCCCTCCGCTCCGCGCCTCCACCTGGCGAACGTGCCTGAGGAGCATGGACTCCAGAACCAGCGCGTCCGTGCGCCCGGACTCCGCGACCTGCGTGTCCGCGGCGTCGGCAGACGATCTCGCGTCCGCCGCGTCCTGCTGCGCCATCTCGAACGCCGACAGCGTCTCCGGGTCCCTCTCCGCATCCTCCCCGTCCTCCGCGTCACCGGCGAACAGGTCCGTCCACGTCTTCTCCCTCTCGCACGCCGCCGTGTCCTCCTTGATGCGCGCGGCGACCTGCCCCAGGAAGTCCATGGCGAGCTCGCGGACGCGGATCTCTGGCGAGTTGATGCCGTGGCTGGACAGGAGCTGCGCGCAGAGGCTGAGGAGCATCAGACTGGCCACCGGCCACTCGGGCATGTTCAGCGCGGTGAGCAGGTCGGACACCAGGTTCTGCATGAGCGCCTTAATGTCGATCTCCTGCGCCCGCGCGGAGTGCCACCCCTTGAGCAGCTCCTTCCAGAAGTAGTGGCTCCACTGGAACGCGGGCCCGTACCCCGAGTCGCCACCGGCGCCGTCGCCGGGAAGCGATTCGAGCCGCGATTTCGCGTCGTCGCTCGGCGCCTCGTGAAACGTCACGCTCGTCTGCACGCACCGCATCAGCATCGCCGAGAGCGCCTGCACGGACTCGGCGTCGTCCTCGGGGAGCATGTACCGGCGCAGGTGGCGTCCCGTGGTGGGCAGCTTCAAAAGCGCCACGAGCAGGTTGTCGAGGATCAGCCCCCGGTGCTCGGGGTACTGCTTGAACGCGGCGGCGACCACGTCCACGGCGCGCGCCTGCATCAGGTCCACGCCGTCCACCTCCAGCGCGGAGACGCCCAGGCTCGTGAGTTGGAGCACCGTCGCGTCCGGGAGGCGTATCGTGTACAGCAGCCGCGCGAGCTGCGTCAAGATGCCCGCCAGGACGTCGTGCATCTTCCTCGCCAGTTTTGGCGGGTCCGCGAAGGTCTTCCGGCTCTCGGTGCCGGACCGCCGAGGAGGTCTCGAGGACGCCGCGTCTTTCGCTTTCCGGCCCCGCTTGGACGGCGACTTCTTCGAGCTTCTCGGCGAGGCGGGCTCCTCGGCGTCCGGGTCGTCCTCCGCGTCCGCGGCGCGCGCCTTCTCGCCCCTGTGAATCTGGTGGTACGACGCGTCGTAGAACGCGAACACGTCGCGGTTCGCGCGGTGCCTGACGAAGTCCACCAACACATCGATGCTCTCCTCGCGGTACACCTCCTTGGGCACGCCGTCGGCACCGAGCACGCGCAGCGCCAGCGACGCGCAGTCCAGCGCGCGAAGCACCGTCTGCGCGCCGGCGCTCCGCTCGTCGTCGTCCTCGCGCACGTCCACGTCGCCCGCGCGCGCGACGTGCTTCTCCAGGACGTCCAGCAGGCGCACCAGGGCGCCCGGCGGCACGGAGCGCATCAGGCCGGCGTCCACGAGAACCTCCGCCTGCGTCGCCAGGTCAGCCACCTCTTCGCGCGCGAGCCACTCGCCGTCTTCGGCGTACGCGGCGCGTCCCCCGCGCTCGCCCGCCGCGGCAGTCTCGTCCACCTTCTCGAAGACGTCCTCCAGGGTCTGCGCGAACGTCTCCAGCAGCTCCGCGGAGGAAGGCCCGCTCGGGATCTCCACCGCGCGCGTCACGCCGGTTTTGACCTGGGAAGAAACCTGTGTCGTGTTTCGGACGTTTCGCGCGGTTTCGCGCGAATCGATTTCGCGGTCGCGTCGGAGACGAGAGCGTCAGCGTCGGAGACGAGCGTCGGCGCGCCGCGAACCGTCGCCGCGGGCCGACGACGGATGCGACGCCCCGGTTGTACGCTCGGTCGTTCGGAGAACGCGTCTGTCTACCGCGTCGTTTGGGGCGTACCTTCAACGCGCTCGCGCGCATGGAGGCGGTCCCCTCCGCGGCGGCGGCGGCGGCGATCGCGCCGGCCTCAGCGCGCCGCAGCTGGCGCGGCGGGTTCGCCTTGCGGGACGGGCGGTCGGCTGCGGGGGGGCGCGGGTGCGGGTGAGCCTCGACCGGATCGGGAACGCGCGTTTCTACGTCGCGATACGCGGTCGACGATGTCGCGTCGGTTCGTACGCGCGTCCGTGAGCAAAACCGCGACGCGACGTACCCGTGACGTGGAACAGGTCAGGCGCGCGTTTCGAGAGCGCGTCGCGAAGCGCGCGTCCCTTCGGAGGCGCCCGCGCCAGCCGCAGCGTGCTCGACCTGCGGGGGGGATTTTGAAAACGCTCGTCAGCGACCGCGGGATCTGGCGAGCGGCGCGCGAAGCAGGCGCGGTGGGGAGCGCGGCACGCACAAGTACGCCACATTGGTGTTCTGGAGAATCTTCGTGAGTCTGTCTAGCAGAGGTGCGGCTATCTTGGGCTCGCTCGGGGGCTCGACATCCTCCACGACAGCCTCGGAGAAGCGGGGCAGCGCGAGCGCGAAGCCGAACTCGCACGTGCCCAGGTTGGTCAGGCGCGGGTGGAAGGTCCGACCGTCGGCCACTTCCGCCATCGCGGATCGCGCTCCGCCTCGGACGACCCGCGGAGTTACGATACACGAGTGACCTCAGGCGCCGCGCCACTCGCTCTGCGGCCCACACGCCGAGTCTGGAGCGAATAATCGATGATTTTGAAGTAAGCTTTTGAGTGCAAGTGTAGGCTTTTCTCTTCTCCAACGCGCCGTCTTCGTCACTGCGAGGGACACCCGGCCTCACCCGTATCGTCCATGCGTGTGGAGTAGACGTGGCCATAGAGGAGCGCGGGTGACCATCGAGTCGCGCACGGGACACGCACGAGGCCATGGCGAACACCACGGACCCCCTGGCGCGAAGCGTCCATGGGACGAATCCTCAGGTACGTCGACGCCCCGGGCACTTCGACGAACCGAAACCCACGCCGCGTCTTCCTCGCGTTCGCCTCCTCCACCTCCCTCCAGTGTTTTCCCGCGCCTGTTCCCGCGTCTTCCCGCGTCTGACCTCCACCTGCTTCGCTTCTTCCCTCGCAGAACCTGGTGGAGAAGATCACGCGGTCGAAGATCTACGACATGCCGTACTGGAAGGAGAAGTGCTTCGGGGTTTCCGCCGAGACGCTGGTGGACCTCGCGACGGACCTGCGAGCGTTCGGGGGCATCCACGGCGGGGTTAACCGGGCGTGTGACTTCCTGTGCCTCACGCTGAAGATGCTCCAGATCCAGCCCGAGCGCGAGATCGTCGTGGAGTTCATCCGGAACGAGGACTACAAGTACGTGCGGTGCCTGGGCGCGTTTTACCTGCGCCTCACCGGGAAGCCGCTCGAGGTGTACGAGTACCTCGAGCCGCTGCTTAACGACTACAGGAAAATACGCTACGCCACGCCGCAGGGAAAGTTCCAGGTGCGCCACGTGGACGAGTTCGTGCACGACCTGCTCAGCAAGGACTTCGCCTGCGACATCGCGCTGCCGCGCATCCCGCACAGGATGGTGCTGGAAAACGCGGGCCAGCTCGAACCCCGGCGGAGCGCGCTCGAGGACGAGGACGCGGGCCCACTCGCGGGCGACAACGAGGTCGCGGGGGACGGGGAGAACCCACCGGGGGACGGCGGGGACGGGGACAGGCGGCGCGCGCGGGAGATGAGCGCGGAGCGGGGAGAGAGCCCGCCCGAGAAACGAGCGAGGGTGTGACTTTTTCAAGGCTGATGTATTCCTCTACGTAGAACTATGATTCGCGACGTCGTATATTTACATTTGAGTGAGCTCACCGCTGCTCTTGCTTCACGTCCGGCTGCCGCTCTCGCTTCACGGGCGTCTTCGGAGCCTGGGGTGCGTGCTTCTTCCGAGGCGGCGACGCGGGGGGCGTCGAGGGCACCTTGCGCTTTCTCTGAAGCGGTTCGAAGCTCTCCGCGTGCTGCTGAAGATCCGCCACCCAGAAGTACTCCGAGTTGCGCGTCTCGATGTCGTCAGTCACCGGCTGATGGTGGAAACTCTTCTTCTCTCTCCGAAGCTGCCGAAATACCTCGTGGCGGCCGTCTAAAACCTTCCCCAGCTTCTCTCCCTTTCCGCCATTTGCCTTCCACGACTTTTTCATGGCCATGTTCTGGGTCATCACGGACTTGTGCGAGGTCTTGCAGCCCCAGCACGTGACGCGTTGCGCGGGGTGCGCTCTGTATTCGCGGAAAAGCAACCCGTGCTTTTCGGCTTGTTTGGCGTTGATACCCGTCTGCTGCTCGCACGTGTGACACGTTTCGTCCCCAGCCTTCGCCTTCTTATCGCGACCCATCCAGTCGACTCCCCTTTTCTTCGCCTCCGCGCGTTGACGCGCACGTTCCTTCTGTTGAGCTTCTTTAGTTCTGAACCTGTCGAAAAAGTCTTGGTAGCCCGGCTTCTTGTCGCGCGTGCGTCTGAAAAACTCACGAAACCACTCGTCATGCCACGAGTTGTCGTACTCCCGCTCGTAACCGTCGTAGCCGCCCTCGTCGTCGTCCCGAGACTGTGATTCTCGACGCCCGTTGTGATGGTCACGAGGCGGGCGCGGCTGTGAAGCTTCGGCCGGGGCCATCAGGCGCTTATAGGCGTCGAAGACTTGTCGGAACTTGCGGGCATCCCCGCCTTTCTTATCTGGATGATGCCTCACCACCAAGCGCAAGTACGACTTCCTGATGGCATTCACATCGGCGCCTCTTTCGAGCTCGAGTGTTCTGTAGTCCTCTGCTTCGCTCGGCATGTCTTTCAGCGGTGTGCGCGGACACGTGTGCGGAGACAGTGTGGCACCAGACCTTAAAAAGGCAATGCAATTTGTCAATAATAATTGACTGCTGTTGCTAAAAAAAGACTCGACGCGCTCGGCGGAATCTGGGGTTCCTGACTCGTCATGACGTCGTCAATTTACAGATGATCCAGACGTCGGCTCGAGACAACAACTGTAACGTCCCGCTTACGTACCTAAACCGCGAGGCGCCCGGCGTTCGGCGACAGGAGCCCAGCCTCACCGAGTGGCTCCGCGCGCGAGGTGAGGAGCAGGGCTACGCGGCGCACTGGGTGCCTTCGAAACCGTTTTTGATGTGGAGGTAGGCTTCACCTCCGGATCGCGTCGCCGAGCTGTCACGGCGATGCTGATCTCGTTTTCCGCGCCGCGAGCGGCGCGCGCCGCCTCCGTTCGAGGCGCGCGCGTCGCGCGCGTCGCCGCCCGACGCGCACGCCGCGCGCACCGAGGCGCCGCGCGCGCGCGAGCGCCCACCGCTCCGGGCTCGCTCGGGCGCGCCCGGTTCGTCGAGGGCGCAACTTTTGAATCTCGAGGCGCCTCTGCTCGCGGCGGCGCGCGTCGCGCGGCGGCGCCCGGCGTCGCGGGCGACGCCGCACACGGCGACGAGGACACGCCACCTCGGCTGGTGACGGACCCACCGGATGTGGAGACGAAAATGAACGACCACGAGTCGCGCGACGGCGTCGGTTCGCGGTCGGTGCTGGGCGCCGCGAGCGCGGTCGGCGCGCTGGCGCTGGCGTGCAAGGCGCTCGGCCTGCTCCGCGAGGCGCTCGTCGCCGCGCGCTTCGGCGTCGGGTGGGCGGCGGACGCGCACGCGCACGCCTCGATGCTGCCCGTGTTCTTCTTCGTCGCCGTGGGCGGCCTGAACGGGCCGCTGCACAGCGTCTTCGCGTCCGTCTTCTCGGCCGAGAGGATGACGGCGGGCGCGAATCGCGGCGCGTCCGGTCCGGACGCGCCGGACGTTCTGAACCGATCCGAGCGCGACGCGCTCGCGACGAGCGTCGCGGCGGCGGCGCTCTGCGTCGGAGCGGTCGCGTTCGTCGCCGCCGACGCCGTCGCGCGCGTCACGTCGCCCGGACTCCCTCCCGCGATGTATGCCACGGTTGCCGCGCAGCTCAGGATCATGGCGCCGTGCATCCCGCTCGCCGCGGTGAACGGCGTGCAGATGGCGAAGCTCACCGCGCGCCGCCGACTGGCGCTGCCGGTGGCGTCGCCCGCGATCTCCTCGCTCTGCGTCATCGTCGTCGTCGCCGTCGCGACGAGCGACTGGGGGACTCTCAACGCGAACGCGCCGACGCTCGTGTCGCTGCTCCTCCCACGGCCGGAACACGCGCTCGCCGCGGGCACGACGCTGGGCGCGCTCGCGCAGTGCGCGGCGCTCACGTGGTCGGTGTCGC
>Ga0181563_10002479_pt1 | contig 17879 bp, 8 predicted proteins | sample 011ome_25_FD_133759 | JGI IMG/M metagenome (GOLD analysis project Ga0181563, IMG submission 133759) | Coastal salt marsh microbial communities from the Groves Creek Marsh, Skidaway Island, Georgia - 011512CT metaG (megahit assembly) | ecosystem: Environmental > Aquatic > Marine > Intertidal zone...
CGTCGCCCGGCGGGCTCCCCCCCACGCCCACCGCGGTGAAGGCGCGCGCGGCGTCCACCTCGCCGGAAGCGGCGGCGATGTTCGACGAGTTCCGTCAGCTCGAGCGCGGGCTCGCCCAGTACGTCGCCGGAAGCCCGGAGCCGGGGTCGTCCCCCGAGGAGAAGCCGCGCGCCGAGGCGCCGGCGAAGCGGCCCGCCGCGCGCGCGGGATCCCCGTACCGCCCCGCGACCACCAGCGACGTCACCGCCGTCGCCGGCGGCTCGGAGCGCGCGCCACGCGCCGGCGCGGTGCACGCGGCGGCGGTGCACTCGACGGAGCCGCACGCGAACGCGCCGCCGCCTCGCGTGGACGCCGCGCCGAAGGCGGCGAGCGCGTCGCCCGCCGCGTCTGGGTCCGGCGCGGGAAGCCCGGCGTCGACGATCGATCCGGCGGCGCGCGAGGCGCTGGACGCGATGGACCCGCAGGACCGGACGGCTCCGGCCGTTCCGGACGTCGCCGCGCCCTGGTCCGCGGCGCTGGACGCGCAGACCGAGGCGGAGGCGGCGCGCAAGCGCGAGGCGAGGCGCAAGGTGGAGGAACTGCTCGGCGGCGCGTTCGACTACGAGGAGATTCGGTCCGTCGCGCGCGCCGCGACGGCGGAACCCGGCGTTCCCGCGGACGCCACCACGCTCGGCTCGGTGGTGCCCACGACGCCCCCTCGCGTAGCCCCGGACGGCACCGCGCGCCCGCGCGTCGCGAGCGCCGTCGAGAAAAGCGATGAAAGCGAAAAGGATTTCTTCGCGGACGTGCGCGAAGCCGCGGCGTTCGGCGCGGGGTCGTCGTTCGCCGCCGACCCGGCGTCCGTCGTCGCCGACGCGGACGCCTCCATCGAGGCGTTCCGCGCGGCGATGCGCGCGGAGGTGGCGACGCGGATCGCCGCGAGCGCCTCGGGGGTCAGCGCGGACGTGGCCGAGGAGGCGCGCGCCAGGCGCGCGGCGACGCGCGAGATGCGCAAGAGCGTCGCCGCCGCGACGCGCTCGCGGGCGGACGCGAGGAGCGCTCGCGACGCGGCGCGGAAACGCACGCCGGCGCCTCCCCGAGGCGCGTGGCGCCCGCCTCCGGAGCCGCCCGCGAGTCGGCGCGAGGCGTCCGCGGCGCGCGCGAGCATCGAGGCGCGTGCGGAGGCGGACTTCGCCGCCGGCCGGAGCCGCTCGGCGCCCGCGCGCGAGCGCCCGCGCGCGAGCATCGAGGACGGCACCGTCGCGTCGTTCGCCGGGCGGTCGTCCGAAGCCCCGGCGCGGCTTTCCGCGCGCGGCGCGTCCGCGCGCGAGGCGGCGCGCCGCCGCGGCGCGCGCGCCGCGAGCGCCGCGAAGGCGCGCGAGGAGGCGGAAAAAAGACGGGAAGTCGAGGCGGAGAAGGCGGAGAAGGCTGCGGAGGCGCGTCGCGCCGCCGCTGAGAAGAAGCGCGTCGAGGTTGCGTTCGGAAGACGGGCGCGGGCGGAGGGCGAGCGGGAGGCGGTTTCGGCGCGGAAAAAGCCTCCGGAACCTCCGCCGCCCGCTCGGCCGCGCGCGACGGAGGTGAAGCCGTTCAAGCTGTCCACGGGGAACCACACCAGGAACAAGGAGGAGCTCCGCCAGCGCGACCGCGAGAACCGACGCGACCCGGACGTGTGGGAGCCTTCGCCCGCGAAGTCCGCCGGACACGCGTCGGAGTCGGAGGCGGGCGACCGCGGGCGGTCCGCGCCGGCGACCCCCCCGATGGCGCCGGGGCGGAGGCGGCTGGACGACGACGCCGAGAAGGCGGGAGGCTCGAGCGAGAAAACGAAGCGGACGTCCCCGCGTCTGGACGCGGCTCGTCGCGCTCGGGATGAGCTGAAACGCCGCTCGCGCGCGGCGACGCGCCAGTCGCGGGTCATCCACGCGGCGTCGGAGGCGGCGGCGCCCGCCATCGCCGCCGCCGAGGAAGCGAGGCGCGACGCGGACGCCGCCGCCGCCGCCGCCGCGCGCGCCGCCGCCGCCGCGTCCGCCGCCGAGGCGCTGATGATGGCGGAGGCGCGGCGGCTCCGCGAGCGACGCAAGGCTCTGTACTCGCGAGACAAAAATGCCGATTTCGCGCCCGCGCGCGCGGCCTCGCTGGAGATGGACGACGCGCCGCTCATGGCGTCCACCTCCAGCCTTCCGGACGCGGCGCGCGAGGATTTCGGGCGCGACGCCGAGGAAGCCTCCGCCGCGCGGCTTCGTTCGAGCGAGACCCCCGAGAAGCCGCCTATGCGCGTCTCCGCGTCGCTCGCGTCGCCCTCGCCCGTGAAGCCGCCGAAGCCGCCCGCGGCGGGTGGACCGCGCGAGCCCGTGCAGTACGACCCGCCGCGCCGCGGCGGCGGCGAGGACGCGTACGCGGCGTTCGATCGCGCGGCGCCGGCGCCGGCGCCGGAACGCGAACCCGAGGTCGAGCCGTTCGCGTTCGCCGCGGAGGACGACGGCGTCGCGACGCCGCCGTCGCCGCGGTCGCCCGCGGTCTCGTGGACGATGGGCGCGCTCGATCTCCCGGAGGCGCACCTCTCGGAGCCTCCGGGGCGGGAAGCCGAGTCGTCATCCTCCCCGCCTCCGCGCGCGGAGACGGGCGCGCTCGCGGCGGCGGCGGACAAGAGTCCCCCGCGCGTCTCGGTTCCGGCGGTGTTGCGCCGCGCCGCGGAGGCGCGCGCGGTCCTCGCGGCCGCCGGGGGCGACGCGCGCGAGCGCGAACCCGAAGAACCCGAGACCGAAACCGCGCCTCTGAAAGCGTCTCTGAAAGCGAGCGGCCGCCGTTCGCTTTTCCGGGGCGACGACTTGACGTTCGCGCCGCCGGCGAACGTGTCCGCCGCCGACGCGACGGCGCGGACGGGTCCCGACGCGCGGCGGACGGATGGCTCGAGCGACGGGGAGTCAGTCACGGATTACGGTTCTCTCAGCGGCGGGGAGAGCGACGAGCGCGACGAGGACCTGACCGCGGCCGCGGCCGCGGCCGTGGCGGCGCAGCTCGCGCGCGCGGAAAGAGAAGTGTGAAGGGTCCGTAGCGCCTCGACGCGACGTGTATGTTCATAGTCTATTTATGCGCCTCGTTTTTCGTTTCGTCTCCAAGAGACCCAACTCGCGACTGCGCGAGATGGAAATCTAGCCGTTTCAAATTCGTTTTCTTTCGCTGACGTTTTCTGCCCAGTCGGAGTTTACGGAACGACGGGTCCGAGACGTTGCCGCCGCGACACTGCGCGCGCACGTCGACGCTGTACATACCCGCGCGTCGGACATCCGCGACTGACTTCTGCACGACCCACGTTCGGCGAAGCTCCGTGATTTACCCCTAAGGCCCGCACCATGCTCGCCGCGCTCTCCCCCCTTCGCGATCGAAGCAACGATGCGGCCTTGTCTCCCGTCGGCAACGGGACGCCCAAGACCAAGTCCCGCCTCGGCGGCGGCGTGACCCCCACGCCCAAGCCCAAGGCGAAGGCGAGCGCGATGCGCGCGTCCTCGAAGAACCCCTTCCGCGACTCCGTGCGCCGCACGAGCACGCCCATCAACGCCAAGGAGAACAAGAAGCTCGCCGCTGCCGCGGGGAAGCCGATGGTTTTCGATGAGGCGGTGTTGGCCTCGCCGGGCGGGGGGAAGTTGACGAAGATCCAGCACGAGAACGACAACCTCCGGGACCTGAACAAGAAGCTCATCGACAAGCTCAGGGCTGCACGCATGTCCACGAAGGACGCGACGGACGCCGCCGCCGAAGCCGCGACGGCGCGCGCCGCGGATGGCGAGCAACTCCAGCGCGTCGGCGAGGAGAACGCCGCGCTCCGCTCGCTGAACGACAAGATGATCCTGCACCTGCGCACGAGCCAGGCGGCGTCCGAGGATTCCGCCGACGCCGAAGCTGCCGCGCTGTCGGAGAAAAACGCCGCGCTCGACAAACTCGCCGAGTCCAACCAGGAGAGCTCAAAGCTCCGCGAGCTTAACGGCAGGTTCATCAAGGAGCTTCGCGACGCGCGCGCCGCGACCACCAAGGCCACCGCCGCGGTGAACGCGGCGAACGCCAAGGCTGGCGACATCAACGACCAGCTCGACGCGGCGAATGAGCAAAACGCGCGTCTGCGCGAGCTCAACGCTAAGTTCATCGACTCGCTGCGCGACTCGAGGAAGGTGGCCGGGGACGCCAAGTCCGCGGCGGAGGCGCAGAGGGCCGCGAGCGAACGCGAGGCTCGAGGCGCGGCCGAGTTCGTGGCTCTCGCGAAGGCTGAGAACGCGCAGCTCAAGCGTCTCAACGAAGAGCTCTCTTCCGAGGTGGCCGCCGCCGTCAAAGCCACCGAGACGCTCGTCGCCGCCGCCGAGGAGGAGACGCGCACGGCGGGCGCGGAGATGGTCGCGCTGGCGCAGGAGGAAAACAGGAAGCTCCGATCGGTGAACTTCGAGCTCATCGGTGCGTTGCGCCAGGCGCAGCGCAAGGCTGAGGAGGCGGACGCCGCCGTCGCCGCCTCGGAGTCGCGCGCCGCCAAGTTGTCTGACGACAAGTCGGCGCTCCGCGAGCTCAACTCGAAACTGGTCTCCGACTTGCGCGACGCGCGTCGCGCCGCGAAGGACGCGCACGCCTCGAGCGAAGGCGCCGCCGCCGCGGCGAGTTCCACGCGCGCGATGTTCGAGAAGACGGTGGAGGAGCGCGCGAAGCTGCTTGAGCTGAACACGCGCGTGCTGCAGGAGCTCAAGTCTGCGAAAACCGCGAACGCGGGCATCGCCGCGAAGCTGGCGGCTTCGCGCGAAACCGCGCAAGCCGTGCAGAACCTCAACGGCAAGTTCGTCAAGGAGCTCAAGGCTTCCAAGGCGCAGTCGGAGGCGAACGCCGCCGCCGCCGAGGCTGCCGCGGCGAAGTCTGAGAAAGCCGCGGAGGCGCTGAGCGACGTGGAGGCTCGGAACGACAGCCTGCTCGCGCTGAACCGCAGGCTCATCGAGGAGATGAAAGCGGCGCGCGCCGTCTCCGCCGAGGCGGAGGCGCGCCGCGCCGCGCTCGAGGCGCTCAAGCTCCGGCTTGAGACGAGCGTGCGCGAGAAGTCGGAGGCTGCTGCCGCGCTGACGAAGAGCGTGGACGACAAGCAGCGTTTGCTGCTGGCGGCGTTCAAGAAGATCAAGTCGAAGGAGGACAAGCTCGCGCGCGCGCTCGGCGCGACGGAAGCCGCCGCCGCCGAGGCGGAGAAGCAGCGCCAAAACGCCGAAGCGGCGCGCCGCGCGCACGTCGCGCGCTCCGCCGCCGACGCGGCGGCGTCGGCCGAGGCGAAAGCCTCGGCGGATGCCAAGTTCGCGTTCGTGGAGAAGCAGCGCGCGGCGATGCAGAGCCGCCTGGACCAAGTCAGCGCGTCGCTCGAGTCGGAGCGCGCCGCGCTGGAGTCCGCGCGCGAGCAGGTGAGGGGCCTGGAGGGCCAGCTCAAGCGCGCGGCGGGCGAGCTGCGCGACAGCTGCGAACAGCTCACGGCGGCGTCGCTGGCGCTCTCCTCCGCCGCCGCCGACAACGCCGAGAAGGACACCGTCCTGTCCTCCCTGAACGTCAAGATCGCCGAGCTGGAGGGCGCCATGAAGCGCGAGGCGGCGAAGGCGGCCGCGGACCTCGCCGCGGCGGTCGAGGCGCGCGCCGAGGAGGAGCGCAAGAACGCCAAGATGGCGCGCGTCGTCTCGGCGGCGCGCGCCGGAGCCGCGCACAAGCACGCCGCGCACAAGCGGGAGACTGCGCGGCTGGAAACCTCCGCCGCCGCCGCGGCGGAGGAGGCTGCCGCCGCGCGTGCGGACGCGTCCGAGCTCGGGCGCGCCGCCGAGGCGGCGGCGCGGGACGCGCGCGCCGCCAAGGCGGACGCCGCCGCCGCGAAGGCGGAGGCGGAGGCCTCGAAGGCGCGCGCCAAGGCTGACGCGTCGGCGGCGCGCAAGGAGGCTCTGGCGGCGCGCAGGGAGGCTGACGCGGCGTCGCGCGCCGCCAAGGCTCTCCGCGCGGAGACGGAGGCCTCGGCGAAGGCTGCCGCCGCGGCTCGGCGCGAGACCGAGAAGACGCGCGCGGCGTCCGTGAAGGCGGTGGAGCAGGCGATGCTGGCGAACCAGAAGAGCCTGAACGCGTCCGACCGCAAGCTCACCGAGGCGATGGCGCGCGCGGCGAAGGCTGAGCACGCCGCCGCCGAGTCGCGCGAGAGCGTGGTGGCGGGCAAAGCCGCGCTCGCCGCCGCGACGCAGGCGCTGGCGGAGGCGAAGAAGAGCGCGGCGGAGCACGTCGCCGCCGAGGCGGCCGCGCACGCCGCGTCCTTTGCGTCCGCGAGGAAGGCGCACGACGCGAAGACTGCGTCGCTCGAGGCTGACCTCGCCAAGGCGCGCGCGGCGCAGGACGCCGCCGCGCAGTTGGCGCAGTCGCTGCGCGCGGCGCACGCCAAGCAGATGGCGGACGCGTCGGCGAAGTGCGCCGCGGACCTCGCGAAGGTGCGCGAGATCGCGCGCAAGGCCGTGGAGGAGGTGAAGCGGCGCGAGGCGGACGCGGAGCGCCGCGCGGGCGCGCTCCACGAGGAGCTCTGCGCGCTCAAGGTGGCGCTCGCCGAGGCGCGCGACGCCTGCGCGGCGGCGGTGGGCGAGTCCGCCGGCGCCAAAAGGCTGGCGCGGCTCACCGTGCTCCTCGGCGTCACCGCCGCGTGCGTCGCGCGCGACGAGCTGCTCGCGATGGGCAAGGCGGTGGTCAGGAAGGCCACTCAGAAGGCCACCGCCAAGGCGTGAGAGTGGATTCGAGAGTGGGTATTTTCGGTGCGGGGTTCGGGGTGGGGTGCGTCGTCGCGGCTGTTCGACAATCGCCGCGTCGTCGCGTATCGCGGGTGGGACAAGACTTTTTCTTACAAAAACGAAAGCATGCATAAAAAGGAAAACGTACGCGCCGGTCCTACCGTCGACGTACGACGCTCCATCCCTACCTCCTCGGCTTCGCGCACGCGCGCGCGCCCTCGGGGGTGCACGCCGCGACGCCCCCCCGCGCGGTCACGAGCGCGTCCACGTTTCGGTCCGCGCTTCCCACGGGGACCTTCCCCGACGCCAAAACCTGCGCGTCGAACGCGAGCGCCACCGCGGGCGGCCTCGGCCACCCGTTTTCGTCGCACGCGCGCGCGTAGCGCTCGAGAAACGCGTCGTAGAACCCGCCGCCGCGCCCGAGCCGCGCGCCCGTGCTCTCGAACGCCAGGCCCGGCATGAGCAGCACGTCCAGCGGGCCGTCCGTCGCGTGCGTCTCGAGGTTCGGGCGGGGCGCGCCGTCCGGCGTCCGATCCGTGGGCTCGAGGATGCCCATGGTCCGCGGCGCCAGGTCCGCCAGCGAGCGGATCTGCAGGAAACGCATGGACGGGGGCGCGCGGCGACCCGCGGCCGGGTCCGGCGCGTCCACGACGGGCACGTACACCTCCGCGCGCGGGAGCGCGAGCGCGGCGGCGAGGAGCGCGGAGGTGTCCACCTCGCGGAGCCGAGCGCAGTGCACGTACAGGCCGAGGCGGAGCGGTCGGTCCGTGGCGGACCTGGTTCGCGCGGCATCGGGGTCGAAGCACGAGAGCTGCGCCAGGAGGTGGGTCGCGATGGCGGCGCTCTGCGACGCCATCTCCTCCGACGTCAGAGCTTTGAGAGCTGCTTTGACCTCCGCTCGCGTCGTTTTCTTACGCGCCGTCAGCGCGGGGTCCTCCTCCGCGGCCGTCGACATGGACGCGGAAGCGCGCGGGCTACGCCCGAAGGGTGCCCAGCGAGCGAAAGCGGTCGGACGGCGCCGGGTTGGCCTCGCGTGGGGCGACGAGACGAAGGCGAAGGCGCGGAACAGCGTCACCGCGCGGAGCATTCGCTCGTGGCGTGCCTCCGGCGGGCGGTCCGCGACGCGACGTGTGGAGCGGCGGAGAGGCGACAACCGCGGGGAGCCGGGGATGATGAATAACACTGCTTTGGCATTTTCGATACCAGCCAGGTAAGAGTTCGACCTTTTTCCTGTTGCTGTCCGCCGTGGGCGCCAGTCGTGAGCCGCGCTCGAGGGTGCGCCGGCGTCGAAGGCCGAGCGCTCGTCTTCGCAGCGGGGTCGGCGGAAACCCGGCGGCAGCGCGGAGGCTGCGCCGGCGGGCGGGATGGTGTACACGAGGACCGTGGAGCTGTCGCGGCTGGGTGCGGCATGGCTCGGGGCGTCGGTGAACAACGCCACCACATCCGCGTATGAAGACGTGGTGGTCGCCTTGGCCAACACCACGGACCCGTTCAGCATTCCCGCGGCCCCGGACCACTACGCCGGGTATGAGAAGGAGTCCGTGTGTTTCGTAGAGCCGATGGTGCGTTTTACGCCCCGGAAGACCCTCCTCGCGGCCCTCGGCGCGTCCACCCCGCTTCGCGCAGTCGGGTGTTACAGTGCAACTCGTCCGCTCGAGTGCCGAAAAACCCACGCGCGCGTCTGCCCCCTCGCGCGTCGAACGAGACGATTGACCCGATGTACCCCCCCTTCGTTTCGCAGGAGGCGTCACACGGCGCGGAGGCGATCATGTTCATCTTCATCGCGGGCGTGGTGCTGGGCGCGGTGCCGCAGTACCTGAAGCTGATCCTGCTGGCGAATTCCGAGGGCATCTCCCTGACGAGCCTGGCGCTCATGAACGTGTCCAACGTCACGGCGACGCTGAACATCTTCATCCTGCACTTCGAACAGATCAAGCAGTGCGTGCGCCAGGCGGACGGTTTTACCTTCGACAGCTGCCAGGCGAGTCTGCTGACGTTCTACTACACGCTCGTGTACACGTTGCTGTGGTTCCCGCTGTACCCGCTGGCGGCGCACTTTTGCGCGGAGAAGAAAGTCGAGCACTGCGGCGTCGTCGCCAGCGGGCGCGCGCACGCCAACCGCGGCTTAGTGGCGCACCTCGTGCCGTGCCTGATCCTCGCCGCGCCCGTCGTGCGCATGGTGCTGAACGGCGGGTGCTTCGGGTTCGAGAGCTACGCCATGCTGCTGGGTGTGATGAACGCCGTCTTGGAGGCGACGCGGTACCTGCCGCAGGTGTTCGCGTCGTGGCACTCGGAGGGCTCCGGCGCGTTGTCGTACCTGAGGCTGCTGCTGAGCATCGGGGGGGGCGTGGGCGCGACCGTGCAGAAGGCGCTGATGCACGAGGACGTCAGCACGTGGTTCCCGCCGCTCGTGGGGCACTCGCTGGAGATTGTCATCGTGGCCATCAACCTGTACCACGACGTGTCGGGCGCGCGGCGGCGCGACGGGAGCGAGTTTGGGAGCGAGCGCGGGGATGACGACGGCGAGAGCGGGGGGGGAGGGGAGTCGCGATCGGAGGCGACGCCTCTGACGGGACCCAGCCACGCGGCGAGGACCGCGGCGGTGAATCGCGCCATGGAACGGGGCGAGCGGGGGGAGAGTCTTCACGAAGAAGATGAAGAAACGGAAGGAGCGCGAGCGCGGCGCGCGAAAACCGGCGACCCCGAGTCGGACTGGATCGACGGCCTCCCTTCGGAGGCGTCGGCGCTGGAGCAAGGCGAGTACGTGTGCAACCAGATGTGCACGAACCCGAAGTTCCTCAACGCGTTGCTCAAGTACATGTAGAAGTAGCAGTTATTTTGAGGTGGCGAACGAACGAACGCAGAGAAGAATGAAAAATCGTCGCTACGATACGCGCGGGACAGACTCGCGCCCCGACTCACGCCGCCCGCGAGCGCTCCTCTCGCTTTTGCTTTTTCCGGGGGCGGCGCTTGGCGAACCCGGCGCGCCACGCGCGCTTGACCAGCCCCGGTTTTTTCTGCCCGTGTTCGCCCACCTTCCCGCCGGTGGCGTGCGCGACGATGGCGTCGTTGACCCTCTCCGGGTCGGGCTCGAGCAGGAAGCCCCCGTGCTGCCACTGCTTCTGCAGCACCGTCGTGCACTCGGGCCACGCCTCGCCGAAGCGCGCCGCAATCTCCGCCGCGCCGACGATTTCGTCTAAACCGGAGAGCACCACCATGTCGTCCTCGCCGAGCGGCCCGCGCTCCCACGCCTCGTGCGGGAACAGCAGCCGCTTCATGAGCTGCTGCGTGCTCGCGTCGCCCTTCACGAACCACGACGCGAGCACCAGGTTCCCGAAGCTCATGGGCTCGCGCGGGTCGCTGGCGCGCGCCGACAGGTGCGCGAACAGCGCGCGCCACCCCGCCAGGTGGTCGTCGAAGCCGTACCGCAGGTACGACCCGAAGCTCGGTAGGAAGCACACCGGGTCGACGTACGCGCAGCGACGCACCGACTTTGGGTAGTGCCGCCGGAACGCAGTCAGACAAACAGTGCCGTACGAGTGCGCGATGACGTCGCACCGGACGTCGCGCGCGCGCCGCACGATGGCGTCCTGCGTCGCGTCGCTGCCGCGCAAATCGCGCGCCAGCGCGTCCTCGGCGGCGCGGCGCGTCGAGCGCTCGAGGAAGGCTGAGATTTCCGAGGGGCTCGGGTACTCGTGCGAGCGGTCGTCCCAGCTGTAGGAGATGTTCGGCCACTCCGGCGCCACGACCGGGCGGTGGTCGGGAAGCGCGCACACGTAATCCGCGTACGGCGCGATGCCGATCCCGAGCCCGTGCAGAAACACTAGGGGGTCGTACCGGTCGAAGTCCGACGCGCTCGCGAGCGACGCGGCGTTTTCGCGCGCCTTCGGCGGGCGCACCCACACGACGATGTGGGTCGCGGGGTCGCGTTTCCTCTCGAACCCGGCGCTCCTGAGCTTCGCGTTGGCCGCGGCGCGGAACGCCGCGATGAGCGCCTGGAACGCGATCGGCTTGTAGTACGCGTGCATCTCGAAGCGGTTCGTGCGGATGAAGTCCGCGCCGTCCGCGCCGCCGGCGCCGACGGAGCGCGACGTCTCGACGCCGCCCTGGCTCCCGCCGCCGCCGTCGACGAGGAAATCGCGAACCGCCGAATCCGCGCCGGCGAACGCCTTGTCGTCCTTCGTTCGTCGGGAAAGCACGCGCAACGCCCGGCGTAGCTTGGTCTTGACGCGCGCGCCTCTCTCTTTCCCCGCGACGTCTTCACCGGTCTTCACCGACGGCGCGTCCCGGTCGAGAAACGCGAGGCCGTGTCGCCGCTCCAGCCGGCGAAGCAGCGACTCCGCCTCGCGCGTCACCTCGGGCGGGTACTGCTCGTCGGGGAACTCGTCGCGCTCGCGCGCGGTGAGGTAGAACTGCAGCATGTGCAGCGCGTTCGCGCGCGGGATCGTGGCGATGGGCGCGGCGTTGAACGCGTCCTCGAACAAGCGCCGGGGGTTGGGCTCGTGGCGGAGCTCGCTGGCGAACCACCGAAAGTGCCCGTCGTAGTCGAACCCCTCCTCCATCGAGCGCCGGGGGGCGTGATGCATCTGGTTGATGCGGTACTGATGCGCGCCGAACGCGCACCCCTCGGTGGCGGCGTACGCGCCGAAGGCGTAGCGCGCGCGCGACGCGAACGTGCGCCACTTCATCGGACCGGGTCGCGACGAAGCGCGAGCGCCGGGAACCGACGGGGTGAGGCACGAGGGAGGCGCGGAGACGACTGACCGGACGAGGTTAACACACGATCTGACGAGGACGCGCGTTTCGCCGAGCGCGTGCGACCCCGGCCGGCGACTTCGATGCGAGGCGAAGACGCAAAAAACGATCGATGCGTAGACTACATACCAGGTACAACGAAAGCCGTCGCGCCTATTCATCGCGGAACGCCTACTCATCCGACCCCCCCAACGTCCGCCCGGCGTCCCCTTCGTCGTCCGTCCCGAACACGCCGCTGCCCGCGCGCGTCGCGAGGACGCACGCCGCGAAGATGGCGAGGTTCTCCCACAGCGGCGTCAGGTCCTCCGGCTGCCTGGCGTAGAGCGGGTAGAAGCCGAACATCAACACCCACGGCACCCAGATGAAGCCAAAAACCGCCGCCCAGGGCGAGGAAGTGTCTCCCGACTGTGTCACGCCTCGCGACGCGGCGCCGAACAGAAATCCCCCGGAGATGACCGCGATGAGCGAGAACTCGCGTTGCTGCTGCGACAGCCCGGGGACGAACTTGCACCCCTCCGCCTTTCCGAGACACCCGCTCATCGCGGACGCCGCCGCCACCGTCGCCGCCTCCAGCCCCTCCTCGTCCACGAAGTACTTGTTCCCGTACCTGCCCCTGATCTCCTGCACCACGGACTTGGGCACGATCGGCGAGAGCGCCTGCTGGTCGTTGTAGAAGTCCAGGACGTTGCCGTTGAACTCGTCGACGGTCATGATCACCAGCTTGCGGTCCTCGGCGCCGAAGTACCGGTACAGGTCGTTCGCCGCAGGCATCGCCGCGCCGACGCCGCCCGGGCCGTCGCCGGTCACGACGCGCAGACGCCACCCCGTGCTTCGCTCCACGCGCGCGATATCTCCACGCAGCTTCGCGAGGGCATCCGGCGTCTTCGCGAACACGCGGCCGTAGTCCAGCACGGTCTCGCCGCGCCGCGCCGGCGCGCGCGACGAATCCGCGGGGACGCCGTCGCCGGCGGGGGCCGGCGGGGAGAAAGAGGCGAGGCCGGGCTCGGTCGCGTTCGCGCCCGTTCCCGACGCGCGCGTTTCCGTCGCGTTTCCGTGGGGGGAACTCTCGGGCGATGCCGCGGCGAGCGCCTCCTCCGCGAGCGCAGGCGCGCGCAACGCCAGGGTCGCCGCCGCGAGCGCCGCCGCGAGACGCGCGCGCGGCGGCGGACGCCGACGCGGATGCCCCGCGTCGGAGGCGCGACCCTCTTCGTTTCGGCCGACGGCATTCAGCGGACGGGCACCGCGCGAGACACGAGGGACGAGGTCAGCCACGTCCCATCCGGAACGGCACGCGCGATGCGCGTTCGTCGTTTTGATGCGCGATGCGAGTCGCGCGGAGGACCTGAACGGCCCCGGTGCCACCGGTCGCGAAGCGCCGACGTCGAACGCGGCGCGCATCGTTGCGACAGTTGTCAAAAAAAATCGACGACGATCCCGCGAGCTGTGGGCCACAGACGGGGTACAGCAGAGCGCGCTTTCGAGGTCTAGGAGCTCGACTCGGTGTGAACGAGGAGGGGCAAGAGGCTTTAGTCTTGGAACATGCGCCGCTTCGTGGTCGTGAGGCCCGGGCGGCCTGGTGTGGTGCTCCGGACTCTCATCCGAGCTGGACAACGAAAACCGCGCGAACATTCATCAACGTCGGCATCGGAATGCGAGTTTCGTTCGAGGTCAGAGACAACTCGCAAGAGCCCCCAACTCTGCAACGTCATATGCTCCGGCGCGCGCCGATGCTCGCGCCGAGTCTCGGACGGTGCGCCGCGACGAAGACGAGTTCCCGCGCAGTCCGTCTCGACCGCTTCGCGCTCGCGTCGCGCGCACCGTACCGATCCGCGTTCCCCGCGTCCCCGCGTCGCGCACACCGCGCACACGGCACCCGCACGCACGCTGCCGGCGGATCTTCGGGGACGAGGGATAGCCCGAGCGCCGGTCCGCTGATCAAGCGCAGCGAGGAGGAGGGATCGAGCACGATGGAGCGCGTTCGCGTGTGGGCGGGCATGCCCTCCGAGGGCGCGGTCGAGCGCCTTTCCGTGATCTGCGCGCACTGCAACGCCGAGCTCACGCCCTCGCAGATGGATTACGCGTGCGCCGAGCTCAAACTCCTCCCCGAGCTTCGCGAGAAGTTTCGGGCGCTCACGCGCGACGCCGCGACGGACGCGTTCCTGATGCGCGCGTCCCGCCGGCCGTACCTGGTCAACTGGGGGCAGGCGGCCGCGTGCACGTTTCTGCGCAAGTTCATGAGCCTGACGGACGCCAACGCCGTGCTCGGGCGAGGCAAAATGCACGTCCTCAGCGAGGCGCACGTCGCGGATCTGCTCGGCGGAACTGCTCGCGACGCGCGACGCGACGCGGCGCCGGCGACGTCGTTAAAAAATACGGATACGGGTAAAAAAAAACTCTTGCTGGACGTCGGCGCCGGCGAGGGCGAGGTGACCGAGAAGTTCCGCACCGGCGGTGGCTTCGACGTGGTGGTCGCCACGGAGGCGAGCGCGCCCATGGTCCGGCGCCTGCGCCAGAAGGCATTCGACGTCGTGCTGGAATCGACGGACGTCTCGACGGTGACGCGCGCGTGCGGCGAGGCTGGCGGCGGCGCGGCGCGCGCCTCCGAGGACGGTTTCGACTGCGTGGCGTTGCTGAACGTGCTCGACCGGTGCGACGCGCCGCGCACGCTGCTTCGCCAGCTGCGCGAGCTGCTGAAGGACGACGGCGGCGTGTTGGTGTTGGCGGTGGTGCTGCCGTTTCGCCCGTTCGTGGAGGACGGCGCCGAGAACCGCGCGCCGCGCGAGGCGCTGGGGCTCGACCCGAACGGCGCGTGGGAAGCGGGCGCGAACCAGATGTGGACGAAGGTGTTGGCGCCGAGCGGGTTTAAGCTCGAGCGCCTGGCGAGGGTGCCGTACATAAGCGAGGGCGACCAGAAACACGGCGCGTACATCCTGGACGATGCCGTGTTCGTGCTGAGCAAGGCGAGCGAGTGACGACGCGCGAGTCCGAAAGCGTCTTTTCTTTTGAGTTGTTTTTTCATTCCATCAAGTGTTCGGAGACGAGACGTTTCGATTCTTCGTTTCGAAAAGTGCCACGCGTCGCAAACGATACACTCGACCTTTTCGCTCTCCGCGCGCGTGGGAAAACTGACATTCCCTCCGGACGCCGTCGTCGTCCGTCGTCGGGAGGCGTCGGGGCCCGAACGAGCGTCGCGCTCGGTGCGCGACTCCGCAGACCCGCGGCGTAGGGCTCTCACGCCAACCTCGGCCGAGCGCGGGGGTCGGGCGTCGAGAGGCCCGGCGCGATGGATCTCTCGGGGAGCCGTCCGCGGACGACCGCGGAGATCTCGGCTGCCGTCAAGGCGAAGCAGAGGCCCGTGCACCACTTGACGGACCTGGAGGTGTACTTCAAGACCGCGGAGTTCGTCGGGCTCGAGGCTGCGGTGTACCGCGAGGAGGAGAACTGGCAGGAGCTGTTCCGCGTGCTCTTGGCGTACACCAGCCTGGTCGTGGAGACGATCAGAAAGCACAAGGACTGGACCACGGATGCGTCGCGGGACCGGAGACGCGCGGAGACGTGCGGGGCGTACGAGGCGGAGGTGGTGAAGTGCATGGAGGAGATGGAGTCCCTGAAACCCAGAATCAACGCCGCGGCGAGGGCGTTCACGGAGGCGGCGCCGCCGGAGCGCCCGGCGGCCAGGCCGCCGCCGGTCGAAGGCGGCGCCGCCGCGACGGCGACGACGCCGAAAAGAGCGCCCGAAGAGGCGTCTCCCCTCGAGACCTTCGCGGAGGGAGACTGGGACCTGCTCTCCGCGACGCCGGCGCAGCTCGCGGCGGCGGCCGAGCGCAACCCTAAAAACTCCGAGCGCGCGCCGCCGCGCGCGAGGTACCAGCCGCGCGCCGAGTACGTCGCCGCCGGCGCCGCCGCCGGGACGGGAGCGAAACACGCGCTCGTCGGGACGAGCGCCAACGGAACGTTCCAATCGATTGGAACGTTCCGATCCGCCGACGCGCGCGTCGGAGGTCCGAAACCGCCGCCGCCCAGCGGCTACCCCCGCGTCGACGCGACGCGCGCGTCCGTGCCGGACGTCCGAGCGGACACCACGGCGCGCCCGCCGCCGCCGCCGGGGCCGCCGCCCGCGGGCCCGAGCGCGCCTCCCATGCCGCAGGCGCCGCCGCCGCCGCCGCCGCCGCCGCCGCCGCCCCTCCCCGCGGGCGCGGTGGCCCCCGCGACGATCGTGCCGTCCGCGGCGACGCGCGACTTCACCCCCCAGCGCATGACCAACGTTCCCGCGCCCGACTTGGCGCACGCGGACCACAACAAGCTGGACACGCGTCTCCGGCTGTACGGCCTGAAGGAGAAGAAGGTGCGCGGCGACGGCAACTGCCAGTTCCGCGCGCTCGCGGATCAGCTTTTCCGCGACCAGGAGCGCCACGCCGAGATCCGCGCGGCGGTTGTGGCGCAGCTCCGGCGCGCCCGCGAGGCGTACAGCGTGTTCGTGCCCGAGGACTTCGACGCGTACGTGCGCGAGATGTCCCGCGCGACCACCTGGGGCGACCACATCACGCTCCAAGCCGCGGCGGACGCGTACGGCGTCGCGATGTGCGTCATCTCATCCTACAAGGACAACTTCGTGATCGAGATCCAGCCGACGGCGAAGCGAAGCGAGCGCGTGCTCTGGATCTCGTTCTGGGCGGAGGTGCACTACAACAGCATCTACCACATAAACGCGCAGATGTGACGCGTTTGGGATAGGTCAGAACTCGAGAAACTTTTATATCAAATTTCATCGCGCGCGACGCCGAGATTCTCCATCAGTCGCGCGACGAGCTAGTTGTAGTCGCTCGCCCTGAGCTCCTTTTTGAGCAGGATGTGCCCCACCTCCACCAGTCCGAGACTCGCGAGCGGCCCGCCCTTCGTGCCTCTCTGCGCGATCTGCATCTGCGTCAGGGCCGCCTTGGCGTCCGCGGGCTCCTCGTACCCCCCCCGGGCGAAGAGCGCCTGCGCGCCGTCGTTGTCCACCTTTGTGTGCAGGTACATGGCGCCGCACCCCTTGGCGACCACGGCCGCTTCGCACGCGCGGAGCAGGGCCTTCCCGATGCCGCGCCCGCGCTGGTTGGGCGCGACGGCGACGTCGCTGACGTACGGCGCGTCCCCGGGGGCCTTGGGCTCGAACTTCTCCGCGCCGAACCGCGCGCCGCCGGGAAGGGACACCTCCGCCACGCCGACGAGTTTCCCTCCGACTTTCGCGGCGAGCAAAAGCCGATCTTCGGATTCCACCACGCCCTGCACGAGCCCGCCGTACACGCGCTCGGCCTGTTCCGCCTTGAGCCGGTCCTTGGCCAGGAAATCCTGTGGGCGCACCTTGAAGAACAGGTCCATGATGAGTTTCGTGCCGTCCACGCAGTCCTCCTCGGTCATCGCCGCGATGGAGGCGTTGCCGTTATCTTTCAGCTTCACGTCGCGCGGGCGCACGGACTCGGCGGGACGACCGGTGACGTTCCCGGCGGTCGCCGCGGCGAGCGCGCGCTTCGCCGCCTCCTCTTTCGGGTCATCCACGGACACCGTGCCCTTGCCGAGGTTGACGCGGAAGTTGGGGCGCGCGGGCGCCGCCTGGGGAGAGAGAGGGGGAAGGGAGCGACAGGTCAGCGAGGAGGCGAAACGCGACGCGATATCGACCGACGATCGGTCGAGGCTGGAGAAACTCTCTCGCGAACGGGACGAACGCGACGTACCCTCGCGATCACCGAGCGGCTACGCCTGTGGCCCCCGACGCTGGGTGCGGGCGCGGGCGCGCGAAGCGCGGACATCGTCGCGGCGGCCATGGCGCGACGCGGTTGTGGCGACGAACGCGTCCGCCTTGGTTCGCACCTCAAAAGTCAGCACGTCTCTGGATCCGAGAGATCGCGTCTCAGATCTGACTTGTCACACTCGCAGAGTGTGCGGTCGACCTGGGGTGACGGGCGCGGCTTCGAGCGTTCGTAAAATGCAAAGAGTTGTTTTAACTTTAGGTGACACTCTACAACTACATATTGCTCGTGGTACACGCCCCCGACGTTCGCGCCGGGAACCGTTCATATTAATAAACACGCCTCACCGCCCTTTGACGGGCTCCTCGACGATATCCGAGAGCCCGCCTTTGCCCACGAACGCGCTCGTTTTCGTCTTCGCCTCGGCGGCGAGGTAAAACTCTTCCGGTTTCATGTGTTCCGCGCCGCCCGCGGGGTGCGCGCCGCGCGGGTGGAACGGCGCGTTGGCGCCGTCGTGGTAGTCGCGCATCCAGCCCGGATTTTTCTTCCAGAAGGCGCCCTGCGCCTGCGCGACGTCCCACATCAGGCCGAGGTGCTTGGGCAGGGGTGCCAGCGTGGCCGCCGCGATCGCGCCCGACGCGGCCACCGCGGGAACGCC
>Ga0181563_10002489_pt1 | contig 17846 bp, 12 predicted proteins | sample 011ome_25_FD_133759 | JGI IMG/M metagenome (GOLD analysis project Ga0181563, IMG submission 133759) | Coastal salt marsh microbial communities from the Groves Creek Marsh, Skidaway Island, Georgia - 011512CT metaG (megahit assembly) | ecosystem: Environmental > Aquatic > Marine > Intertidal...
ACCCACACCAGCATTGTATGTTTGGAACATGATTTCGCCCCACCGGTTATAAATAGTCATACTGAAATTATACGGATCATATCCTGAAGTCATGATCGGTTTAAACTCTTCGTTAAAGTCATCGCCATCTGGCGTGAATGTGTTGGGTACATAGAAGATAATGACATCTTCCACAATAATCATTCGACGGACAGTATCAGAACATCCTTCATCATTCATGGCAACCAAAGTTACCGGATACGATACGTTCGGATCATTTGGATATAAATGATTTGGCTCAAACGCATTAGATAATGTCGATCCATCTCCAAAGTACCATTCATAGCTATCAGCGTGAATAGAAAGATTAGTAAACGACACATCCGTATCTTCAATTGTCACCGGTGAAGGCGAAGATGAGAAGATTGCTCGGGGCTGCGGTGCAACCGTAATGTAATTGTTATAGGTCGCTGTTGACGAACAAATGTCAGCCGTTGCAACCGTTAACGCTACTGTATATTCTCCTGGTTCAGTGTAAGTATGACTAACTGTTGAGCAGCCAACATCGGTGAATCCATCCCCAAAATCCCACTGGCAACTTACACCTGGTGTTGTTGTTAAATTGACAAAGTTTACTTTTAGCGGATCGCATCCGTATAAGGTATCGGCTTCAAAAACTACCACTGGTAATAAATGTACCTCAATAGGAATTGATCCTGTGCTTGAACATCCATTTGCATCAGTAACAGTCACAGTATATAACTCCGTACCTCCATCAGGTATAAAAGGTGTTCCATTGGTGATCATAGGATCCCATACATAGGTTCCACCAAAACCAGCACCACTAGCGGTTAATGTCATGGACTCACCAAAACAGATTTGCGCTGGACTTGGATCTGACTCAATATCAACGATAGGCAAAGGGTTCACCGTAATATCAATATCATCCGTTGAAATACAGCCAGTCAAATCTGCCGTTACTGTATAAGTAGTTGTTCCACTCGGCGGAGAAAAAGGCGTTCCATCGATAACACCACCATCCCAAGAAATGACCGCACCATCAGGGTTATCAGCAATCAATGTGACTAATTCATCTGCGCATACTTCAATATCTGTTCCGGCATCAATGGTTGGATAAGGATTGACAGTAACCGTTATATCATCAATTGCAATGCAACCATCATTATCTGCCGTAACGGTATAGGTCATTGTAGCGCCCGGTGTAAAGGCAACTCCATCCGTTACTCCGCCATCCCATGATATGAGGACACCATCCGGATTGTCGGCCGTTAACGTCACATCGTCTCCTTCGCATAAAGCCACATCATCTCCGGCATCAATAGTTGGAACAAAATTCACCGTTACGGTAAAATCGGCAATATCATCTGGGCACGGTGCTGTCCCTAAAACAGAGTAAGTAAAGGTATAATCTCCAGGAGGAAGTCCTTCCGCATCAAATTCTCCTGTTACAGGATCAAATTGACCCGAAGTCGTCGTCTCTTCCCACGTGCCACCCGCATCCGCTCCAACTAACAAGCTATTCATGTCCAACAAAGAGCCGGGTGAATTACATAACACGGACGTATTGTCATCCCCAGCATTTCCTTCATCTCCTACTTCAATTGTGAAAACTGCGACGTCCGTCGTTCCATCACAACCAAGCACTTCATATTCAAATGTATAAATTCCAGGAGCGACAGCGTCCACGTCAAATTCTGAAGTAGCTGGATCAAATTCTCCACTACCCGTTGTCTCGGTCCACGTCCCTCCTAGTTCGGCATCTGGCGTTAATAAATCACTTACTGTATAAATTCCTGAACAAGCTAAATCAGCTCCATCATCTCCTGCCTCTGCATCGCCGCCGGGGCAAGCAATTACCCATCCTGACGAACAGCCTGTATTCACAAGAGTAACAGTTGTAAAAGGCAATGTTGAAGTAACAGTAATGAAGATATCACCATAGGATCCTCCACACAAATAAGGCCCAATTACATCCCCTGAAACGCCTACATTTTCTCCAGTTATTGTCATAACACCACCACCGTCAATTGAAATGGTCGCATAATCATCTGTGTTAACGGCGGTATATGCCAAGGTTAGGGATAAGACCGGAGCTGGTGTTGTTGAAACAATCGTTCCAGCACAACCAAATCCAGACCAAGGCCCGTCCGCTCCCATTCCATCACAGATGGCGCAATCGGGATCACTCGTTAAGATATATGGAGATGAAGCATCTCCTACTGATGTATATTCGGGACATGTTGGCTGAGCCCAGGCCCACCCACTAATCGTTAGAATAAATAATGTCAACAAACTTCTCATGGTGTGTACTTTAGGTTTAGGTAATGACTTATTCGTAAGCCCATTTGTGCTGCACTTGTGTTTCGTTAACACATCCTGTAGCTGTGGTTACACGAAGCGTTACCGTGTAGGTCGTTTCTTCTTTGTACATCACTTTCGGATTTTGCTCAGTCGATGTTTCTCCGTTTCCAAAGTCCCAATGCCAAGCAACAATCTCTTCAGTTGACTCCGATACATCTTTGAAAACAACAACCGCAGCTGCCAAGACATTCATTGCCTCTATTTTAGCAACTGGTGTTTGCTCTGAAATTTCTTTCACCAATTTAAATTCTTCACCGTCTTGTTTGTAAACAGCGTGATACGCTCCGTTACCGTACTTTGTACAATTGAGACTTAAACCAACCTCATCAGTGAGTAATTGATCATTTTTAAACCACCTAATTTCATCAACAGATGTTGTACTTTCAAGTTCAATTTGGAAACTTCCATCACACCAAGATCCTGATGTGTTGATTTCGGTTTGCGCGCTTAACTGAGTTAATGCACAAATGCTAAACAATAATAATATTTTCTTCATAGCGATAATTAACCGCAGAGCGGTTTTTTCATTGGTTATCAACTAGACGGAAAAATATAAGATTTGGTTGCCTTTTTAGGCATCCTATTTTGGTTCTATTTTTTAGCTTGCTTCGACTGGTTTCTGCGCCGCTGATAAAAGATCCCTGAAGAAACGGATAATAGAATCAAAATAACGATCCCAACCTTCACCCACATTGGCACGGGAACTGGATCTCCTTGAGCGTATGAATGTAGTCCACTGAGGTAATAATTAACACCAAAGAATGTCATGATAATGCTGCTGTATCCCCAAAGGGCTCCAACATTAAAAGCAAATTCACTTTTTAAGAAAGGAATAAATCGCAAATGCAGCAATATGGCATACACCAAAACAGAAGCTAAGGCCCATGTTTCTTTTGGATCCCAACCCCAGTAACGACCCCAACTCTCATTGGCCCACACACCACCTAGGAAGGTTCCAATTGTCAACATAAACAATCCAATAATGATGACAATTTCCGCTAAATAAGTCAATTCTTTCGTGGTCATTCGGACGCGTTTCTCATTCTCGTTATTGGCAAAGAAATAGAAGATCATATTCACCAATCCTAAAATGGCGCCTATGCCTAAGAATGCATAACTCCCTGTAATAACGGCAACGTGAATTTTTAACCAATATGATTTTAAGACAGGTACTAAATCGGTCATTTGCGGGTCCATTACACTCAAGTGCGCTACGAATAAAAGCAACCATGCCATTATACCTGCAACTGGAACAATAATTGGGAATCGTTTGTAAAACAATACACCACAAAGAGCGGCTACAAAACCAATAAAAACGGTTGCCTCATACCCATCACTCCAAGGAGCATGTCCTGATAAATACCATCGTACACCAAGACCTATTCCGTGCAACAGGAACAATACAATAAAGACAGCATATCCAATATTAAATACCGTACGAAACTTGAATCTTGGTTTCAAAACTTGAACAAATTGAAGAATCAATAAGATAAAACCAACAGCCAAATAAGCACGCATTAAGTGTTTAAAGATGTTCGCTTTATTATAGGTAATTTCTAGATCAACTTGACTATCTGTAGGAATGGTCTCTGCATTTCCAAATTTTCGTTGAAAACTGCTGATAACTCCGACAATACGATTTGCTTCTGACCAATCTCCCGTTTGGAAACCTTTATTTACAGCAACACGATAGAGCTGCATGATATCATTAACAAAAGCGGCATCTTTTTGCTCAAAAGGCAAGTTATCTTCATAAGAAGAGTACCAATTTTCAGCTGGATCATGTGGCAAAGGGAAAATACTTAAATACACCCCCGTCATTACGCCAGAAAGAATACTGATGCGTTCATCCGTTTTTAAAACATCCTTGTCATATTGACTGCGATCAGCATCTCGTTTAAGCCTTGCAGCCTCCACATCATCTAAAATAATGTACTGAAAATCGAGCGTATAAAAATCAACTAAGGATGCATACTTTTCCTCACCTAGGTTTAGTTTTTCACGCAACGGTTTACCCGAAACATATATTAACGGCTCCATATTCCAAGCTAATCCGTTGGTATGTAAACCGAGGAACACTTGCATGGCCGTTTGTCCTTTATACTTGTCTTGACGACTGATTTTATGCAATAAATCTTCTGCTAAGGTATGCACCGGTTGGAAACGTCCAGAATAACTTTGCACGACTAGTTTACTAAATTCCTCTGCATGCTCAAAATCCACTACCAAGGAGGTATCGGCACCTTGAAAAACCTCATTATCACCAGCCTTTTGATCTTGTGCATGTGTTGGATTGGAGAACATTAAACCTAATCCTAAAATGAGTAAAGTTGCGATCGATTCACGCTTTTTGCGAATCTCTGTTGCCTTTTTGACCAAGTGGCGGAATCGTCCACCAGATGCAAATAAGTTGAGGATGAATCCAAGCGCCAAGAAAGTATATCCTATGTAAGTTATCAAAGTTCCAGTCGCATCATGATTAACGGAGAGCACAGTGCCTTTTTCATCAGGATCATAGGAAGATTGGAAAAATCGATATCCTCCATAATCTAATACATTATTCATAAAAATATGATGCTCTTGCTCAAGATTTTTGGCTGGGTCGACGAGTGTCACATAACTCGAAAAAGAAGAAGGTTTGTCTGTACCCGGATAACGCTTTAGTTCAAAATCGTTTAAGTAAATGTAGAATGGCAACTGGATCAACCTTGAGCCGAAAGCGAGTTCATAATTTAAGTTACCAAATTTGAAACGGTTCCACTCTGGATACTGACCTTTCCCACCTATCAAAGGAACTTGTGTTGTTTGACCACCTTGGGTAACAGCAACCATCACTTCTTTCATTTCTTTATTGCCAATCGCACTTTCAACTCGCTCTAGTCGTGCGCTTGGATAATAATTGCTCGAAACGAAGTTAACCCCCATAAATTCATACAACTGCTTGAGGCCAAAAGGTTGAATACTATCACGAACAATCATACCTTGCGACTGATCAGCCATTCGCATATAGTTCAAGTCGTAGGGACTTTTAATAAAGAGTCCCGAATCCGTTTCAAAAATAGAAATCGCTTCTGTAAGCGAGTCATTATTAAAAGACATCAACAAACCTTGCCCATTCAAAATATCTCCTGATTTAAGATAATTATATTGGCGTCCGTTTTGACCGACGGTAACAATTTCAAGATAAGGATCTCCAGAAGATTTGCCTGTGGGAATTAGGGTATCCTTCACGCCTTCTTTCATACCAACAAAGGAAATGGTAATTGGATCCACCTCGCCTGGGAAATCAAAGGTATAATCAAAATCATTATTGGTTGACTTGTCCAAAATAACCGGCATGTTGTAGACATACTGTTGGTCAAAGTCATGGATTTTCATTTGTAAAAAGGTATCATAACTTATGATGATGTTTGAAGATCCATCTTCACGAATCATCATTGCTCCCTCGAAACCTGTTACTCGCGTGACCCATGCACCGATAATAATAACCACAAAAGAAAGGTGAAACATTAACGAACCAATCTTCTTCCACTGCAATAATTTATAACGATAAATATTAAAAAGTACCGACAAGGTCAGATAACCGATGATCATTTCAAACCACCAAGCCTGATAAACTAATTTTTGAGCGACGTGCCTTCCAAAATCGTTTTCAATGAAAGTAGCGCGACCGATGGCAACAAAGAAAGCAAACAAGAATAATGTCATTAAAGACATAGAGAATACTTTCTTCAGAACATTGACCATTTTTACAGAATAAAAGTTTGTGCAAATTTAACCCAAATTCTACAATTTTTGTTCGAATAGACACTGAAATAATAGGGAAATCATTCAATACATCAGCATAAATTGCTACGCTGACTCGTTTCTGTAAAATTCTTCTGACCTTTTCTTAAAAGCTTCATTCATTTCTATAAATCCGTCTTTGATTGAACCATTGAGTTGTCTTATCATAAATGGCATCAATAAACCAGAAAAATGCTCTCCATGAATAAATTTGGTCTGATCATCCCCCATAGCTTCCATTTGAAAATAATGCTCTCCATCAAAAATCCCTTTTACTCCTAATTTACCTCTCCACCTCAACTCATCTTGATGGTTATATTTCAAAACCCTAGGTTTAAAATTCATTTGGGGCAAGGTAATCTCTATCTGCTCCCCTACTTCAACTGCTCCATTCAGGGAGTGAACGAATGGGTTCCATTCTGGATATTTTTTGAAGTCAGAAAAAATGGTCCAAACTGTCTGGATCGGAGCGTTGATAATAATCGTTGTTTCTAGTTTCATCTTGTTTTTTTAGGTAAAGTTCGCCCAAAATAAACCAGCGCCTCTTGATCTAAATCAAGAACTATAACAATCTCTTCTCTTTTCTGTTATTCATCACGTAAACCAACCAAATCTCCATTTTTAATGGGATAAGTTGATATTCTCATTATTTTTGAGTGTTACAACATGTATAACTATGCGCACGATATTAACTTTTCTTTTACTTGGATGTCTTTCTGCATTTAGCAATGAAACATCTGCAGAAATTTATCATAGCTTACAAAAGGTGCACTCTCTGAAACGTGTGCTTTATTTGGCGGCGCATCCGGACGATGAAAACACCCGTGCTTTAGCTTGGTTTTCGTTAGAGGGGAAAGCTGAAACCGCCTACCTCTCATTAACACGAGGCGATGGCGGTCAGAACCTCATTGGTGATGAATTAAGCGAATCGCTTGGTGTATTGAGGACACAAGAATTATTAGCCGCGCGAAGTCATGATCAAGCGCTTCAATTTTTTACGCGGGCGGTTGACTTTGGTTATAGTAAATCAGCTGAAGAAACTTTAGATAAATGGGGGAAAGATGAAATTTTATCTGACGTGGTCCGTGTCATTCGGAAATTCAAACCAGATGTTATCATTACGCGTTTCCCACCAGACAAAAGGGGCGGACACGGACACCATACAGCATCCGCTATGTTAGCGATAGAAGCATATTCTAAAGCCGCCGATCCAACTTATGAAACAGATCAGGTTGCCGAGTTTGGAGTCTGGCAAACAGACGCAGTATACTGGAATACATCTATTTGGTGGGATAAAGAACTGGATGAAAAAGCAGAAGGAAACTCAGAATACATAAAAAAAGATATCGGTGGGTATGACCCGTTGCTAGGGATGTCCTATAATGAAATAGGTACGATTGCTCGATCACAACATAAATGTCAAGGATTTGGCGCGGTTATCGAACGTGGCTCACGCGTTGAATACTTTGAGCACCTAGAAGGAACTAAATTGAAGAACGATTTTTTTGAAAACAATAATCGCTCTTGGTCTACTTTAATTTCCGCTGATTTTGAGAGGGAGTTTAATCTGGCTTTAACGAATTTCAATTTTGTTGAACCTTGGAAAAATGTGCCTCTCTTGGTGAGGTTAAGAAATCAATTATCATCCATTTATGGAACACCCTATGCCGGCATCCGAGATGAAAAAATCACTCAATTAAACGAAGTCATCTTAAATTGTCTTGGATTGCACATCAATATCTTAACGGATGATTACGCGTATGTAAAAGGAGAAGATTTTGAAGTCAATTTAGAGGCGATTAACCGATCGGGGCTCCCTGTTTCGATTGTTGCTGTTAACGATCGTGAAATCTCACTACAACTGCTAAATAACGAGGTTGTTTCACATAGTATGACCGTCAACAACACTGCAAAACTCTCAACACCATATTGGTTAGAAAAAGAATTTGGCACACTCTTTCAAGTTCCTAAGGAAAGTTTGATTGTAGATGCCGAAAACAAACCAACTTTCAACCACAAACTGACGCTATCAGTTGAAGGCAAACAGTTTAGCGTAACTATACCGGTAATCAAAAAATGGCGCGATCCTTCTTATGGCGAACGTCAACGTGAAACCATTTCAGCACCTGATTTTAGTGTCAATTTCGATCAACCCACCGCCATCTTGCAAAAAGGGACTGGAACAACGATTCGTTTAAAAGTACATTCGTTCAAAGACGAATTAAATGAAGAGATCGCATTAAAAGCACCAACGGGGTGGAGTGTTGTGCCGGCTAATTTAAAACTAGAAAACCTCAAGAAACATCAGGAAGTATGGTATGAGGTACAAGTAAAACCAACCCAGAATGCTGCAAATGGCAACCTAGAAGTTTTAACCTCAATTGGTAAATCGACCTATGCTTATAATGAGATTACCTATGACCACATTCCAACTCAAGTGATCTTTCAACCTGCAAAATTGAGATGTGTCGCTCTAGACGCGAAAATCATACCGGGTAAGGTCGCCTATATTAAAGGTGCTGGTGATGCCGTGCCTACAGCTATAGAGCAACTTGGATTTGATGTGTCCTTATTTGAAGTAGAAGATTTAGCAACCATTGAATTGAGTAATTATCAGACCGTCGTTATGGGTATACGCATCTATAATGTTCATCCTGAGTTGCGCAACTTTGAATCTAAATTGGACACCTATGTTAAAGGGGGAGGGAACCTGATAATGCAATACAATACAGCCTCTCGTTCAGGAGGAAATGAATATGGTCCTGTTCCTTTTTCAGTGACACGAAAACGAGTCACAGAAGAAGATGCGGCTGTCACTTTCCTTGCTCCAAAACATGACTTATTAAACAAGCCCAACAAAATAACTCCTGTCGATTTTGAAAATTGGGTACAAGAAAGAGGTTTATATTTTGCAGGTCATTGGGATGCACGGTTCGACCCCATCCTATCATGGCACGCTAAAGGAGAAGATCCTCAAAAAGGCGCATTAATTGTTGCCAAACACGGACAGGGTAGATTTATTTATACTGGCATTTCATTCTTCCGAGAATTGCCAAATGGCGTGGAAGGGGCTTATCGTTTATTCGCTAACTTATTAAGCTACAAACCATGAGCCAACCCGAACCGGATAAAAAATATTGGCGCAAATGGTATTGGGGACTGATGTTATTTCTCTTAGCACAGATATTACTGTATGCTTGGATCACTAATCTGTATCAATCATGAGTGCGATAGATTGGGTTGTATTATTCGGAACATTAGGATTAATCGTTGCTTACGGTTCTTGGAAAACGCGTAAAAACAAAAACCTCGAAAGTTATCTAAAAGGAAATAATGCCGAGAATTGGATGACCATAGGTTTGTCCATCATGGCAACACAAGCAAGTGCCATCACCTTTCTTTCCACACCCGGACAGGCTTATGAAAGCGGAATGGGATTTGTGCAGTTTTATTTCGGATTACCATTAGCGATGGTGATTATATCCACCTTCTTTTTACCGATTTATTACCGATTAAAAGTCTATACCGCTTATCAGTACTTGGAGGATCGATTTGACTCGAAAGTGCGTTCATTCACGGCTTTCCTCTTTTTAATGTCAAGAGGTTTAGCGGCTGGAATAACAATCTATGCTCCGGCCATTATTCTCTCAACCCTTTTAGAATGGAACCTTCAATTGACCTGCTTACTAATAGGTTTATTGGTCATTATCTATACTGTTTCGGGCGGAAGCCGGGCAGTTTCGTTGACGCAAAAATGGCAGATGGCCGTCATAATGGTAGGTATGTTTTTTGCCTTTTATTATGTCTTGGATAGCTTCCCTACGGATGTTGATTTCTCAAAAGGAGTTGACATTGCTGGACAATTAGGTAAAATGAATATAATCGATACCTCTTTTGATGTCAGTAACCGCTATACTATTTGGTCTGGGTTATTTGGCGGATTGTTCTTATTCCTTTCCTATTTCGGGACAGATCAATCACAGGTTCAACGTTATTTAGGCGGTAAATCGCTCAAAGCGTCTCGAATGGGTCTTATGATGAATGGTATCCTCAAAATTCCAATGCAGTTTTTTATTCTATTAATCGGGGTGATGGTTTTTGTTTCTTTTCAATACAATAAACCACCGATTGTCTTTAATCAAGGAACGATCATTTCTGCTAAAATTGACCAAAAACGATTGGAACCTATTTCGGCTAAATACGACATTGTTCACGGTTATAAGCGCTACTTGCTGTCACAGCCTTCGGTCAATGAAGATCCCAAATTAATGCAGACTGCCAATATCATGCAAGGTTTGCAGAGCGATCTGAGAGACACTTACAAGGCAGAAGTGGTTGCGATGGATCCAGACTATGAAAAGAAGGATGCTGATTATATCTTCCTTCACTTTGTATTGACCTTTTTACCCGCTGGCTTAATTGGATTATTACTTGCTGTGATTTTCTCCGCAGCTATGTCCTCTACGGCTGGAGAACTCAATGCGCTCGCTTCTACGACTACTATTGATTTTTATCGCAAATATTGGGCAAGACCGGATACCAACGAGAAAAAAGACCTCAAGATTAGTCGCTGGTTAACGGTTGGCTGGGGAATCTTAGCCATATTAGTCGCTTTAACTGCAGGATTGGTTGAAAACCTAATCGAGCTTGTCAATATACTTGGCTCCTTATTTTACGGAACTATTTTAGGAGTCTTTTTAGTGGCCTTTTTCTTCAAGCGCGTTGGATCAACATCGGTATTAATCGCAGCCATTATTGGACAAGTATTGATATTAACCTTACATTTACTGTCTGTAATTGATGTCATTGAGTTGAGTTATTTACATTATAATATTATTGCCAGCGTCGTTGTCATTTTGACCAGTATGCTGATCGAGAGTTTAACAAATCAAATAAAAACACAGGAATAATGAAAAAGCTACTATTCGTTTTAGCTGCCGGTCTATTCGGCTTTACAGCAAATGCACAAGATCTCCCTAAACCGAGTCCTTTGGCAAAAATTGAGCAAACAGTTGGATTGACGACCATTGCTATGGAATATTCACGTCCGAGTAAAAAGGGAAGAACCATTTTTGGTGAACTAGTACCTTTTGATGAAGTCTGGCGATTGGGTGCTAATGCAAGCACTAAAATCACAACTTCTTCAGACATCAAAATACAAGGAAAAGAATTAAAAGCTGGTACATACTCTGTTCTTGCTACTCCGAATAAAGATATTTGGACATTGGTCTTCAATACAGACCTTGAATTACGTGGTACAGGAAATTACGACGCAAAGAAAAATGTACTAGAGGTAAAAACAAAGGTTGTTATTACGGAAGAAACTGTTGAATCTTTTACGATCTCTATCAATATTGTAACGCACCAATCTGCTTTATTAAGCTTTGCCTGGGACAATACAAAAGTAGACTTCGCTATTGGTGTTGAAACGAACAAAATTGCTGAAGAAAATATTCAAGCTGCACTCAAAAAAGGAGAAGATCTTGATCAGGTATATTATCGTGCAGCATCATTCTATTACAATACCTTAGGGGATGACAAAAAAGCGTTAACAAACATCACAAAAGGTTTGAATGTAAAGCAAGGACATGCATTACAATTCTTACGTGCTCAAATTCTATTTGACCAAGGTCATAAAGAAGAAGCCATAAAGTATGCTAAGAAAGCCGTTAAATTAGCGGAAGAAGCTGGATCCAAAGGCTGGGCAGATTATATCCAAGGCACCATTGATTCTTGGGAGAAATAATCCAAATTAACTGAAACGAAAAAAGCCATTAGTCTGAGACTAATGGCTTTTTTTATATCAAATTGTTATTATCAAAAAAGTGGGTAAGCTACCTGCATCGCACCGCTACAACCGTCTACCCTTGCTGTGTTCCCACCCTGGGGGATTAAACAGGAGCTGGTCGTACAGGACTTACCCGATGCAAAATTAGGAAACTTATTCTAACTAGCGAAGGAAAGGTTGATTTTTTATTTGAAAGACTTGGGTTTTCTCTAAATGATCAAAGTTAAACCGGTCATGAAACAATGAATACAAATTGTCTCTTGTTAAAACTTCATCAATAAGTCCTTGGAAGAGTGAATTATAAGTCTAAAAAGTAAAAAAAACAAAGATTCAGTATAGATACTTAATTTTGGAAGCGGTAATTACGTATTAAATTAACCCAAATTAATTTACATGATTCGTTTAGTCATAATGGACAGCAATAAATTGCTGCGTCATTCTTTACATAGTCTAATTAGCACTTATAATAATTATTGTATGTACTATAAATAACTGGACAGTAAGTTAAGATACGATTGCTTAAATTAAATTAGCAATATGTCAAGAAAAAAGTACACAGCAAGTTTTAAACTCAATGCAATAATACTTAGCCAAGAAAAGCATAACGTTGCTCAAGCAGCGCGAGAATTAGGCATTAAAGCTCCAATGATCCACCGTTGGAAAAAAGAGCAAGAAGAATACTCACACAATAGCTTCCCTGGTCATGGAAAAGCCAAATTAACAGATTCAGAGCGTGAGCTAGTAAAGCTAAAGAAAGATTTACGAGAAGCAAAGATGGAGACCGAGATATTAAAAAAGGCGATCAGCATCTTCTCCGCGAACGACAGGAAAAATTTAGGTTCATGAAACAGCACAAATTGAAATATCCTGTTGAGTTGATGTGTAAAGTATTAAATGCTAGTAAAAGTGGTTATTACAGTTGGCTTTCGACTGGTCCATCAAAACGACATCTTGAAAATCAAGAAATTATTCAAGTGATTCATACAATTTTTGAAGACAGCCATCAAAGTTATGGCTCTCCAAGAATGTCTGTTGAGCTTGAAAAACGTGGTTTTAAAGTTTCTAGACCACGAACAGCAAGAATGATGAGCGCATCTGATTTGCAAGCAAGAAGAAAACGAAAATTTAAAGCAACAACCGATTCTAATCATAATTATCCAGTTGCACCAAACAGGCTCAATAGAAGATTTACAACAGAAAGACCCAATGAAGTTTGGGTGTCTGACATTACGTATATTGAAACCTCTCAAGGGTGGTTATATCTGACGGTTATCATTGATTTATTTGATAGAAAGGTGATTGGTTGGGCAATGAGTGAAGATATGTCAGCAGAATCAACAGTAATTAAAGCTTGGTATATGGCTGTTGGAAATAGACCAATTAAACAAGGACTCATTTTTCATTCCGACAGAGGTTCTCAATATGCCTGCATAAAATTCAGAAACATTCTTAAAAGCTATGAACTAGTAGAACAAAGTATGTCAAGAAAAGGAAATTGTTGGGACAATGCTGTGGCTGAAAGTTTTTTTAAGAGCTTAAAAACCGAATGGGTTTACAAAAAGACGTATCTTTTGAAAACTGACGCTGAAATATCTATATTTAAATGGATAGAAACTTGGTACAACCGAAACAGAGGGCACTCAGCTTTAAATTACAAAACAATTAAAGAATTTGAATTAGAAATAAGTAATAATAAACATGCAGCGTAACTTAACTCAGTGTCCAGAATTATATTGCAAGTCCACGTTAGGTGGTGGCATGATTTCAATTCATCCTATGCCTCGGATCAGTATTACATTTTAAGCAACAAGCGAACGAGGAAATTTCTCCCTCCTTGCGGGTAGTAAAAATTCTCTTGGGTTCTTTCGCCTCCATAGACATACCCCCAGGTGTATCCATTATTCTCATACAATTCGTTAAACACATTATTGATTCTCGCTCCAATTGTGATTTCTTTGAACAAGACATCTTCGATGGTATAATTTACTTGAAAATTAAAGACGGTATAAGCATCCAACTTGCGGGTCTCTGATGATGTATTATCCAAGAATTGATCGCCAACGTGTTTACCGATCAATTGAAAGTTTAGGTTTTTAATCGGCTCGTATAAGATACCCGCTGAAGCAATAATATTAGGTGAAAATGCCAAATCAGTATTGGTATGTGCAATTGTGTCTTGTCCACCAATATCGTAGTTGTCCACGTATTCATTAAAAGCTACGATTTTATTACTGCTGAGTGTTAAGTTCCCCGTCACACTCAGATTTTTTAGGATACGATACCCTCCTTCCAACTCAATCCCTGCACGATAACTTTGATCGACATTGGTACGTGTATAATCTCCCACGTCATTGATTTTACCCGTTAATACTAACTGGTCGTTATAATGCATATAATAACCATTCACATTGGCCATGAATTTTTGTCCTTTATAACGGTATCCTGCCTCCACATTTACTAGGTTTTCACTCCCCGGTCGATTTTCTGGAGTGCTTTCTCTAAAATCTCGACGTACGGGCTCACGATTGGCCACAGCAACGGATGCATAGACATTATTACTTGTATTAAAGTCATACATCAATCCAGCTTTTGGGTTGATAAAGTCAAAAGTAAGGTTTTGGTCAACTGCTGTTATCACGCCACTAACATCATCTACTCCAACAAATGAATAGTCGATGTGACGGTACTGGATATCTCCAAAAAGGGTCAATTTCTTGATTTTATAAGTCCCTTTTAAATAGGTATGTGCTTCAAATTTATCAGCATCATTGTCATAATAACGATCGCGAATATCGCTATTGGAAGCAAACTCTGCCCAAATGATTTCGCCATAATGACCACCGTTATAATTGTTAGCCCCTCCCCCAAAGATCAGATTTAATGGTCCTTTTTCATAAGCCAATGAAAAGAGTCCGCCATAAAAATGATTATCCAACCATCGTCTGCGAATTAAATCTGTGGTATTTACGGTATCCGCTGTAAAGTTTAACGGATCGAGTCCATAATCACTAAAATCTTCACCTGCCTTGTATTGCTCAAAATAACCCAGTCCTCTGGTGTAATGCAAGGCGCTTGACAGGCTCAGATGATCTCCAAAGCGGTGGTTAAAATGCAATTGATAATGATCTTGCTGATAATTATCTACTTCGTTTTCATAGGTGTAATAATTATAGGTTCTGCCTGAAGTCAAGAGGTTGTCACGATCACTTCCAAAGATATAATTCCGATCGGCATAGGCCTCAATCGCTTCCTGATCTCCATTTATAACGGATTCTGGCGTTCCATACCAAGCTTGGTATGTTTCTTCTTTACCGCTGAATACTGTTGCTCTTAAGACTGATTTCTTTCCAATCCAAGCACCGGAAACATAATAAGATCTGAGGTTGGCTGATGCCCGATCAATATATCCGTCTGAGCTAATTCTAGACAGTCGCGTGTCAAAGGTAAATTTGTTATTGATGAGTCCAGTACCCGCACTAAGCGTATTCTTTAAGGTATTGAATGAACCAAAAGAATTGTCCAAAATACCATAAGCATCTCTTTTGATTTGATTGGTTTCGATATTAATACTTGCTCCGAACGCAGCTGCGCCGTTTGCAGAAGTACCCACCCCTCTTTGCACCTGGATACTTTCTATGGAGGAAGCCAAATCTGGCATATTCACCCAATAAACCCCATGTGATTCCGAATCGTTGATTGGAATACCATTAACGGTGACATTCGTTCGTGTTGGATCTACCCCACGAATACGAATCCCACTATAACCAATTCCTGCTCCGGCATCTGAGGTCGCAACCGTGGACGGCATTGTATTGATGATATACGGAATGTCCTGACCAAAATTGGTTTCTTCAATTTCCTCTGCCGACATATCGGTATAGGTCGTTGGTGTTTTGGAATCAGCACGTGTAGATTGCACCGTAATCTCATCCATCAACCGGTTGTCTTCTATTAATGTAATGTTGAGTACTTCTCCCTTTTCACCAACCTTGACTTCTTCCGTTATGGTTGTATAACCGATATAGGAAAAAGATACGCTATAATCTCCTGATTTTAGCTTGGGAAAATTAAATTCCCCATTGATATCGGTTAACATTTTGAAATAGGTTTCCTGAACTAAAACCTTGACTCCCGGTATGGGATTTCCGTCATTTCCGGTGACGGTACCTTTTAGGCCGTTTTGTGCGAGCGTTGTTATGGGAAACCATAACATAAAGCCAATCACTGTAGATAAAAATCTTGCTTTCATATTTTATAAAAAATATAAAGAACAAGGGGCAAATTCTCTATGCGTTTAACATATCGTTTATTATCACTTCCCTTCGCAGGCATTATCCTGAGCAGGTTAAATGGGTATAATCTCAGCCGCCAAAGCAGCACCCCCTAGAGATGGGGCAAATTTACATTATTTATTCTGAATGCGGTGGATACTTTTGATCGATTTTTCGATTCTTTTGTCTGAGGAACCTTCGACTATGATATAATTTTTATGATGTTTTTCAAGCGCAGCTATATAGCGCTCAAATAAGAAATCTCTATCCTCTGGGTTTTCACGAAGCGGATCTGGATCCCAAGGTATATCTGGTTTACAGAGAATGTGCAAATCAAAAAGGTCTTCCTGCAGCAATGACGAAATATAAGACGAGACACTTTCATATTTGTATGCTGACCAAACTTCAATCACATGAAAGTCGGTATCACAAATAAGAAGATCTCCTGGAGCATTTATCAAGTTGTCATACTGGCCTCGGGCGATATGATCTAAATCGGATTGTTCGTATTTGCCCTTGGTTTTTTCTAAATAAGTACGTGCGTATTCTGGAATATAACCGAGCCCATAATATGCGGCAAGTGCCTTACACAAAGTCGTTTTTCCAGAAGATTCCGGTCCGGTAATCGCAATTCTGATCATACGGTTTGCATTTTATATTGATTCCACCAAGCTATAAATCCAAACACAGCAATTATAGTAAAGATCCCGTATTGCACGGCTGTTAAATGATAATCTCGTTGCGCATACAAATAAATCGATACGATATCGATAACGATCCAATAAATCCAGTTGCCTAGCACTTTTTTAGTCACCATAAACGTGGTGGACAAACTATAACAGGTGGTAAAAGCATCCACATAAGGGTTGGCCTGATTAGTGAACTTATCAAATAAATATCCGAGTACAGCTGCTACTATGCCACTGATGACAATATTCAATAGGTGCTCGTTAACCTTCCATTTTACTATCTCTAATTGGTCGTTTTCTGATTTTTTCCAGTTTAACCAACCCACAATCGCCATGGCCACATAAAAGAGTTGCAGCATCGACTCAATATACAATTCGCCAACATAACAGAGGTAAACAAATAACGCCGATCCAATAAAGGCAAACAACCAACATAAGATCATCCGCTTCGCCGCCAAAACCACGTATATAATGCTGGAGAATACTGCCAGGTATTCAATCAAAGATGTCGCTACGATATTCTCCCAAAGACTTGTAAAAAATGACATTGTTTGGTTTCAAATACGTTATTGGTGTGTTTTTACTCCTTTTTGCTTTGCTTTATAGTAGTTAGGGATAAAGTTAGCAAAATTGGGGGAGTTGGGTTGATGATTTTTTTCGGTTTACTCTCCCGATCCGTTGATCGCTATGTCAACAAAAAAAGCCCAACATTTCCAATGTTGAGCTTTTTAGCTTTTTCACAGCATGTTTTTTTTGCGCTATCTTGAATCCCCTTTTGACATAAGAAAATTCAAATCCTCCTATCGCTTTTTACCCTTAATCAAATCAAACCCCTTTTGCTAAAAATAAACGATACTCGTGAATTGCAAGTCGCTTGGGTTCGAATAATCGTATTGATATACGCCATCTTTTGCAATCATAATGGCGGTTCCGTCGTTTAGTATTAAATCA
>Ga0181563_10002495_pt1 | contig 17840 bp, 14 predicted proteins | sample 011ome_25_FD_133759 | JGI IMG/M metagenome (GOLD analysis project Ga0181563, IMG submission 133759) | Coastal salt marsh microbial communities from the Groves Creek Marsh, Skidaway Island, Georgia - 011512CT metaG (megahit assembly) | ecosystem: Environmental > Aquatic > Marine > Intertidal...
ATTTTCGGGAAGGATGCGGCAAATCATTCCGCCAAGCGAAATATGCTTTTGTCGCGCCGCCACGTCACAGATAAAAACTTTGTCGCGGTACATGGCCCAATTTTGACCCCGGATCGGGTGTTTCGCAGCTGCAACATCGGGGCAAATACGGGCGCGGCTGTGGGCGTTTTGCAGGCCAATTTGGCCTGAAAAACCGCAGGAAACGCTCCGCATCGAATTTACGGAATACAATTCTGCAATGCGGCATATGCGCAGCCAAACCGCCCGGCTGCGCGGCTGCTTTTGCGGGGCACTCGCGCGCCATGCGGCCAAGCCGTGGCCAGCAAAAGCGCGGCTAATGCTTGACTTATAGTCAGCCTGTGCAAGGCTTTTGCTATCGACCTGCGCTGAAATCACGAATGAATTTGCAGGGCTGATCTTGGGAGGGAAAGAATGAGAACAATCGTGAAACGCGGCGCAGTCGCCGCCTTGTCGCTTGCTGTTATGGCGTCCGCGGCATTTGCAGAGAATGTGAAAATTGCCTTCATCGACCCGCTGTCTGGGCCTTTTGCCTCGACGGGCACCAATGGCCTGCATCAATATGAATTCGCAGCCGAGGCGCTGGTGAATGCCAATGGCGGCGTATTGGGTGGCCAAAAATTTGAAATCGTGGGCTTTGACAACAAGATCAGCCCGAAAGAATCGCTGATCCAGCTGCAGGTGGCCATCGACCAAGGCATCCGCTACGTGGTGCAGGGCAACAGCTCGGGGGTGGCGAACGCGCTGACCGAGGCGATCGACAAGCACAACCGCCGCAACCCCGACAGCCGCGTTTTGTTTTTGAACTATTCGGCGGTTGACCCGGCGCTGACAAACGAGAAATGCAACTTCTGGCATTTCCGCTTTGACGCTAATGCCGATATCAAGATGGACGCGCTGACCGATGTGATGGCCGCCGATAGCAGCATCAAGAAGGTGTATATTATCGGCCAAGACTATAGCTTTGGTAAGGCTGTGGCCGCCGCTGCGGTCAACTTTCTTGGCGCCAAACGCCCTGATGTAGAGATCGTGGGCAATGAATTGCACCCCATCGGCAAGGTGAAAGATTTCACGCCCTATGCGCGCAAAATCGTGGCGTCGGGTGCCGATGCTGTGATTACCGGCAACTGGGGTTCGGACATGCTGAACCTTGGCAAATCGGTCATCGATAACGGCTTCAAAGGCCCGATCTATACCTATTACGCCGCTGCAGATGGTATCACCGCGGCCTTTGGTGAAACCGGCAAAGGCTCGCTTCGGTTGGTGTCCGAGGGGCCGTTGAACCCCATCGCATCCGAGCGTGCGGCAGACTATGTGAAAGCGTTCAAAGCCAAATATCCTGATGGCAACGTCAGCCAAGCGCGCATCACCAATGTGATCGAAATGCTGGCGCGCGCCATCAACGACGCTGGCAGCGCCACCGATGTGGTGGCCGTGGGCAAAGCGCTGGAAGGCATGGAGCATGACAGCCTGTGGGGTGGCAAAATCATGATGCGCCCCCAAGATCACCAAGCCATCCAAGATGTGCATATCTTCGCCCATACCAACGAAGGCGTGCAGTTTGACTACGACAACTCGGGCTATGGCATGGTTGTCGAAAGCTCGGTTGCTATGGCTTCGGCCGATGCGCCGACCACTTGCAAGATGCAGCGCCCCTAAGGCTGCGCTTTCTACCCCTGCGCACAAACGCATGCGCAGGGGGCATCTTGCCAATAAAATGACCTGAAAACAGGGGGGAGTGAGGCATGGACCTCATACTGGTGAACCTTATCGACGGTTTGGTCACGGGGCTGTTGCTGTTCATGCTGTCCGCGGGCCTGACACTGATTTTCTCGATGATGGGTGTGCTAAATTTTGCCCATGCCAGCTTTTACATGCTGGGGGCGTATTTCGCCTATCAGATTAGCATCTATCTTGGCTTTTGGATGGGCCTGTTGATTGCACCGCTCTTGGTGGGCATCGTGGGCGCGGCGGTGGAACGCTATGGCCTGCGCCGGGTGCACCAATATGGCCATGTGCCGGAATTGATTTTTACCTTTGGATTGGCGCTGCTGATCGAGGAATTGGTGAAATTCATTTGGGGCAACGACCAGATCCCTTATCAAATTCCAGAAATTCTGGAAGGCGCGGCCTTCTCGATTTCCAGCTATGATATCCCGGCCTACAAAGTGTTCATGATCTTCTTGTCGCTGGGCATTTTTGCGGGGCTGTTGTTTGTGATGACGCGCACCCGCGTGGGCATGATTATCCAAGCCGCATTAAGCTATCCGCGCACGGTCGAGGCGCTGGGCCATAACGTGCCATTGGTCTTTATGGGGGTATTTGGCGTGGGCACCGCCCTTGCGGGCGTGGCGGGCGTGATCGCTGGGCCGGTTTTGTCCACGTTCCCCGGCATGGCCTTTGTGCTGGGCTCGATCGTGTTTGTGACGATCGTGATTGGTGGTTTGGGCAGCTTGGGCGGCGCGCTGGTGGCGGCGCTGATCATCGGCTGGATGACCACATTCGCCAAAGCCTATAACATTCGCATGGAAGACATTTTAACCGGCGTTGGCTTTACCAAGCCCGAGCCGATTTGGGACAGCGCCTGGGCCGACCTATGGACGCTGACATCGCCGCAGATTGCCGATATCTTGCCCTATCTGCTGATGATCTTGATCCTAGTCTTCCGCCCTTACGGCTTGTTTGGAAAGCGGGACGTGTGATGCAAAGCTTAGAAAAAACTCAAACCCGCAGCGATGGCGGCGTATCGATGAAATCTGCAATGCCGTGGATTTTTTCGGCCGTGATGCTGGTGCTGATGCCGTTTATCTTTCAATCCAACAGCGCCATCACGATCATGAACCAGATGGCCATCACCATTGTCTTTGCGCTGAGCTATAACATGCTGCTGGGGCAGGGGGGCATGCTGTCTTTTGGCCATGCCGTTTACATGGGTGTGGGCGGTTTCGTCTGCGTGCATGTGATGAACTGGGAGATTTTTGGCTCTATCCCCTTGCCATTACTGCCGCTATTGGGCGGTGTTTTTGGCATGATCTTGGCCAGTATGGTGGGCTATTTCTCGACCCGCAAGGCAGGCACGGTCTTTGCCATGATCTCGCTTGGGGTGGGCGAATTGATTGCCGCCTGTTCGGTGATCATCGTGGTGTTTTTTGGCGGTGAAGAGGGGGTTTCGGGTGATCGCACCTATGGCATGCCGTTCTTTGGCGTGGAATTTCTAAGCCAGATCGAGGTGTATTACCTAACGGCGGGGTGGCTGCTGATCTCGGCGCTGCTGATGTATTTGTTCTCGCGCACGCCCATTGGGCGTATGGCCAATGCGGTGCGCGACAACCCCGAACGCGCCGAATTTTTGGGCTATTCCTCGCGCTGGGTGCGCTACAACTCTTTCGTGGCGGCAGGGTTTTTTGCCGGTATCGCGGGGGGGTTATTTGCCATCAACTATGAAATCCTGACCGAAGAAAACCTGAACCTTACCACCTCGGGGTCGATCTTGTTGGTCACCTTTTTGGGCGGTGTGGGGGTGTTTTTCGGCCCCGTTGTGGGGGCGATTGTCTTTACCCTGCTGCAAACCGTTCTCAGCCTTGAAACCGAGATCTGGTCGCTTTACGTGGGCGCCTTGTTCGTGGCCACGGTGATGTTCTTTCCCAGCGGTTTGGCGGGGGTGATGCAGCTGCATATAGCGCCGATCAAACTGGGCACATGGCGGCTGTTGGTCATGCCCTATATCATCACTTTGGTGCCAGCGATTATCTGTATTCTTGGCCTGTCGGGCCTGATCGAGTTGCTGTTTCACGCGCGCCATACGGCGATTGGCGAAACCGAGATGACGCTGTTTTGGGTCACCTTCCAGCATACCGAGATTTTGCCATGGGTGGTTTTTGCCGTGAAGGCTGTGGTTGGCTTTTGGCTGGCGCGTAAAAATGCGCCGCAGATGATGGACGCATGGCACAGGGCCAACAAACCGGATGGGGCAGACACATGACAGCGGCACTCGAGATTCAGGGCCTGCGCAAAAGCTTTGGCCAAACCGAAATTATCCGTGGCATCGACCTGTCGATCGGGCGGGGCGAACGCCATGCCATTATCGGGCCTAACGGGGCGGGTAAATCGACCCTGTTTAACCTGATTACCGCACGGTTTCCGCCCTCGTCGGGCAGTATCAGCCTGCATGGGCGCAATCTGCAGGGGTTGGCCCCCTATCAGATCAACCGCTTGGGTTTGTCGCGGTCGTTTCAAATTACCAATATTTTTCCGAAAATGTCGGTGTTTGAAAACGTGCGCTGCGCGCTTTTATGGGCGCAGGGCTATCGCTATTCGTTTTGGAACATGGTCAGCCGTTCGCGGGCATTGACCGAAGGCGCCGAGGCGATATTGGACCAAATCAACCTTTTGCAGCGGCGCGACCTGCCGGCAGGCGTGCTGTCTTATGCCGAACAACGCGCGCTGGAAATTGGCATCACCATCGCGGGTGGGGCCGATGTGATTATGCTGGATGAACCCACCGCAGGCATGAGCCATTCCGAGACGGATTATATCGTCGGTCTGATCCGCACCGTGACCGAAGGCAAAACATTGGTCATGGTTGAACATGACATGGGCGTGGTGTTTGGCTTGGCCGATCGTATTTCCGTGCTGGTTTATGGCGAAATCATCGCAACTGGCAAACCCGCCGATGTGCGCGCCAACGCCCGCGTGCAAGAGGCCTATTTGGGCGCCGCCTTGGAGGCAGATCACTGATGCTGGACGTCACCAATATGCATGCCTATTACGGCAAATCCCACATCCTGCAGGGTGTGACCATGAACATCCAAGAGGGCGAGATCGTGGCCCTGTTGGGCCGCAACGGGGTGGGGCGCTCGACCACGTGTAAGGCCATTATGGGCGCGCTGGAACCCACCGGCTCGGTCCGGTTTAAGGGGCAGGAAATTGCCGGCAAGAAAGCCTATGAAATCGCCAATCTTGGGATCGGCTATGTGCCAGAAAACCGCGATATCTTTCCCGGGTTGACGACACGCCAAAACCTGACCCTTGGGCTGAAACCCGGCCAAAAAGACGGTATGGGCCGGTGGTCGATGCAAAACATGTTCGATATGTTCTCGAACCTGAAAGAGCGCGCCGATGTCGAGGCATCGGTGCTGTCGGGGGGCGAACAGCAAATGCTGACCATGTGCCGCACCCTGATGGGCGACCCCGATTTCGTGATGATCGATGAACCCACCGAGGGGCTTTCGCCGCAAATGGTGCAAAAGGTGGCCGATATCTTACAAGAAATCGCGCGCCGCGGCATTGCTACGCTGCTGGTCGAACAAAAACTGTCGATTGCCATGGACATTGCAAACAGGGTGTATGTGATGGGCCATGGGCAGATCGTGTTCGAAGGCACCCCGGACGAGCTGCGCCGCCGCGACGATGTGCGCAAAGAATGGCTAGAGGTCTGATCGGCCGAAGGCACCAACAAAAGGTATCACATGGCATCTGTCCCTTTTAGCGAATTGATGGGCTTTGATGCGGGCCGCTTGGCCCGTATCAACGATTGGCAGCACCGCTACATAGATGCGGGCCAATTTCCCGGCAGTTCGGTCTTGATCCGCCGCGGCGGCCAAGAAGTGTATTTCAACGCCGCCGGCCTGCGCGATGTGGCCGCCGCCCAGCCGTTTCAGCGCGACAGCGTTGTGCGCATTTATTCGATGACCAAGCCCATCACCTCGGTCGCCATCATGATGCTGGCCGAACGGGGGCTGTTCCATCTTGATGCCCCGGTCTCTGATTTCATTCCTGCGTTTTCGCAGATGCAGGCCTTGGTGCCCGGGGCCACCCGTATCGATCAGACCGAGCCCTGCCAAACCCCCACGCTGCACCATTTGCTGACCCATACATCGGGGCTGAGCTATCCGTTCAACCCGGGCGTATTGGCCAAGGCCATGGATGACGAAGGGATCATTTTCCGCGCCGATCAAGGCGCTTTGTCGGGGCAGGTTGCGCGCTTGGCCACGCTACCCTTGGCCTTTCGCCCCGGCACGCGCTGGGAATATTCGGTTTCAATCGATGTTCTGGGCCGCGTGGTCGAGGTTGTGTCTGGCCAAAGCTTGGCGTCGTTTTTCCACGATCATATTTTCGCGCCGCTGGGCATGACCACCACCGGGTTTTCCGTGCCAAAAGGGGCCGAAGACCGCTTTGCCGCGCTCTATACCCCCGAAGGTGGCGGCGCGTTCGATTTAAACAATACCGCCGGCCGCAACCCGGGGCTGAAATTGGCCGATGCGCCCGAGGGCTCTATTTTCCACAATGCCACCTGCTATTCTGGCGGGGGGGGGCTGGTGGGCACGATTGATGACTATATGCGCTTTGTGGAAATGCTGCGCCAAGGGGGGCGGGCTGGCGATGCGCGGCTTTTGTCGCCGCAAACCTTGTCTTTCATGATGCGCAATCACCTGCCCGGCGATATCGCCTCTATGGGCCCACAAAGCTTTGCCGAACAACCGATGGAGGGCATGGGCTTTGGCCTGGGTGGGGCGGTGGTGCTGGACCCGGGCCGCGCGCGCTGCGCGGGCAGCGTGGGCGATTTCAGCTGGGGCGGCATGGCCTCGACCTTTTTTTGGATGGATCCGGTGCAGGATATGTCAGTGGTGTTTTTCACCCAGCTGGCGCCCAGCAGCTCTTATCCCGCGCGCCCACAGCTCAAGGCCTTGGTCCACGCAGCGCTTTGCAGCTAAATAGGGGGGGCAGCCTGCCCCCCGCAACTGGCTTATTGGCGCCTGTCCACGGTGCCCCTGAACAGGCGGTTCAGTTTGCGCATGCCGCCGATCCACCGATCATAGTTTTCGGTTTTCTTGCGCATATAGCCCAGCACCTCGGCATGGGGCAGCACCAAAAACGTTTCAGCGCGAATCGCGGCAACACAGGCCTCGGCCACGGGTTCAGGTTCCAGCATCCCATCCATGGCCGCCACCCCCTCTTCATGGCCGCGGGTCATTTCGCTGCGCACCGCTTGCGGGCACAAAACCGATACCTTAATCCCCTGATCGCCATAACTCAGCGCCAACCATTCGGCCAAGCCAACAGCGGCATGCTTTGTCACCCCATAGGGGGCCGAACCAACCTGGTTCAACAACCCCGCAGCCGAGGCCGTGTTCAACAAATATCCGCCACCGCGCGCGGCCATGCGCGGCACCAAATGCCGCGCCGCCCAAACATGGGACATCACATTGATATCCCAAATTTTTTGCCACTGATCATCGGGCACTTCCACGCCGCCAACGGTCAAGATCCCGGCATTCGAGCAGAATAAATCAATCGGCCCGATCTCTGCCTCGACCTGCGCAATCAACCCAGCAATCTGTGCCTCTACCCCCACATCCACCCCAAAGGCGATCCCCCCAATGGCGCGGGCGGTGTCCTCGGCCCCAGCCAAATTCAGATCTGCACAGATCACGGCCCGCGCCCCTTCGGCGGCAAAACGCAGCGCCAAAGCCCGGCCAATGCCGCTGGCCGCCCCCGTCACCACGATAATTTTGTCTTTCAGCTCCATGTCACCCCCCTATGTCCACATATTCGAGCCGCCGCACACCGTCAGCGCCTGCCCCGTCATATAAGCGCTGGCATCCGAGGCCAGATAGACCGCAAGCCCGGCAAAATCCTCGGGGCTGCCCAAACGGCGCAGCGGGATATCCTTGGAAATGCGGTTTTCCACCTCGGGGTTGTCCCACAATTCGCGGGCAAAATCGGTGCGCACAAGACCCGGGCAAATGGCGTTAAACCGTACCCCGCTGGGCCCGAACTCTGCCGCCAAATTGCGCACCAAACCAATCAAGGCCAGCTTCGACATGCCATATGTCCCCAGCATCACCGAGGGTTTGAATGCCCCAATCGACGAGGTAAACATCATCGATCCCGCGCCGCGCGCCACCATATCCGGCACCGCCAATTGCGCCAGCCACAGGTTGGCCTGCACATTGGCCTGCATGGTCTTTTCATAAGCGCTGTCTGGAATTTCCGATGTCACGCCATAATAGGGGTTCACCCCGGCATTGCCCACCACCACATCAATGGGCCCCAGATCCGCGCGGGTTTTCTCGATCAGCGCGCCCAGCTGCTCTTTATAGCCCACGTTACAGGCAATCCCTACCACGCGCTTGGCCCCCACTGCATCATTGATTGCAGCCGCGGCCGCATCCAATTGATCTTGTTTGCGCGATGAAATCACCACCCGCGCGCCATGCTCGGCCAGCGCCGTGGCCATCGCCAGCCCCATCCCTTTCGAGGCGCCGGTCAATACCGCCACCTTGCCGCTCAAATCAAAAAGCCGGCTCATTTTCCCTCACTCCCCTTGCGCTTCATCTTGCTCTAAATACTCATTTTCCGCCATGTCAGCCTCCATCAGCCGGGCCTTGGGCGCGATCGCCCTGCAGCCAGCTCAGGCAGCGCGCCTGCAATCCGCGGCGGTCCAGCTTGTCGGTGGCGCCGCGCGGCAATGGCGTGTCAAACTGCCAGATATGCGCGGGTATCTTGAAGGCGGCGATATGGGTGGCCAAAAAGGCCTGCAGCGTTTGGGGTGTGGTGTGGGCACCCGGGCGCAGCTGCACGGCGGCGCCCACGATCTCGCCCAAATGCGCGTCGGGCAGGGCGAAAACGCAGGCCTCTTGCACATCGGGGTGGCGGTGCAGGGCGGCCTCGACATCAAGGCAGGCGATATTCTCGCCGCCACGGATGATGATGTTTTTCTTCCGGTCAACGATGGTCACAAACCCGTCTGCGTCGATCATGCCCAGATCGCCGGTGCGCAGCCAGCCCTCTTGCAGCACCTCGGCGGTGGCTTCGGGTTTGTTGAGATAGCAGCGCATGTTGCAGGGGCTTTTGACGGTCAATTCGCCCACCGCACCCACGGGCAGCGGTTGGCCTGCCTCGTCAAGGATGCGCAATTCCTGCACGGGTGGGTAGAGGCGCCCTGCCACATCGGGGCGCGCGGCATATTCTGGGCCCACCAGCCCAATCCCATTTGCGTTGGTTTCGGTCATGCCCCAGCCGGTGGCGGGCTTGGCCATTGGAAAAGCGCGGGTCAGCTCGGCCACTTGGGCGGGGGGGCGTTTGGCACCACCGGCCCCGATGTAATCCAGACTGTCCAGCGCCACACCCAGCCGCGTGGCGGCGTTCAGCAGATCGGCCGATTGTGTGGGCACGCCCAAAAACCGGGTGATCCCTTCGCGTTTTATCAGCGCCACGGCCTCTTCGGCATGCCATTTATGCATCATCACCAGTTTTGCGCCAGCAGGCAGGCTTAGCAAAAACACCGGGTGCGTGGCGGTGACATGAAAGAGCGGCGTTACCACCAATGCCGATGGCCGGGGTGGCGGGGGCGCGTCGGCGGCGGGCGGGTCCATCAAGGGGGCCATGGCCGCTTGCATCGCCCAGGTGAACACCGCGTTCAGCGCACCGCGATGGGTTTGCACCACGCCTTTTGGCTGGCCCGTGGTGCCCGAGGAATACATGATGGCAAAATCATCGTCCGTGCCAATCGGCGTGACATCGGGCAGGGGGGCGGGGCGGCCATCGGCCAGGCTTGTGCTGATCTTGTGGGTGCAAAGCGGCTCACCATCGCGTACGCCGATCAGGGGCAGGGCGGCGCACTCGGCTTGGGCTTGCAGCCGCTCTGCCCGTGGGCCATCGGCAAAAACCAAGGCAGGCTGGCTGTCGGACAGGGCATAGGCCAGTTCCGGGCCCGTCCACCAGGCGTTCAAGAACACCACCACCCCACCTGCGGCGCTGATGGCCATGATCAACATCAACAATTCGGGGTAATTGCGCATGGCAATCGCCACGCGTTGGCCGGGCTTTAGCCCATAGTCGTGGCGCAGTGCATAGGCCAAGCGGTACACTTGGGTGCAAAACGCGCCATAGCTCAGGCGTTCATCGCCATAGACCAAATATTCGGCCGCGCCATCCTCGTGGGCGGGCAGGGCGGCGTGCAACAGCGCGGGCACGCTGGGGGGGATGTTTTTGAACACCTTATAGCGGATGCCGCGAATCTCGGTCTGGGTCACTTCGAACAGCGGTTGGGTGGCCACAACATGCGCTGCGGCTTGCTGAAAACTTAACCCAGCCATGCCAATGGCCACGATGGGCGGCGCTGGGGCCGCGTGTTTGGTGCGTGTCGCATGATGTCCTCCCTGCGCTCAGGCTAGGACGGATCGCGCTGTCAAACAATACCGCAGAACGGAAAACTGTTTCGCATGATCAGGCTGTGCTGGGGCGCTCGTTTGGGGCCGTGCGTGGCCGCACCAGCGATAGGCCCAACACCATCAGCGCGACGGCCAGCGCCAAGGCGGGCGTGGCGGGTTCGTTCAAAAACACGATGGCAAAGGTGATCCCTGACAGCGTCACCACATAGCTGACTTGGGTGGCAAACACGGCACCGGCCTTGCCAATCATCCAGATCAGCCCAAAATAGGCGCCCATGTGCAACAGGGTGATCGCCAACAAGGCCCAGCGGCCCGTGTCCAGCGGCCAAGGCGCCACCGCCACCCCCGGCAGCAGGGCCAGCGGGGCGCTAAGCACGAAAGCCCCCCATGACAGGCCACAAAGTGTCGAAAGCGGGTCCAGCTGCGGCAGGCGCAGCTTGTCGATACAGACATTTTCCAGCGCATAGCTCAGCGTGCTGGCGATGGGCAGCAACACCCACAGCCATGCGGCACCGCTGGGCAGGCTGCCCGCCGGGGCCACCAAAACCACGATCGCAGCAAAGCCACACAGCAGGCCCAAGACCCGCCTTGGGCTTGGCCGGTCTATGCCGGCAAGGCTGGCCACCACCAGCGTGACCATGGGGATGCCAGCCAAGATCACAGAAAGCACGCTAGAGGGTAGATGCCGCGCCGCCAAATAGCCCATTGGATGCGGCAGCGCCGTGCCCAGCAGCCCCAGCAGAAGATAAAAGCCAATATAGGCCCGCCCCAAGGGCAACCGCCGCCCCTGCACAACCAACACCGCGCTCAGAACAACAGACAAAATCAAGCATTGCCAAATGGTGGCGCCGATGGGGTGAATATCGCCCGCCATGGCAATTTTGCTTAGCGGTGTGGTGGCCCCCCACGCCATGCCGACCCCCAGCATGGTCGCCCAAAGAAGGGGGCGTGCCGGTGCTGGCCCAAGTGTGCGTTGGTGCATTTTGCGCCTTTCATAGGTTGCAATGCGGCCCTGATCACCTGTGCCCGAGGTGGGCTAACAGTGGCGCATTTCGCCCCCAAGGCAAGCCCAAAACACCCTCGACCTTGCCCGCATAGTTTTTTTGCGATCCGCCATTTGCGTGCTTGCCCCCGCCGCAGCTTTTGGCCATCGTGCGCGGATCTGGCATGGCTGCGTTTGGGCAGGAATTGCCGGCACGAAACCTTGTTGGGAACAGGACGAAAAATGGAAAAGACTGTTGTAAACAGCTGGAATGAATGGGACCCGTTGAAACATGTCATCGTGGGCCGGGCCGATGATTGCCATATTCCCCCAGAAGAACCCGCGCTTGATGCCAAAGTACCCGAAGACAGCGATATGCGCGGCCAATGGGGGCGGCGCCCGCAAGAAACCATCGATCGCGCCAATGAATTGCTGGATGCCTTTGCCAAACAGCTGACAGATCGTGGCATTCGCGTCGATCGGCCGACCCCGATCGACCATTCCTTGCCGGTGACCACACCCGATTTCCACACCGACAGCCAATTTGGCTGCATGCCGCCGCGCGATGTTTTGTTGACGGTGGGTTCGGAAATGCTAGAGGCCACCATGTCGTATCGCTGCCGGTGGTTTGAATATCTGAACTACCGCCCGTTGATGCAGCAATATTTCAACGAAGACCCGAATTTCCGGCACGAATGCGCCCCCAAGCCGCGGCTTACAAATGCCGATTACCGCCCAGATTACCTGAGCGAGAAAATCGGCATCGAAAAGCGTCTGGAATGGACCGCGCAGAAATTCTTTGTCACAACCGAAGAAGAGCCGCTGTTTGATGCCGCCGACGTGCTGCGCTTTGGCCGCGATTTGGTGGTGCAGCATGGGTTTACCACCAACTTGAAAGGGATCGAGTGGCTGCGCCGCCACTTCCCCGAGCATCGCGTACATGCGGTCAACTTCCCCGGCGATCCCTATCCCATCCATATCGATGCCACCTTCACACCGCTGCGCCCGGGGCTGATTTTGAACAACCCCCGCCGCCGCTTGCCCGATGAACAGCGCCAGATGTTTGAACGCAATGGCTGGGATATTGTCGATGCCGCACAGCCCGCGCATAACGCCCCGCCGCCCTTGTGCTATTCCAGCGTTTGGTTGTCGATGAATGTGCTGGTGCTTGACCCGAAAACTGTCTGCGTCGAGAAATCAGAAGTGTATCAAGCCGAACAGATGGACAAACTGGGCATGGAGGTGGTCGAGGTAGAGCTGCGCGATGCCTATGCCTTTGGCGGGGGGCTGCATTGCTGCACCGCCGATGTTTACCGCGAAGGCACGTGCGAGGATTATTTCCCGCATCTTTCCTAAAGCGCGCCAAATCCGGTCATGGGCCAGCGCACCGCATTGGGTGTGGCTGGCCCATTTCGTTTAAAAGCTTTTCAAAAGCCGGGTTGTTTCCGGGTCCATAAACCCGGCCACGGTGGCCTCGGTTTCCAATTCAAGCGCGGTTTTCAACCCGCCTGCCGTGGCTTGGTTGAGCACCCGTTTCATCGCGCGGCAGGCCAGCGGGGGCAGGGCGGCCAGCTTGGCTGCCACCTCTTGGGCCTGATGCTGCAGATCGTCATCAGGGGCCACACGCCATGCCACGCCCAAACTGTGCAGATCGGCGGCGGCGTATCTTTCGCCTAAAAACAGCATCTCGCGGGCTTTATAGGGGCCAACGAGGCCCGGCAAAATATGGGTCACGGCACCAGTGACAAACAGGTTCAGCGAGACTTCGGGGAAAAACCCCCGCGCGCTTTCGCCCCAAATGGGAAAATCGCAATTGATCGCCCATTCAAACCCGCCGCCCACGGCCCAGCCATTGATGGCGCCCACCACAGGCTTGGCGCCAAACATAATGGCCACGGTGGCGGCCTGAATGGCATCGACCAGTTTGCGGGCCTCTTGTTCGGTTTCGGGGTGCACATGTGCATTGCGGTCATCGCCCGCGCAAAAGGCACGCCCCGCCCCGGTAAAGACGATGGCACGGGTTTCGGGGCAGGCATTGGCATCGTCAAAGGCGCGCGCCACATCCAAAATCAGCTGTAGGTTCATCGCATTCAGCGCCTTGGGGCGGTTCAGCGTGATGGTGCGCACCCCCGGTGCGGTCATGGCCGATAGCACGGTTTCATAGGTAAATGCGCTCATTCGTAGCTCCTGATCACGCGTTTGGTTTTGCCCTCGGTGCGCGGAAACGTGCCGTGCGGTTGCAGGGTAATGCGGGTGGTTGCGCCAAGGCGCTTTTTGAATTCTGCCTCGATGCGCGGCGCCAAGGTGCTGGTGTCTTGGGTATATATTGCGGCCAATTCCACATGCACGGGCAGGGCATCGTGGGGGGGCGGGCTGTCCAGAACAATGTGGTAATCGCCCGACAATTCGGCAAAGCTGGTCACCACTGCCGCTACCATGGTGGGAAACATGTTCAGCCCGCGCACCACCACCATATCGTCTGATCTGCCCACCACCCGAAACCGAAAGCCATGGCAGCCGCAGGCACAGGGCTGGGTTTCGGTGATGGACAAAATATCACCGGTGCGAAAGCGCACCAAGGGCTGGCAATCGCGGGCCAGATGGGTCAGCACCAATTCGCCCTCGGCCCCCGGTTCAATTGGTTTGGGGGCACCTGTATCTGGGTTGATCAATTCGGCATGCAGCACGTCATGGGCCACAAAATGCAGCGCGCTGTCATGCGGGCATTCCGAGGCGAAATTGCAAAACACATCCGACACGCCATAATTGGAATTGCGCGGCTGCAGGCCCCATGTGTCTTGAAAGCGTTGGCGCAGGGCTGGGTCATCCAAGCCCGGCTCGCCGCCAAAAAGGCCCAGTTTCAGCCCCAGATCGCGTGGGCTGAGATGGGCAAAGCGGTCGGCGATCACGCGCTCTAGCACCGCTGGGTAAGAGGGGGTGCACGAAATCGCGGTGATGCCCGTTTCCAATATGGTGTTGATCAGCAGCTCTGTGCCGCCCACGCCAAAGGGCACCACCGTGGCGCCCGTGCGTTCCAAGGTCATGTGATCTGTCAGCCCGCCCATCCACATCTGATAATTCAGGCAATGCACCACCATCATGCCCGGCCCCAGCCCGGCCAGACCTTGGGCGCGCGCGCCCACGGTTTCGGTGATCTGGCAATCGCGCGCGCTGAGCGCAAGGTTCATCGCCTGCCCCGTGGTGCCCGAGGTGCGATGCAGCCGCGCCACCAGATGCGCCGGTGCGGCCAGATAGTCGCCAAACGGCGGGTGGGCAGGCTGTGACAGGCGCAGATCGGCCTTGTCGGAAAACGGCAGTTCGGACAGGTCTTGCAGGTATTTGGGCGGGGCTTTGCCCTGCCACAGCCGTTGATAAAAGGCTGAATTTTCGGCGACATAGGCCGCCTGCGCGGCCCAAGCGGCTTGTCTGTGGGCTGCCAGATCGGCCAAGCTGTGGGTATGTCCGTTTTCGATCAGCGCCATTGGGCGCACTCCTTTATCCAATGAAACCGGGGTCTAGCTGCCTAAAACGTGGCGTGCATGGGCCACGGTGATATCGCCCGCGGCCACGATGGCATCGGCCACGCGGGCAATATCTGCGCCGGTGGCGCCAGCTGTGATGGCGATATTGCGCGCATGCAGGCGCATGTGGCCACGCTGAATGCCCTCGGTGGCAAGCGCGCGCAGGGCCGCCATGTTTTGTGCCAGCCCCACCGCAGCGATCACATGGCCCAGTTCTTCGGCGCTGTTGATGCCCATCAGCTGTAAGGCGGCCTGCGCGCCGGGATGGGTGCGCGTGGCGCCGCCCACAATGCCCACGGCCATAGGCATTTCCAGCGTGCCCACCAAATGGCCATCGGCGGCCAGTTCCCAGGTGGTCAGCGCGCTATAACGCCCGTTGCGCGCGGCATAGGCATGCGCGCCCGCCTCGATGGCGCGCCAGTCGTTGCCAGTGGCCAGCACCACCGGATCGATACCATTCATGATGCCCTTGTTATGGGTGGCGGCGCGATACGGGTCGATCAGCGCCAAGGTGCACGCCTCGACAATGCCTTGGGCCACATCTGCGCCTGTTAACGCGGCCGTATCAAGGGCGGCCACCGGCAGGCGCAGGTTGGCGGTGACCACACGCCGGTCGGCCAGATTGGACAAGATCCGCAGCCGCACGGCACCGCCGGTGATGGCCTCGATCCGGGGCGCCAGCATTTCGGCCATGGTGTTTACGGCATTGGCCCCCATGGCATCGCGCACATCCACCAACAAATGCAGCACCAGCATCGGCCCGATGGGGGTGTCGGGAAACAGATGCACCTCGATATCTTTGCAGCCGCCGCCCAAACCCACCAAAACGGTGTCTTTGCTGTTGGCAGTGGCGATGATTTCGGCGCGGTGGCGCAACAGGCGCGCCCGCGCGCCATGCGGGTCGCTGAGGCCCAGAACTTGTATTTGCGCGCGCATGATGGGCGCGGTGGTGCTGACCTGAAAACCGCCATGCGGGCGGGCCAGTTTCGCCATATACGAGGCCGCAGCCACGACCGAAGGCTCTTCCACCGCCATGGGCACCAGATATTCGCGCCCGTTCACGATAAAATTCGTGGCCACGCCCAAGGGCAGCTCGAATGTGCCAAGCACATTTTCGATCATACCATCTGCCACCGTATGGGGCAGGGCACCGGCGCTGAACAGCGGGGCCAGCGATTCGGGGGGTAGGCTGGTGGCTTGGGCTATGGCATGGCGGCGTTCTGCGGGGCTAAGCGTGCGCATACCCGAAATGGCAGAGCTGCTGAGGCGGGGCGGTGTGGTCATTGGCCTATCCTGTGTTGCGGTTTGGCCCAAGTAAACCCGGACTGTGCCAAGAAAAACAAGGCCGCAAAAGAACGGTAGCTGGGCGGCTGGCTGTGCCCCCATTGCGCGGGGGGATTGGGGCAAAAGCAAAAGGGCCGCGCAAGGCAGCCCTTTCGGTTGTGTGGCTATGGGACCGCTTAGAAGTTCAGCGACAAATCGCGATGGCCCGCATTGCACGAGGCAATGTAAAGCGCCTGATCTTCGGACAGCTGCGACAAGCTGCGTGCACCCAATGTGGCCAGGATGCCATCAACATAGGCCTGCAGCTGCGGCTTGACCGTGCTGTCGGCCGCCAGACGCCAGGTTTTCTGGGCTGCCAATTCGGCCACGGCACTGTCGTAATCGGCCAGGGCCTTGGCGCGGTCATCGGGGGTTTTTTCCAACACCCTGCGAGCGTTGTTCAGGCCCTTGCGAATATCGCCAGCCCCCTCGATTTCGCGCACCTGATCGGCCAGCGCATCCAGCTTCGCGGCCGTTTCCACCGCATCGCCGCTTTCCACAGCGCTGCGCAGGGCGGTGATTTCGCCCTCGAGCGCCAGCAAGCTGGCTGTGCCGTTCAGCACGGCCAGAACCTCGGCTGCGTCGTCAAAGGCCGTATCAGCCGCGCGGCGGTGGGTGTTGCGGGCGTTTGTTTCTGCTTTGGTCAGCTTTTCAAACGCCTTGTGCACCTCGTCCCAATCTGCGGGAATGCCGCTTTGCAGCTGTGCGATCTCGGCCTCGAGCGCGGCTTTGCGGGCCTCCATACGGGCGCGTTGTTCCACGGTTTTGTCATCCGTGGCGCGCAGGCGCCCGGCCTCGCGGCCCAGATCCTCGGCTTTTTCGGCCAAGCGGTTCACTTGCTTTTGGATGGCGCGCACCTCGGTCAGGATGGGGCGGTAATCAACGGCCGCCTCATCTACCGCGCGCTCGGCTGCGTGGATTGTTGGCACCGCATCCAGCGCAATCTGTGCCTGATCAAAGGATTTGCTGAGATCTTTTTGCAAATCCGCCGGCAGTGCAGCGAGATCGATATTGCGCGCTGCGGCCAGTTTGCCGGGCACATCACCAACGCCATTATCAAGCTGGTCAAAGACAAAGCTATCGACGCAATATTGCAGCTTGGGGTTACGCGGCGGTGGGGCGGTTTCCGACAAATAGCTGACGCGGTTTGGCAGATAGTTCACCAATTGCGGGTAAAGCCCGGTGACGGTCAGCGCCAAAAGCTGCAGCCCGATGAAGGGGATCACACCCTTATACATCATCAGCGTTTTCACCGAAGATGGGGCCACGCCGCGCAGATAGAACAGCGCAAAGCCAAAGGGCGGTGTCAGGAACGAGGTTTGAATATTCAAACCAATCATCACACCCAGCCACACGGCGGTGATATTAGCGCCGGGATCGGCCAGCAAGATAGGCGCGACGATCGGCACAACCACAACGGCGATTTCGATGAAATCCAGGAAAAAGCCCAAGATAAAGATCACCAGCATCACGATGATGAACTGCATCCAGAACCCGCCCGGCAGGCCCATCAGGAAATCGCGCACCAGCTCTTCCCCACCAAAGGCGCGGAAAGCGGCCGTCAACATGGCGGCACCCAACAGGATGATAAAGACCAGCGAGGTGGTTTTCGCGGTTTCCAACATCACGTTGTTCAGCGTGTTTTCAAACCGGTAAATCCGCATCCCCGACCAGCAGATCGCGCCAATCACCATGACCGAGCCCAAAACGCCGATGCCAATGCCCAGCCAATCGCTGCTGGACTGGGCTGCTTTCAGGTTCATCGGGAAGGTGTTCAGCGCAAAGGCAATCAGCGCAATACCCGCAATGGCCAAAAACGCC
>Ga0181563_10002505_pt1 | contig 17810 bp, 17 predicted proteins | sample 011ome_25_FD_133759 | JGI IMG/M metagenome (GOLD analysis project Ga0181563, IMG submission 133759) | Coastal salt marsh microbial communities from the Groves Creek Marsh, Skidaway Island, Georgia - 011512CT metaG (megahit assembly) | ecosystem: Environmental > Aquatic > Marine > Intertidal...
AGCTGCATACCATCACCGGAGTCACCGGCAAACCTGATGGTTATAGCTGGAATGGATTCAACAGTTTTATTTTCAGTACTCATTTTTTTCCTATGATTTATTGTAATCTTTGCGGGGATAATGTGATTTCATTTTGCTGAGTTCCCACACAATTATTAACATTTTCTCCAGAGCAACATTCAGCTTGATTTAATCCAAACATAGAACAAGAGTTATTGATGCATGCTGCATGCCCATGGATATATGCCATTTCTCCTTTGCACCAACTACAAAATAGGGAATTACTCATATGCTTTAATTCTCTGATATGGCCAGTACCTATACTTCACTTTTAAACATTGAGATGAATCTATTGCACCTAAGGTTCTAGAGTCACTAGTAGATAACCTTCGTTGATCTCCTAAAACAAATACTTCATTTTCATTGACTTTACAATCTATGAAATCATCTGTTACAGTCTTAGCCCAAGAATCATTAATTGCGTTTCCATTTATTTTTAATTCACCGTCAGATGCTGACACAGTTTCTCCTGGTAGACCCAGGACTCTTTTAACTACTGAGATACTTTTTTCAGAATTCTCAAAAATGACCATGTCGCCTCTATTAAATGGTTCATTTGTTTTAACTGCAACAACATAATCCTCTGGTAGTAATTCCGGACTCATACTTTCTTCTTTTATCTCATATGTTGTAATTGATTTGTCTTCCTTTTTAAGAAATACATATACGGCAACTAAAATAATAGTTTTTAAATTTATGAATCTTCCGAGTGTTTTTAACATATGCTCTATATAAAATTATAATATATAAAAAAAGGAGTTTTATGAAATTATTTAGGCCAACTAAATTTGCCTATGCGCATTGTGATCTTCCATGCGGTGTTTACGATCCTGCACAGGCAAGGATTGAAGCAGAATCTGTTTTAAATGCGTCAAAGAAATACCAGGATTCAGACGATCCTAGTTTTCGTCAAAGATGTGTGACTATAAAAGAAGAAAGAGCAGAAGAAGTAAAGCATCATCTCTGGGTATTGTGGACAGATTACTTTAAACCAGAACATCTAGAGAAGTATCCTAATCTTCATGATTTGTTTTGGATGGCAACAAAAAAAGCAGGAGAAGCTAAAAAATCAGAAGACCCAGCAGTTGGAGAAGAGCTTTTAAAACTCATTGATGAAATCGATGGGATCTTTAAAGATTCAAAGTCTTAATCAAACTTATTAAACAGGAGTCCAATTTCTTTTAATTCGACTCCTGTTTTTATTTTATTTAAACCCCATAAATTTTCAGTTTCTCTTGGAATAGCAGATCTAACTAAATCGCTGGTTGATGGCATGAATGGATAAAGTAGATTTGCACAACTATCAATTGCTTCCAAAGCAGTATATAAAATTCGGCCAGCACGCTTTTCATCTTCTTTAATAACTTTCCAAGGTTCTGTTTCATTAAGATAACCGTTAACTTTTGACACATAACGCATTGATTCTTGTAAAGCTGCTTTTAATTCCACTTTCTCAATTAGTTGTCCTACTATGTCATAAGATTCTGACATTTCCTTTAATAGTTTCTTATCAACTACATCTGATTCATCAATTTCACTTATTTTTGAAAAATTATTTTGAATTTGTGTAAAAACTCTCTGAACTAAATTGCCCCATGCTGCAACAAGTTCTTCATTATTTCTTCTAATCATTTCATCTTCACTAATCTCAGTATCTGATTGTTCTGGCAATGCAGAAGCCAAAGCATATCGTAAAGCATCTGGATTCCATTCATCAAGATATTCTTGGAGGGTTTTTCCGACACCTCTACTTGCAGAAGCTTTTTCCCCTTTTACTAATATATATTGATTAGCTGGAACATTTGTTGGTAGGTTTAACCCTTCATATGCAAGCAAAATGCTTGGCCAGATTACAGCATGAAATGGGACATTATCTTTACCTATAAAGTAATAAGTTTCAGCAGATTCATTATTCCACCAATCCATCCACTCTTTTTCGTTTCCTTTATTTTTTGCCCATTCTTTTGATGCAGATAAATAACCGATGACTGCTTCAAACCAAACATATATTTTTTTTCCAGAACCGAGATCATCTACAGGTATTTCTATGCCCCAATCTAAATCTCTTGTTATTGCTCTGTCTTGTAATCCGTCTTTTACGAATGATTTAGCCCAATTTATTACATGGGGTCTCCATCCTTTTTTTTCATCGAGCCATGAAGCTAACTGGTCCTCAAGCAGACTTAGTTTTAAGAAAAAATGTTCAGTCTCTTTAAATTCTGCTTTGTTTCCAGATATTTTACTTATTGGATTTATTAATTCTTCTGGATCAAGAGTTTTACTACAGCTATCACACTGGTCACCTCTTGCTTCACTATAAGAGCAGTAAGGACAAGTGCCCTCTACATACCTATCTGGTAAAAATTTATTTTCTCCAGGGTCATATGCTTGTAAAGATTTTTGCTTGTCGATAAATCCTTTTTCTAAAAGTTTATTGAATATATCGTGGACAACCTCTATGTGAGTATCAGTCATTGTTGTTGTATAGTTATCTCAAGAAATATCAAGTTTCTCCCAATACCCCAAAAATTCATTGTGATATTTATTAACTATATCTATTGGTTCCACACCTTCAGCATCAGCTCTAACAGTTATTGGCGTACCATGAACGTCGCTTCCTGACACCATTACAACATTGTTACCAACAACTCTGTGGTATCTTGCAAAAATATCAGCAGGCAAATACGCACCTCCAATATGGCCTAGATGTCTAGAACCACTTGCATAGGGCCATGCAACAGCTACAAGAATATTTTTTGACATGCAATAAGGATAGCGATTTTTATATTCATTAAATTAAAAATGACTTCAAATTTGTAACATTTAAGAAACATTTCAGTAATAATCATTTAACTTTTTTCTAACAATTTAATCTATTCATCTAGTAGATTTGAGACTTAATAAAAGGAGAAAAAATGGAATCAATGATATTAAATTCAGTTGACAGCCTGTGGGTAGTAATTGCAGGTATTTTAGTAATGTTTATGCAACCAGGTTTTATGTTGGTTGAGACAGGGTTTACAAGATCTAAGAACTCAGTAAATATTGTTATGAAAAACTTTATGGATTTTTCTGTTGGTGCAATAACCTATTGGGCTTTTGGTTTTGCTTTAGCTTATGGAGGCACAACAATCGGAGGTTTTCTAGCGTATGGTAACTTCTTCCTTGAAGGGGACTCTTTAACATATTTCTTTCAAGTCGTATTCGCAGCAACTGCTGCAACTATAGTTTCTGGTGCCGTAGCTGAAAGAACAAAATTTAGTGCATATCTGATGTTCCAACCTTTTATTTGCGGATTAATTTATCCAATTGTTACCCATTGGGTATGGAGTGGTCAGGGATGGCTAGGTGATTTAGGATTTATTGATTTTGCTGGTTCAGGAGTTGTTCACATGGTTGGTGGATTTGCAGCGCTTGCTGCAGTCACAGTTGTAGGTCCAAGAATTGGAAGTATGACGATCAAGGTTCACCTCTTCCATTACCAGGAAGCTCCATGGTTGCTGGTGCACTTGGTGTATTTATTTTATGGTTTGGCTGGTATGGATTCAATGTTGGTTCGGCATTAGCAGCTGTTGATGTTGATCTCGCATCTATTGCAGTCACCACAACATTGTCTGCAGCGGCAGCATCTATTTCTGCTATGTATACATCTATGATTTCTGGAAAGCCTGACGTGAGTATGACATTAAATGGTGCTCTTGCAGGACTTGTAGGAATTACAGCAGGTTGTGCTAACGTGAACAATTTGGGTGCAGTGCTAATTGGTTTAGTCTCAGGTGTTCTAGTAGTGTATTCAATCAACTTCATTGAAAAGAAAGGTTTCGACGATGCAGTAGGTGCTATCTCAGTCCACGGAGTATGTGGTGCATGGGGAGTTCTTGCTGTTGCTATATTTGATACTAATGATGGTTTAATTAATGGAGGAAGTTCATTATTTGTACCTCAAATCATTGGTATGCTTGCAATAGCTGCATGGGCATACATAACATCATTTATTGTCCTAAAAGCTATTGATTCAGCAGTTGGTTTAAGAGTAACCCCAGAAGAGGAAATTGCGGGCTTGGATGCTTCTGAGCACGGTACTACCGCTTATGGAGATTTTATTCTTAAAAAATAGATAACAAAGATTGAAAATCAGTCATATCTCATAAGGTTTCCCCCTTTTTGATTGTTTGGCTGATTTTCATCTTTCAATTAGGGCTTAAATGAATTACAATATTCTGAATTATGTTTGATTTTTCTGAAAAAGATTCATGTGGTGTTGGATTTATAGCCTCTAGAAACATTCCTCCTACACATGGAATGACTTTAAAAGTTTTAGAATGCTTAGCTAATTTAGATCATAGAGGAGCTAAGTTTGCTGATGGTACTGGAGATGGTGCAGGAGTTTTAACTGAAATACCATTTGAGTTGATTAGAGCAGAATTAAAAGAGCTTAGTATTGACCTTGATGAAAAAACTAAAATTGGAATCATCTCATGTTTTTTTGATCCTAAAAATGTTGATGAATCTATAGATTTAATTAATGAAGAACTAGAACAATTCGGCATAAAACATTTATATTGGAGAAAAGTCCCAACTGATAAACAAGTCTTAGGCGATCTTGCAAAGAAATCTAAACCTTCAATTTACCAGGGCATAATTAGTGCTGAAAAAGAAAATCATAAAGAATTCGAAAAAAAACTTTTTCTATTTCGAAAAACTTTAGAGAAAAAGATTAAAGAAATTGATTTTTTAAATATACACATAAACTCATGTTCATCAAAAACTGTTGTTTATAAGGGACTGTTTACAGCAACACAAACATCAGATTTCTATTGGGATCTTCGTAATCCACTTTATAAAACTAGATTTGGTATATTTCACCAAAGATTTTCAACGAATACTTCTTCAACTTGGGATAAGGCGCAACCATTTAGAATGTTGGCTCATAATGGTGAGATCAATACGATACAATCTAATCTGTCTTGGATGAAAGCAAGGGAAGTTGATGCTTCTTCTTCATTTTGGAAAGACGATATTGAGAAATTAAAACCATTTATTGATGATGGAATTTCTGATTCTGGTCAATTAGATAATGCAATAGAGCTATTAGTTAGATCTGGCAGAACTCTTGCTCATTCTCAGGAGATGTTAATACCATCTGCATGGGAAAATAACCCAAGATTTACCAAAAAAGAGAAAGCATTTTATCAATATCATGCATTTCTTACCGAACCTTGGGATGGACCTGCAGCAATTGTCGCATCAGATGGTAAAGATATCATTGCTGGTCTAGATAGAAGTGGATTAAGGCCTTTGCGTTGGATGATATCAGACAGATATGTCTTAGCAGCATCTGAAGTAGGTATTTGTCCTTCTGTTGAGGCTGGTGCATTCAAGACTGCACAACTTGAACCAGGTCAAACAATCAGATACAGACTAGAAACTGATGAGCTTTTAGATGAAAGTGAAGTAATTCAGAAACTAAGTGATAAAAATCCATACGAAGACTGGGTAAACTCAAGACCTTTAATAGTTGATCAAAAATACAGTGATAAAGAAGACGTTGCAATTGATTTAGAAATGTTATCTGAGTATTACGCTTATACACCGGAAGAAGACAGATTAATTTTATCTCCAATGCTCAAAGGAGATATTCCAACTGGATCGATGGGCAATGATACTTCACTTGCAGTAATGAGCAAAAATAATCCCCGTTTGAGTCGCTATTTTCATCAAATGTTTGCTCAAGTCACAAATCCACCAATAGATCCAATTCGAGAGAGATTTGTTATGTCCACTAAGACATATTTAGGTAAAAGAGGGTCAATTCTGAAAGAGACTTCTCAACAAGCCAATTTAATAACTCTAAATTCTCCAATATTGAGCGGTAGCTCTTATGACGCTTTAACTAATGACAAGATATTAAAAAATAAGACTGCAGTATTTTCAACAACATATATTAAAAATAAAACATCTCTGGAAAACTCTTTAATTAAATTGTGTGAAGAAATTAAAAAAGAGATTGTGGAACATAAAAAGTCAGTAATTATTTTGTCTGATCGAACAATTAAAGAAGGAGAAACAGCAATTCCTTCACTTATGGCACTAGCAAAAGTTCATCACTTTTTAATTGATGAGGGTATACGATTAAAAGCTTCATTAGTTGTAGCATCAGGAGAAATAAGAGATTCCCACGATTTAGCTTGTCATATTGCTTATGGTGCATCTGCAGTTTGGCCTTATCTAGCACTTGAAAGAGTTCGTCAATTGTCACTTCTTGCACAAGATTTAAATTTATCACCAGAAGAAGCTCAAGAAAACTATAGCAAGGCACTAAATAAGGGTTTGTTAAAGATAATGTCAAAAATGGGTATATGTACTATCTCTTCATACAGAGGATCAGAACTTTATGAGGTAATTGGTTTAAATAAAGAAATAGTAGATAACATATTTAAATTTACTAAAACAAGAACAGAAGGATTGGGTTTTAAGTTTTTTAATGACGAATTAAAAGTATATGGGGAAAGCAATACAGAAGAAGATGGTGTTGGTGGGTTTTACAAGCATAAAAAAGGTGCTGAAACTCACGTAACATCTCCTAAGACAGTTTTAAAGCTACAAAAAGCTGTGAGATCAGGAAATCTCGAAGACTGGAATGAGTATATGTCTACTTTAGAAAATCGTTCAGATGTTCAATTGAGAGATTTGTTCACTTTACCAACAACACTAAAACACAATCGTGAGTTTGATGATGAAGTATTAAGCGACATATTCAGTAAGTTCACAGTCAGCTCTATGTCTTTGGGTGCTTTGTCTGAAGAAGCACATCAAGCCTTGGCTGAAGCTATGAATGAGATTGGTGGAAAATCTGGTTCTGGTGAAGGCGGTGAAGATCCATCTAGATATGGAACAAATAAAAACTCTAAAATAAAACAAATTGCTTCAGGAAGATTTGGTGTTACACCAGATTATTTGGCTTCTGCAGAGGAGTTTCAAATTAAAATGGCACAAGGGTCAAAGCCAGGAGAGGGCGGTCAGCTACCAGGCTTTAAAGTTGACAGCCATATCGCTAAATTAAGACATACAGTTGAAGGTGTTACTCTGATATCACCTCCACCGCATCATGACATTTATTCAATTGAAGATCTAGCCCAGTTAATTTATGATTTAAAAACCTTCAATCCTGATTGCCCAGTGTCAGTTAAATTAGTTTCAGAACCTGGTGTAGGAACAATTGCTGTTGGAGTAGCAAAAGCAGGTGCAGATATTATTACAATTGCTGGAAGTGATGGTGGTACAGGTGCTAGCCCATGGGTAAGCATTAAGCATGCTGGATCTCCTTGGGAATTAGGTTTAAGTGAAACTCATCAAGCATTAGTTAAAAATAATATGCGACATAAAGTCCTTCTTGAAGTTGATGGCGGATTAAGGTCAGGAAAAGACGTAATAGTTGGTTCTATTCTTGGTGCTGATAGATTTGGTTTTGGAACTTTACCTCTTTTAGCTTTAGGTTGCAAAATGGTTCGTCAGTGTCACGAGAATACCTGTCCTGTAGGAATTGCAACACAGGATGAAAATTTAAGAGCAAAATTTCCAGGTGCACCTGAACAAGTTGTGCAATTATTTAGGTTCATCGCGAATGATATTACATCATTTTTAGATGAATTAAATTTAGATAATTTAGAAGACTTAAGAGGTAGAGCAGATTTGTTAGGGTTAAAAATTTCAAATAACGATCTCTCGAAAAGCCTTCATAGATTATTAATGAATTTCTCAATAGAAGAAAAACACCCAGGTTTTATTCGACACAGTGAAGGAAGATTGTCTAGAAGGATTACATCAGAAGTAATAAAGTTATTGGAAAGTGGAAGCAGCTCATTTTTGCAGTATCCAATAGCTAATGAAGATAGAAGCATAGGGGCAAGATTATCTGGAGAAATATCATTAAAGAAGTACCAAGATAAACTAATTGAAAATCCCACATATATAAATCTGTCTGGTGCTGCTGGACAAAGTTTTGGTGCTTTTATTAGAGAGGGTATCAATCTTAAATTAACTGGCAATGCTAATGATTATGTTGGAAAAGGCATGGCTGGGGGAAGTATAACTATTATTCCTCAAGGTAAAAAAATGCAAGGAGCATATCATGCTGCTGGAAATGCTATTTTATATGGTGCAACTGGAGGTCAATTGTTTATTTCAGGAACTGTTGGTCAACGATTTGGAGTAAGAAACAGTGGAGGAATAGGTGTAGTTGAAGGATGCAGTGCGCATGGTGCTGAATATATGACTGGAGGGACATTAATAGTATTAGGTAAAGTAGGTTTTAACTTTGGTGCTGGAATGACTGGTGGCAAAGCTATTGTTTTAAGTACTCAGAAAAATTTTAAAGAATATGTCTCTAAAGCTGCACCCGAGTATAGAAAACTCAACGAAATTGATATTTTAGAATTAAGAACAATTTTAGAGTTGCATATCGAAAAAACTGATTCAAAAGCTGCAAGAAAGATACTTGAAAAACAAGATAATTGGACAAATATGTTTGCTGTTTTTGGAGGCTTGGCTGATCTAACTGAGAGTAAAGTGAGTCAAAAACCCGAACATGTCAAGGCATTAGATTAATTACTACTACTAAAAACAAGACTTATCATTTACCATAAAATTATGAAGAATAAATCAGCAGCTCTAAGTATCAAATGGGAAGATATTTTAGAGCTTGTATTTGATTCAAGGATTGATTCTGTTGGCTTGAATGAGAGAGTTGACTCTTTGGCTACTAGAAGTATTAAAAAAGAATCTAAATTAGAAGCACTAAATATGATTGTCTCAATGTGTGATTTAACAACACTTGAAGGAGAAGATACTGAAGGCAAGATTTCACAAATGGTAGCAAAAGCAATTACTCCAGATCCAAGCAATCTTGACATAAAAAACGTAGCTGCAGTTTGTGTTTATCCTTCTTTAGTAAGCGTTGCAAAAGAAAAAGTAGGAAATTCTGGCGTCAAAGTTGCGGCGGTATCCTCATATTTTCCTAGTGGGCAGGTTCCAATGGAGTCTAAATTGTTAGACACCAAATATGCAATTGATTCTGGAGCTGATGAGATAGATATTGTTATTAACAGAAAAGCTTTTTTAGAGGGTGACTACAGAAAAGTATATGATGAAATAGTTGCTTTAAAAGAAGCTTGTGGGAATGTTCATTTAAAAACAATTCTTGAAGTAGGAGATTTAAAAACTTACGAAAATATTAGAAAAGCCAGCCTAATTTCTCTAGCTGCTGGATCAGACTTTATTAAAACCTCAACAGGAAAATTATCAGTTGGTTCATCTAGACAGGCTTGTTATGTAATGGCTAAAGCAGTATTAGACTTTAAAAATCTAACAGGGGTATCTGCGGGAATCAAAGTTGCAGGCGGCATAAGAGATTCAAAAGATGCAATACGGTATTTAGTTTTGATTAATGAAGAAATGGGAGATGAGTGGTTGACTCCAGATCTGTTTAGATTTGGGGCGTCAAGTCTTTTAGATGATGTTCTAAAACAAATTAAGAAACTTAATACAGGCGCTTATCAAGCTAGTTATTATTTTCCTAGGGGTTAAATCATATGGTTAATTGGGAATATTCAGAGTCAGTTGAGTCACAAGAGATTGTGAACATTAAAGACAAATATCAAAATTTTATAAATGGAAAATTCCAACAACCAAATAGCAAAAAATATATAAACACAATCTCCCCATCAACTGAAGAGGTTCTTTCTAAAATAGTAATTTCAAATGAAAAAGATGTTGATAATGCTGTCCAATCTGCACAACTAGGCTTTGAAAAGTGGTCAAATACGTCGCCTCATGAGAGATCAAAACATCTTTTTAAGCTTGCGAGATTAATTCAAGAAAGATCTCGAGAGTTTGCAGTTTTAGAGTCAATGGACGGAGGAAAGCCAATAAAAGAATCAAGAGATTTTGATTTGCCTCAGGTAGCTGCAAATTTCTTTTACTTTGCAGGCTGGGCTGACAAGATAGATTTATCTTGGGGTGCTAAAAGTTTAAAACCACATGGAGTTGTTGGGCAAATAATTCCATGGAACTTCCCATTATTAATGTTGGCATGGAAGGTTGCACCGGCTTTAGCTACTGGCAATACTGTAGTTTTAAAGCCTGCAGAAACAACTTCATTAACTGCATTATTATTTGCAGAACTTTGCGAACAAGCTGGTCTACCAGATGGTGTAGTAAATATTATTACAGGAGATGGCACTACAGGTTCTTTAATCGTAAACCATAAAGATATTAATAAAATTGCATTTACTGGCTCAACACAAGTTGGAAAATTAATTCAAAAATCTTTAGCAGGACGAGATGTAGGTTTAACTCTAGAGCTTGGAGGAAAAGCAGCAAATATTGTGTATGAAGATGCAGCAATAGATCAAGCTGTTGAAGGTGTTGTTAATGGTATATTCTTTAACCAAGGACATGTTTGTTGTGCAGGCAGCAGGTTGTTACTTCAAGAGTCAATTCATGATGAATTTGTTGCAAAATTAGAAAAAAGGATGCAAACATTAAGAGTAGGTAATCCACTTGATAAAAATACAGATATTGGTGCTATCAATTCAAAAGAACAATTAAATAAAATAGAGGGACTTGTAAATGAAGGAGTTTCAGACGGCGGAAAGATTTTCCAAACTGAATGTGAACTTCCTGGAAATGGGTTTTGGTTTAAACCAACTTTATTTACAGATGTCCAGCCATCATATTCAATCGCAAGGGAAGAGATATTCGGTCCTGTACTCACAACTCTTACATTTAGAACTCCTCAAGAGGCAGTTGAGATAGCAAATAATACAGAGTATGGATTATCTGCTGGAGTATGGACTGAGAAAGGTTCAAAAATACTATGGACTGCTGACAGACTTCAAGCTGGAGTAGTCTGGGCAAATACTTTTAACAAGTTTGATCCATCATCTCCATTTGGTGGATATAAGGAATCTGGATTTGGAAGAGAGGGAGGTAGGCAAGGTCTTCTCTCATATTTAAAGGCAGAATCATGATTGAAATAAAAAAAACTTATAAAAATTATGTTGGAGGAAAATATGTCAGATCTGAGTCTGGCAAAACTTTTACTTTAAATTTAAAAAATGATTCTTTCGAGGTTCCATTGACCTCAAAAAAAGATATAAGGGATGCTGTAACTTCATCTAAATCAGGATTTGAAAAGTGGAGTGAGATTAGCCCTTATACAAAGACTCAAATTTTGTATCGATTATCTGAGATGATAGAAGGAAATAAAGACAGCTATGTTGATCTTTTAGTTTTATGTGGCAGTACAAAAAATCAGGCAAAGAAAGATGTAGAAACTACAATTGAAAATATTGTTTGGTATGCAGGCTTAGCTGACAAGTGGGAGCAAGTATCAGGTAATTTAAATCCAGTAAACGGTGAATACTTTAATATTTCACATCAAAATCCAATTGGGGTAGTTTTTTCTTTAAATAGCAACAACAATTCATTAACTTCTTTATTAAATAGCATTATTCAACCTTTAACTGTTGGGTGTTCTGTTATTTCATTCTCTGAGGAATCATCAATTATTGCACTTAAGTTTGCTGAAGATATTAATAATTCTGACTTTCCTCCTGGTTCATTAAATATTCTTTCTGGTCAATTTGAAAATGTTTTTGAAGATGTCAGTAAACATGTTGAAATTAATTTAATTTCAATTTGTAAAGAAATTCCTAATGAAATGCTTAAAAAAATTCAAGAAAATGCTTCAAGTTCAGTTAAAAGAATTGTAAATATACCTTCTATAGATGGTATTTCTTCAATTCTGCCATTCTTAGAGACCAAAACTGTGTGGCATCCAAAAGGCACATAAAAATTGTCATACCAAGAATTTAATATTTAATTATTCATACCCTGTATTAGCTACTTTGATTATGTCAAAGTAGCTAATTTCATTAAAATAGAAAAGTTATGGAAGATAAAACTTGGGGTACATTACCCACACCAAAGATATACATTGAACTTCAAGGAGAGTTTATTGATTTTAATAAAGAAGAAGAGTTCCTTGTTTGTAAATTTCCAGTTCAATCCAAATATTTTAATCCAATGGATACAACGTTAGGTGGGATTATCGATTCATACATGGATGTAACAATGGGCCCTTTGAGTTGGCTTTTAGGAGAAAGGGTAGTTACAAAATCTTTTTCAGCAAAATACATAAGACCTGTCACAGCAGATTATAAATATGTTACTGCAAAAGCATGGAGAGATTCACTTTCGAAAAAAGGATCAATTTATAAAGCTGAACTTTACCTAGATACTGATGAATTAGCTGCAGTTTCCGAGGGGCTTTTTGTTGAACCAAAAAATTAATTTTTAATTTTTAAAAACCTATAAGCGGACAATATGACAATAACGATACCAACAAGTTGAATATTATTTGTGTACTCGTTAAGAAAAACATAACCAAAAATTGTAGAAAAAATTGGAATTATATAAACAGTAATTGACCCTGCCACTGCTCCAACATCATTAATTAGATTATAAAAGGATACAAAAGCAATTCCGCTACTACCAATCCCTAATAATAAGATTGGGAACAATGAATCTGAAACACTAGGTAATACAATATCTGAATTAGGTAACAACATAATAAATGAAAACAACGTTGCATATCTCAAAGAAATTTTTAATGTTGGAATTGCTCCATAATCTTTTATTAAAGGTTGAACTATATTTGCAGCAAATCCATAGCTAATTGATGCAATTAAAGCTAACAATGCACCGATGTTCAGATCATTTAAAAAGTTATTCAATCCGAAGGAAACGAGATAAATTCCAACAAATCCTAGACTCAAATAAAACTTTTGCATTCTTGTTATATTTTCTTTATAAATTAATACTGCAATTAATCCAATAAATATTGGAGTAGAGCCATTAATTAAACCAGCTAAGCTAGAGGAAATAGTTTCTTCAGCTTTTGCAAATAAATAAAAAGGTAAAACCATCCAAAGCATTCCAATTGATGCTAAATTCTTATGAGTATTTTTTGGAAAAGGAGTCTTTTTTAAAAAAATAATATTTATAAAGATCATACCAATAAGAATTCTGTAGAAGGAAATTTGAAAAGGATTTAAGTCAACTAATGCATATTTCATCATTAAAAAAGATGACCCCCAAAGTGCTGAGGTTAAAAGCATTTGCAGATAATTTACAATTTTCAATGAAAAATCCTTATTAAAAAAACAATAGAGTCACCATCCAACAGGGTAGAAGGATTAGTGTAGTGGTTCAAACTGACACAAAGGCGACTCTAATTTAATTATATTGAGTTTATATTTTTTGGTCCGTTACAAGGACAGTTTTTTTTCGATGTTTTATTAACTGATTTACAGGTAATCCATTATCCTTACCAATTTCTTTCAAAATATCAGACTTATTTTCTCCAGTTACTAAGAGGTATACATTTTCAATATTAGAAAGTAATTCAAAAGTTGATGTAATTCTCCATTTGCTTAATATATTTACTTCATTTGCAACAAATCCAATTGATTTATTATTCACTGCAGTTGTATTTGGAAATAGAGAAGCTATGTGACCATCATCACCAACTCCAAGAATTGCGCTATTAAAATTTTGAATTTTTGACAATACTAATTTTGAATATTCATCTGCTGATATGTTTGGATTTTCATTAAATTGTAATTCTAAAATGTTCATTTTTGTTTTACTAAATATTTCATTTATCATTCTTTGATTAGAAATTTCATCGTTTATGGGAACATGTCTATCATCTATTGTCCATAAAGAAATATCACTATTTTCATGATAAGTATTTGCAAAGTTTTGATAGAAAAATCTTGGCGTACTTCCGCCTGACAACCCTAAACTAAATTTTTCATTATCCTGTATAAATTTGCCAATCAACTCTTGAAGTCTTAAAGATGCATCTTCATGACTGTTTTCTTTTATTATCTCAAGCGAATCAAACATAGTTAACCATTACAATTGTTAAATTAGTAGTATCAATGTTAGTGGAAAAAAGTATTCAAATAAAAGGTAAGAACCAATTAACTGGTGAAATAGAAATCTCTGGTGCAAAGAATGCGGTTCTTAAACAGATGATTCTTCCAATACTTTGTGAAGGACAATATAAAATTGAAAATGTTCCTAATATTGCTGATGTATTTTACATGCAAGATGTACTTGGTGTATTAGGTATTACTTCTAATTTAGATGGAAAAACCCTTGAGATAGTATCGCCTAGTGATATTTCCGTTGAAGCTCCATATGAAATTGTTCAAAAAATGAGAGCTTCAATTATTGTTCTTGGACCGTTACTTGCCAGAAAAGGAGAAGCAAAAATTGCTTTTCCTGGAGGAGACCAGCTTGGACCTAGGCCTGTCAAAATGCATATTGAAGCACTTGAAAAAATGGGAGCATCATTTGAATTAGACCACGGAGTTTTGATTGGTAAAACAGACGGTTTAAAAGGCGTTGAAATTAATTTACCCTATGCATCTGTTGGTGCCACTGAAAATACATTATTAGCGGCAGTACTTGCTGAGGGTACCACAGTCATTGAAAACGCGGCACGAGAACCTGAAGTTGTGGATCTAATAAAGATGTTAAAAAATATGGGTGCCGATATAACAGGTGAGGGCAGTAGCGAAATAGTAATTAATGGAGTAAGTACATTAAAGAGTACAAATCACAAAGTCATTGGAGACCGTATAGTTGCGGGAACATATATTGGTGCTTTTTTATCAACAAATGGAAACGGTAGAATAGATGGAATTAATCCAGATCATTTACCTATGGAAATTAAAAAGTTTACAGAGATGGGAGCAAAATTTGAAATTAGCAGCGATTCTATTGAGATTGAATCACCTAAACAACTATCGCCAATTGATATTTCTACACTTCCATTTCCAGGCATTGCTACTGATTTGCAACCAATATTTGGAGCCTCACTATTAAAAGCCAACGGAACATCAATAATCACAGAAAATGTTTACGACCAACGCTTTCAGTGGATTCCAGAAGTGCAGAGAATGGGTGCCGATATACAAATAGGGTGGCAACATGCAATGATTAAAGGTGTAGATAAATTATCAGGAGCACCTGTTCACTCTACAGATATTAGAACTGGTGCAAGCCTTATAATTGCTGCTTTACAGGCAGATGGTGAATCAACAATTTCGGGAATAGACCATATAGAAAGGGGATATGAAAATATTGTCTCTCTACTAAGTTCTATTGGTAGTGAAATTGAATATAATTAAGTTATGGCAAATATAGAATTTCCAGAAGTTAAAGACAGAGATCCAAATTCTAAAATAGATATGGACATCTTAAATGACACGATCGAGTACATAAGACCCGCTGTTCAGGCAGATGGGGGAGATATTAAGTTAGCTTCTGTAAATGACGGTGTTGTTAACATCGAAATGCTAGGAGCATGCCAAGGTTGTCCATTATCCATTGCAACTTTAAAAAGTGGTATAGAGAGAATTCTTAAAGATAAAGTTCCAGGTGTAGTTGAGGTAATAGCTACCTAATTAATCCACCTGAGCAGTATAAAAATTAAGGCCCACCAATAAACCTTTGTCAACTAATGGCTCAATAATGTACTGAACTTTATTTAAAGTTAAACTACCTCCTATTTGATCAGGCGTTGAAACCTCATCATATAAACCTAATTTACTAAGTACTGATTCCCTTCCATCTTTATCAAGAGTGTCGTCAGCCATAGCAACAAGGATTAAAAAGAATAATTTTGTTCTTTGCGATGTGGTTTCGTCGCTTACAACTGGTGAAAAGAATTCGACATTTGTCACAATATCATTTTCAACTATTAAATTTAGAGCAAAAGAACCTGCTGTTTCTTCCGTTTTACCAAATTGATAAAAAAGTACTGTCTGTTCAGAACCGGCCCACCTTACTTCATCAGGCTTGATAGAAAAATATAAAACTGTATCTTCATCGTTTGCAATTTCTGAGATTAGTTTGTTCCAATTTGATACATATTCCGATGTAGACTTTCCTAAACCTTTCGTAAAAATTATTACATCGTTATTTTGCGATTCAGTTTCAATCGTTTCTGTATCTGTTGAACTACAAAAGGAAAACAATAATGTAAAAAAAAGAAGAAAAGTAATTTTTTTCATTCGATTATTTCCTTTAAGTTTTTTAAATTCTTTTTCCAAATATATTTTAAAACATAGCTACCAAAAAACTCTCCAATGATACCCCCAAGATAAATGGGAAATTTTAAAGTTTCTTCCCATTTAAATTCTGTCTGAGATTCATTTAGTTCTTTCAAATAGAAAATGCCTTCTCCTGTGACAATTCCTTCATGAATAACCCCAATAGATTCTTTTTCTTTCCATTCAGTAACAGTAATAATGTCTGTTAACTTTATCGGACCTACTTTTGTTAATACATTCATTTTTGTATCAATTCCAGAATTGTTTTCTGAGAGAATATCAATTTTTACAGCATCTTCCATCCAATTGACGTGGTTTTCCATAACTTTCACTTCTTCCCAGACTGCATCTAGTGGTTTATTGATAATTATTGAAGTTTTTATTCTTTTACTCATTGCTTGTTAAACAATATTAGTTCATTATTAAAATAAATATATATATGAAAAGAAATGATTACCTTTATTTAGATCATGCGGCTACAACGCCAATGCGTGAAAGCGCATTTGAGGCCTTTAAAAATGCAGAAGAGTTTGCATATGCAAATTCCTCAGGTGGTCATGAGTTATCAAGAAGAGCAAAGAACTTACTTGAAGAATCAAGAGATTTTATAGCCAGCTATTTTGGTGCTGCACCCAGCGAAATTACATTTACAAGTGGAGGGACAGAAGCTGATAACTGGGTTATAAAGGCGCCTTTTATTAATTCTAAAAATAGTCAAAATTTAGTAACTTCAAAAATTGAACATGAAGCTGTTCTTGCATCAGCTGAATGGCTCGAAACCCAAGGTCAGGAAGTTAATTATGCTAGTTGCAATGAAGACGGGCAGGTAGATATCAATGAATTTTTAGATAAATGCAACAACGATACAGCTATTGCATCTCTAATGTATGCAAACAATGAAACTGGGGTAGTTCAACAAATAGAAAAAATAGCTAAAGAGGTAAAAATTAAAAATTCAGATATCTTATTTCACTCAGATGTAGTTCAAGCAGTTTCTTCAGAAAAACTAGATTTTCACAAATTAGGGATTGATAGCGCAGCAGTTTCAGGGCATAAAATAGGTGGTCCAAAAGGAATTGGAATTATGTTTTTAAGTTCAAAATATAAACTTCCTAACTATTTTCATGGTGGAAAACAAGAATTAGAAAAAAGAGCTGGAACGGTAAACGTTTCAGGTGTAGCTGGCCTTGCTGCTGCTCTGAAAGAACATCAAGACAATTTTGATAATGAAAAGAAAAGAATACTTCAAGAAAGAGAAATATTTGAAAATGAACTAAAAAACGTCCTAGAGGTAAAAATTGTTGGTGAAAAAATTGATCGATTATGTCACATTTCAAATATACAATTTAAGAGTGTTAATTCAGAAACATTAATGGTTGCACTTGATCTAAAAGGGTTAGGTGTTTCAAGAGGTTCTGCATGTGCAAGTGGTGCTCAAAAACCTTCCCATGTATTAGTTGCTATGAATGTCCCTGATATTGACGTAAATAGTCATCTACGTTTTAGCTTTGGCTGGAATACTAAAGAGGGTGATGGGAAATATGCATCAGAAATTGTAAT
>Ga0181563_10002508_pt1 | contig 17789 bp, 11 predicted proteins | sample 011ome_25_FD_133759 | JGI IMG/M metagenome (GOLD analysis project Ga0181563, IMG submission 133759) | Coastal salt marsh microbial communities from the Groves Creek Marsh, Skidaway Island, Georgia - 011512CT metaG (megahit assembly) | ecosystem: Environmental > Aquatic > Marine > Intertidal...
TCGAGTTTTACTACTCATCAATCAGTCACAGCAGAAAGGGCATCTACATGACCTTCGCTAGTTTAGGATTCCTAATTCTGGCGTTATTCGGAGCGTTAACAACCTCACATGGAGGTTCAAATAACAAAACGAGTGTCATACAAAAAAACGGTGATTCGCAATTGTCTTTTGCTGAGCTGTCTTTGGAATCTCTTCAAAGTTTTGGGAGTATCCAATGAAGCTTCAAATGATTGGCTGTAGTCACCACGATGCAGCTGTTGAATTTAGAGAAAAAATATCATTCACCTCCGAGGAAGCTGGCAAAGCCCTCGGGTTGTTCCGAGAACGATTTCCTTCCTCAGAAATCGTATTACTGAGCACATGCAACCGTGTGGAGCTCTACACAACGTCTGATGACCAGAGTTTGGTCGATAAAAATACGGTTGCTTCGTTTTTAGCAGAGCAGCAAGGATTATCGGTTGATGAAGTAATTGACCAAATGATTTATCGATCTGGAAATCAAGCTGTGGAGCATCTTTTCACGGTAGCTTCAAGCCTTGACAGCATGGTGGTGGGAGAAGCTCAGATACTTTCACAAGTAAAACAAGCATACGATTTGGCGTGTACTTGGGATTCTGTTGGTCCACTGACTCATGGAGTGTTTCAGGCGGCGAATCGAGCCGCAAAGAGAGTTCAGCAAGAAACAGACATACACCGACGACGTGTTAGTGTTCCGAGTGTTGCGGTGGGCGAAGTAGCCACGGAGATCTTCGATCATCTTGCTGACAAAAGAATTGTTTTGTGTGGAGCAGGCGAGATGGGTCAGGAAACTCTTCGTTATCTTAAACAAGCTGGAGCGAACAATATCTGTGTATTGAACCGCAACTATGATCGAGCGATTCGGGTTGCGGAAAGCTTTGATGCAACAAGTGATTTGTGGGACTCATTAGATCGACAGATGTTGGATGCAGATCTTGTGATAGGAACGACTTCCGCAACCGAACCGATCTTGGAACTAGAAACCTTTCAACCGATTCATGCAAAACGCGGTCACCGTTTACTGCTTATACTCGACTTAGCGGTACCTCGTGACTTCGACCCAAGGATCGGTAAGCTTGCGAACGTCTACTTGTACGGAATTGACGATCTTCGAAACGCTTGCGAACGTAATCAGCGAGAACGAGAAAAAGAATGGCCAAAAGCGAAGACCATCATCGCTGAGGAAACCCATAAGTTCATGCAGGCGCTGAATCATCGCGCCACTGGACCGGTCATACAGAGACTGCGCGAACAAGCTCACGAGTTAAAACAAGATGAGCTGGAACGGTTAATCAACAAGCTGAAGCTATCCGAAATGAATCCGGTTATGGTCAAGGAAATAGAAAAATCCTTTGACCGCCTAATCAATAAGCTCTTACATCCACCACTTGCTTCCGTGAGAGATGACGCTGCCGAGGGACATAGCAAAGGTTTACTAGAGGCGTTACGCCATCTGTTTAATTTGGGTGACTAAACGTTCACAACCAAAAGCCGAGGGCAATTGGTCTTTCAGTTAGTCCCAATCATCATCTGACTCTTCTTCTTCGGCGTCGTCCCAATCATCGTCATCTTGGTCGTCGTCGTCATCCCAATCTTCGTCATCATCATCATCGTCTTCTTCGGCGTCTGATTCGTCGACCTCTTCCCAAGCGTCATCTTCTTCATCGTCATCTAGATCTTCTTCAGAGTCATCCTCTTCATCATCGAGATCTTCATCATCCCAATCTTCGTCATCGTCACTTGACCAGTCGTCGTCATCATCTTCTTCTTCATCGTCACCGTCATCGTAGTACTCGTTCTCTTCGTCCTCGATTTCAGACGTCGGCGTACTTGCAGCATTATTAGATAGCTGAGAATCACACATTGGATCAACCACTGCGAATTCAGTCTCTGCCAGAACAGGCGCGATAGTACTACTCACGACAAGCTCCTTCGTGGATGTCGATAGATCTTCGTTTGGTAAAATGTGAATTGGATCGTCTTGCAACGCATTGATTTCGATTGGCGGTAACGCCTCAACACTTCGCAATCCGAAAAGTTGTAAAAAACGTTTGGTGGTTCCGTAAAGATAGGGTCTCCCAAGCTCTTCACTGCGTCCGACGATGCGAACCAGATCTCGCTCCATCAATTGTCTTAGTAGTTCACCACAACCAACGCCCCTGACCGCCTCAGCATTCGCTCGCGACACTGGCTGATGGTAAGCAACAACGGCCAGTGTTTCCATCATCGGTGTTGAAATACGAACAGTTGAGGGCAAATGTCCAAGGCGAGTCAGCCAAGGAGCTAGGCTCGGATGTGTGAACATCCGGAAACCACCAGCTACCTGCTCAATTCGGATCGCTCGGCAATTATCCTCATAAATCTGATTGAGTTGGCGGACAAGTGTACGAGCCTGTGTAGCATCCGCCAAGTGCGCCAACTGTGCTAGTTTTCGAGGACTGAGGGCAGTTTTTGCTACTAAAAGGACCGCCTCCGTCCGCAATCTGGCCAGTCTAGGATCAATCGGCTCGCTGCATTCTTTTTCTGATTCAGAAATCTCCGTGTTGTCGTCAATCTCTGAAATAGAATCAGGAAGTTGGCTAACTTTGCGTCCGTGGAGCATCATGTGACCGTCCCAGTCACGGAGACCGGCGAACGCCAACTTCTCGCTGCCCCGAAAGAGACCGAGGCGCCGTTTCATGAGAAAAGATGCTTGATCCATGGTCATTAGATAAATTTGAGTCTTATATCCTGCTGTGTTTACGCTATCTATTTTGGAATACTGCTCTCTTGATTTGACAACGCGGCGATATGCAATTGAGTTAAAGTACTGCTAGCTATCCCATTCTACCTGTGATTTAGTCCATGGAATCTAGTGCGAAAAAAAACCGATCCAATCGGTTTATCAGAATTTCGGTATCTCTAGTATCGTCGGTGCTAGTGGCTCTGATTCTTGGCTTAATTATTTTGGTGCAAGGACGTGTAAGTGGAGTCGAATTTTCGCCGACAAATTTTCAGCGGAGAAATTTTCATTTTTTCGAAATTCCAGTGTTGGAGCAGCAAGTTACTCCCATCACGCGAACAAATGTGTCGCACCCAACACTCAGTTTCCTACGCAAACGGGGGTTTGTGACCGTGTTCTCAAAATTACCCCCGAGGTGGGATCTCGTTTCATTGTCGCGAGGACTTTCTGGATCAAGCGATGCGGACGCTGAGCTTCTCATGACTCCTCTGGAAATGGAATACTGGAAAAGCTGGTCCGAACAGAATTCGGCTGAAGCTAAAATACTTTGGCCCATTACACAAAAATTGGCTCTCCGAGAATTATACCTATTGGTACCACCCTTACTCGAAATCGCACAGAGTGAAACGAATACGTTGGACTTTGAGGATCAAATTCTCGCACAATTGCGGAGCGATGTTGTCCAACTAACAGAGGATTTGCGTGCCGAAAACAATATGAGTTTAGCTGATCAAATCCTTAAAGACGCGAAATCGGACTTTCCGTCGGTCAAATGGCCATAGTGGAATTCGTATTCGCTTCGTAATTCACAAATTATTTCTTTATCTCTTCAAACTGATACGGCTAGGCGAGTGACCCTGATCTACCTGGACAATGCTGCTACGACACAGATAGACCCTGAAGTTATTTCGCTGATTACGAAGGTCATGGCTGACGGACCATTGAACGCTTCTAGCTTGCACTCATGTGGACGGATTGCCAGGAATTATTTAGAGCTTGCTACGGATCAAATCGGAAGGTGCCTGAATAGCAAGATGGATGAACCCGGTGGAGCTCGCCTTGTTTTCACCGGTAGCGGTACCGAAGCGAATAACCTCGTCATTCGAGGGATGTGTAAAAAGAATCCGCTTATCATTAGCCGAATAGAACACCCCAGTGTGATTGGGGTTGGTCAATGGCTTGAAAGGACTGGACAAAAAGTTCACTGGTTAGAAGTTGATTCGATAGGACGGGTATCGACAGAGCATCTCGAGTCTCTTTTGCAGTCTGATACTAATCTATCCAGCTTGGTATCGATTATGTGGGCAAATAATGAAACCGGGGTGCTTCAACCTATCGATCGAATATCTGAGCTATGTCGAAAATACAACGCAAAACTTCATGTTGATGCGACGCAATGTGTAGGAAAAATACCTATCGATCTAGAAAAGATTTCGCTTACATCAATGTCATTCACTGGACATAAATTTCACGGGCCAGCGGGAGTCGGGGGTGTTTGGCTCTCTGGTGGTGAGACGCTTGATCCCATCATGTATGGAGGAGAACAACAATTGGAAACTCGTCCGGGTACAGAGCCAGTGGCACTAATTGCTGGAATGGCATTCGCATTAGAAATTGCCTGTGAACGAATACCAGAGACCCTCGTTCAGTGTAGCAATCTTAGGGACAGGCTAGAAAATTGCCTTAAAGAGATGTTTCCTGATATCGTTATACAGGGCTCGAAAACCTCTAGGCTTCCTGGCACCAGTTGTATTTCGTTCTTGGGAGCAGATCGTCAATCGATGTTGATGGCTCTGGACTTAGAAGGGGTCTCGTGTAGCAGTGGTTCAGCGTGTAGCAGTGGGAGTAGCCCGCCAAGTCATGTCTTGCATGCGATGCGGCGTAGTAAAAGCGAGATTAATAGTGCGATTCGATTTGCTGTTTCTCGATTTTCAACTTTAAGTGAAATTGAGTCTGCTGTGGAGAAAATATCGAAGGTATACCGCCGACTCAAGAAATAAATGTGCTCGGTAATTTAAACAGATTTCACCGATACACTTCAGCTATTTATTTTCATCGTTAGCTATTAAACATCTGAACGACATGGTTTGACTTAGGCGTTTTTGATGACGAATCAAAGTACCAGAACTGATAATCAAATCGATTCCATTCCCTTCGAAAGACCCAAGGATTGGATTCGTCGACGGGACGCTCCAAAACCTCATCATATTCTCCCTTACTTTATCGCTGGCCCAGAAAACCGATTGTCGGCTTTTGTAAGCGAATCATTGGCGAAGATACTTCCCGATGCAAACCCACTTTTACTTACCGGAACAACTGGGGCTGGTAAGACTTCAATTGCGCTTCTTATAGCTGCCAGAATTTCGCAGCTTCTCAATAAGTTAACACCAGAATGCGATCTTATAACCTCTGAAGTTGGTGCTTCCTCCGAACCAATCTCCAATGTTTTATACATGACGTCTAATGACTTTCACCGTGAATATTCAGAAAACGTAGCTGCTGATATTCTTCAGTCGATGCGAGAAACAATTCAACAATCATCAATATGGATTGTTGAAGACTTACATCATCTGCAAGAAAAATATAGTGCCCAAGAAGAATTAGCTTTGCGAATTGAAGGTCGAACACTGGCAAATAAACCAACCTTATTAACAAGCAATCTTCGACCTTCAGAAATAGCAGGAATGAAACCAGATTTTTGTAGTCGTTGTGTTGAAGGGTTGACCATACCTCTGCAATATCCTGGTTATGAAGCTTCTCGACAAATCATTACTGAGTTATCGATGCGACATGATTTGACTTTGGATGATGAATCGATCTTACATTTGCTTAGCTTGTCCACCGCGAAATCGTCTGTTCGTGAGCTCGACTCTATTCTTCGCTCGTTGGTTTTATGGTCTAAGGTTAATGATGCTCCGTTAACACTGGACGCAATCACAAACACGTATCACTCAGCTAGCCACCAACAACCAATAACACTCTCAAGAATTTGTGCGTTAGTCGCTAAGCACTTCAAGATCAAACGCTCAGATATTCGCAGTCACTCGAGGAAACAATCACTCGTTCGCGCTAGATCACTAGCGATGCTAATCGCTCGCAAATTTACTACCAAAACGATGATGCAGATCGGCGACTACTTCGGTGGACGAGATCACACCACTGTGCTGCACGCGATTCGAACCACGGAACAGCGATTAAAGAAAGATCGTGTGCTCTCTGAGGCAATGGAGAAAATAGAACTGGAATTAGTTAGCTAGAACATCCATGGTTAAATACTGAAAACTTTTTTCCAAAAATTTAACCTCCAATAAAGCTTTCGATGTTGGTGGAAAAACTGTTGGATTCCAGACTGAGACTGTCATAGCCAAACCGAGCAAGTCTCGACAAAGATTGTGGAAACCCTAACTATGTTGGAAAAATGGCCAGCCGTTGACATATAGACAACGACAGTCAACGGTTTTTCCACAATGGAATTTTTTCCTTAAGTTGTTTATTTTCAATGACTTAAAGATGGTTAATTGATTGTCTCCAACAACAATTGCTTAACCATTACGAAGAAGACGATAGTTATATTTACTTTGATAGAATAAGTATAAAAGCTGAAGATCAAAAAAGAGCCAACGATCGTCAATAGACGGGTGCACCAGAGCAAGTTGCAGCGTCATACTGGTGACTCAAATATTTTAAAACTCGTGACCACTCGCTCTTGATTGCTATTTCATGAAGATCATTTGCCAACGCGAAGCTCTCACAAATGCCTTTACCCTAGCGGCGAGCATTGCCCCGACGAGATCTCCCAAAGAGATCCTAATGAATGTCAAGTTGGTAGCTACTAGCGATCGAATTATTCTGACAGCCACCGATATGGAAGTAGGCATTCGATTAGATGTGGAAGAAGGCATCGAAGTCGAGGCTGAGGGTACCGCATTGCTTCCGGTTCAGAGAACCATGGCGATTCTTAGAGAAAGCACTGACCCAACGATAACTATCGAAACGGACAATTCTGGAATTAGAATAAGTGGGACAAGAAGTAAATTTCGACTGCCGGGTGGAAATCCGGATGAGTTCCCAAGCGTGAGTGGTTTCGAAGAGGATAAGTATCATGTGATTCCAACGAGACTGTTCCGAGAGATGGTGAAACGGACGGTGTTTGCTACCGATTCAGAAAGCAGTCGATTTGCTTTGGGCGGTGTTCTGCTTGAACTCGATAATGAAAAAGTAATCGCTGTTGGTACAGATGGGCGGCGTCTGGCAAGAATGGAAGGTCTTGGGCAGTCAGTCGGAGATCACCAAACCACAGGATCAAGTACGATCGTACCGACTCGCGCGATTCAATTGATCGAACGAGCACTAAATGATCGAGATGAATCAGTCGATGTAGCGGCTAGAAACAATGATTTGTTAGTGCGTACACCGCGCGGCGTTATCTATTCGCGATTAGTAGAAGGCCGATATCCAAACTGGAGGCAGGTATTTCCTCAAAGAGAGTCCGCGGTTGAAATAGATATGACCGTAGGGCCACTTTATTCCGCTCTGCGACAAGCTGCGATCGTGACGGATCATGACAGTCGAGGCATTGATTTCACGTTCGCTGATGGAACGTTGAAAATGGAAGCTAACACCGCTGAGATTGGAGAATCTCAGATTGAACTTCCAATTGCTTACGATGGAGAGCCTATTACTTTGACGCTAGATCATCGATATGTGGCAGATTTTTGCAAAGTTTTGGATAATGAACTGAACTTTGTGATGGAAATAGAGTCATCATCGTCGCCAGCGCTGCTTTTGACTGATGACGGTTATGGGTATGTCATCATGCCGATGGCAAGAGATCGGTAAACAAAAAAACCCGTTCGATTGAACGGGTTTTTCGCCTATCTGGTTTCGATTATCAGGTTGATTCAACCTGGTTCATTCGGTCGTATCAGAAGATGTCGCGGTAACCTCCTGCTCAGCGGGTGCTAAGCCACGAGACTCCCCTTTGAAATCAAGACGTACTAATTTGATCTTTGAATTCTTAGGTCCAACGATTTTTCCCTCGTCGGTCATTGTGACCTTGGACGAAGGAACTTGTTTTCCATCTTCATTTTCGGCAATGACATCCACCAGGATTGTGTCGTGATTCTCGAAAGCACCTCGCAGTAGTTCTTCACTGAGAGGGTCCTCAATTCTTTGCTCGAGGGCGCGACGAAGTGGTCTGGCTCCGTAATCAAGATTACTCCCCTTTTTCACCAAAAATTCTTTGGCTAGGTCGGTAAGTTCAAGGTTTAATCCTCGCTCCATGAGTCTTTGGCGAACTTTCGATAGCTCAAAGTCAATCACACCTTTCAAATCGTTATTATTCAGGTGTCGGAATATAATGACATCGTCTAGTCGGTTCAAAAATTCAGGTCTAAAAACCCTCTCTATCTGATCCATCACTCGCTGTTTCATAGAATCGTAGCTAGCGTCATCATCTGGTTTTTGGAAACCAAATGATGACTGGTTCTTGATGGCTTCAGCACCCGCATTCGTAGTCATGATGAGGATGGTGTTGCGGAAATCGACATTGCGTCCAAAGGAGTCTGTAAGCCGACCTTCTTCCATCACTTGCAGCATCATATTGAAAACGTCCGGATGGGCTTTTTCAATTTCGTCGAAAAGCACCACAGCATATGGGCGGCGTCTGATTTTCTCTGTGAGTTGTCCACCTTCTTCGTATCCAACGAAACCAGGAGGAGCTCCGATCAATCGGCTCACATTGTGCTTTTCCATGTACTCGCTCATATCGATATGAACCAGAGCATCAGAGTCACCAAATAAATATTCAGCAAGTGATTTTGCTAGAAGTGTTTTACCGACTCCTGTGGGTCCAGCGAAAATGAAGCACCCAGTCGGTCGTTTCGGATCTTTCAGTCCGCTTCGACTACGACGTACGGCCTTAGATACTGCTGTGACGGCTGTGTTTTGGCTGACGACTCTCTTGTGAAGCTCTTCTTCCATCTTCATCAAACGAAGGCTGTCTTCGGTAGAGAGCCTGGTTAACGGAATACCCGTCATCTTGCTGACAACTTCCGCGATGATCTCCTCGTCAACAACTCCGTCGGTTTGTTGACTTTTATCACGCCAATCTTGAGTGATCTGATCTTTCTTCTTTCGAAGTTTTTCTGCTTGATCACGAAGGTTCGCTGCCTTCTCGAAGTCCTGATTGGCTACAGCTTCTTCCTTTTCTTTATTCAGCTTTTCGACTTCTTCGTCGATTTCTTTTAGATCTGGTGGCCGAGTCATTGTTCGCAACCGGACTCTCGCACCCGCTTCATCGATAACGTCAATTGCTTTATCGGGTAGACATCTTGCTGTGATGTATCGTTCGCTCATCTCGACAGCAGCGACAATCGCATCGTCAGTAAACTGCACGCGATGGTGTTCTTCGTATCTCCCACGAAGACCCTTAAGGATCTCAATCGTCTCGGCCTTACCGGTCGGTTCGACCATAATTTCTTGGAAACGCCTCGCTAGAGCATTATCTTTTTCAATGTACTTTCGGTACTCATCGAGAGTTGTCGCACCGATGCACTGAATTTCTCCTCGTGCTAGTGCGGGCTTAAGTACATTTGCGGCATCAATCGCGCCCTCAGCCCCACCAGCACCTACTAGAGTGTGCAGTTCATCAATGAAGAGAATGGTATTTTTGACGCGCCGTACTTCAGTCATGACCGCTTTGATACGTTCTTCAAACTGACCTCGGTACTTCGTACCAGCGACCATCATGGCCAGATCAAGTACGACGATTCTTTTTTCTGAAAGAATTTCTGGTATATCGCCTTCGATAACGCGTTGTGCGAAACCTTCGACAATGGCCGTTTTCCCTACGCCCGCTTCTCCTAAAAGAACCGGATTATTCTTAGTCCGACGACATAGGATTTGAATTGCTCGTTCGATCTCCCGCTCTCGTCCGATCACGGGATCCAATTCACCTTTCTTAGCAAGTTCGGTAAGATCTCGTCCGAAGCTATCAAGGGCTGGCGTTTTACTCTTACTGGTTTTTCCCGAGCTTGCGTTGCCTTCTCCTTCAGCGGACCTTCCAGCTCGTTCGCCGCCTACTTCAGCACCCTCTAGGCCGTGACCTAGGAGATTGAGAACTTCTTCTCGGACGTCCTCTAGTTTGAGACCTAGATTCATAAGAACTTGAGCCGCTACTCCCTCTTGTTCTCGTAAAAGACCGAGGAGTATGTGTTCGGTACCGACATAGCTGTGGTTAAGGTTTCTCGCCTCTTCCATTGAGTATTCGATAACCTTTTTCGCGCGAGGAGTTTGTGGGAGCTTCCCCACGGTTACCATTTCGGGCCCACTCTGAACGAGTTTTTCAACCTCAAGACGGATTTTCCGAAGATCAACTTCGAGGTTTTTAAGAACGTTAGCGGCAACGCCACTACCTTCCTTTACAAGACCTAAGAGGATGTGTTCGGTGCCGATGTATTCGTGGTTGAAACGTTGCGCTTCCTGATTAGCCAACTGCATGACTTTTCTTGCGCGATCAGTAAATCGTTCGTACATGGTCTATCTCGTTACGATTTCGTTGTTGATTCTCCCTAACCCGTTAGTTAGTTCTAAAATCAACGTTTCAAATATTAGTCGTTTTTAGTGTTTTAATATGCAGTTGAAAAATTCATCTGCCATTTTGGCCGTGCAGGAGCCCGACCAAACCATCCTACGCAAACTTCACACCATATGGTTGCACTACGGCTACCACTTTTGTGGGGATTTCGGCAAGCCAGAAGTTGGAAAGACAATAATCAAGTCATGAAATTCTATCTGTTCCAGCAAAATACGGGGATAGGTGCGAACGAACCGAAAAGAGGGAAAAAAAACTCATTGCATTTAAATTTCAATTTCACACATAAAAGTGTGTCAATTGCTTGAACATTTGGTACTTACCTGTCTTTTACGCAACTGAAATGAGCGATTCCGAAGAATCTTGATGATTATCTTCCGAAACCGCTTCCGCCTTCATTTGACGGCTTAATCGGCGTTGTTCGGCGTCTATTTCAAGCCACCACGCATCCGAAACCTCAAGACGACTCATTTCCCGAAGCAAAAGACTGGCCGCTTCAAAACGTTGAGTTTGTCGATACAAACCAGCAAGCAGCAATAAAGCTGGAGGATCTCGCGGCTCAATTCCTAGCATATCGGTGAGCGACCCTTCAGCGTCGGCGTATTGTTTTGCCAGCATTTGCGCCAACGCCGCTTTGTAAAGGTCACATGCTTCAGGTGTTTCTACTCGGTTCATGATCGCAGGAAGATTTCTCAGATCACGGATTACGAAGAGAATCCAGATAGGAACACCAATCCAAAAAATCAATCCGGCAACCGAAGCAGGCAACCAGTCAGGGTAAATAAAGCGGGCTACAAGGTAAATATTCACAAGGAGAGAAAACACGATTGCATATGGCAGGGCAGTTAACCGCCCTCTCCACCATATTTCGACAAGACCAGGCCATAAACAAGTGAGATAATAGGTTCCGCTCATGGATTATTCCTACGAAAGTCACCGCCACAAGATCAAGGTGGTTTTCCCGGATCATTCAAAAGTGGCTGCACTAGTAGCATTTTTCATAGTATCAATACTGCTGATATTCCCAAACGGATCGATAAGCCTGTTGTGCCTCAAAATATTCCAGTAGATCGGCGTAGAACGGGTTTGAAGATAGGGTGGAACTATCGCCGACGACGATTAGTTTTTTTCGAGCGCGAGTCATCGCTACATTGGTTCTGCGAAGATCTGAAAGGAAACCAATTTGACGTTCGGGATTAGAACGCACCATGGTCAAAAGAACACAATCTTTCTCACGGCCTTGAAACCCGTCTACTGTATCAACCTCAACTCCAATCGAACCGAATAGATCTCGCAGATAGCGTACCTGAGCAGAGTAAGGCGCTATTACCGCAAGTTGATTCTCTGACAATCCTGATTCAAGCAATTGATGAACTAGCCCAACAATGATCCGAGCTTCATTAGGATTGAATTTACTTTCACCCTCTTCTTCAATCGCTTCAACGAAATCTGCACCCGCTGTATCAACAAAAAGCAATGGTTGCTGAGTGAATTCATCGACCGAGACAGATGAGTCATCAGTGAGACAATGATTAATGACAGAAGGGTCAGCGATTAATTCTGCTCCATAAAAATATTGACTAGGGAAATCCATTATTTTCTTATTCATGCGATATTGAACTGTAAGTCGTTTAAATATCGATTCTCCCTCTCGATCAATTAGTTCTTCCAACATCGATCGCTTCAATCCTCGCCTAGCAGCTTCATCGCTAAGTACCGTAGGTGGTAGTTGATGATGGTCTCCAGCCAAAATAATTTTATTTGCTTTCAGTATGGCTTGCCACGTTCCGGGCATCGTTGCTTGGCAAGCCTCGTCGATAACCACCAAGTCAAAGTGTTGGTCTCCAAGGAGATCATCGTCGATAGTGGTAGTGGTACAAATTACGTCGGCGCTTTGGATAATATTTCTAACGATTGATTTTTCAATCGAACGGATCTGTGCTCGCAAGATGCCAGCTTCGCTAAAGTATTCGCGTTTGCGTTGTCTCCAGTCTTTACCTCGAGTTAGTTTTTGACCATCTCGCACTAGTTGTTGGATCTCGCGTCGCATTTCTAAAACAACTCGAGTACTCGGATCTCGGTCTACTAATTCATCCAGCGTAAACTCACGAAGTTCAGGGAATACTCTCGCAGGATGGCCTACTCGCACAGCCTTGATACCTAATCGGGCAATTTTCTGGAGAAGATTATCAACGCCAGAATTACTGGGAGCACAGGCTAGTATCCGATTGCCTCGTTTTGTTTCTTGGTAGATCAATTCCGCAAGGGTCGTAGTTTTTCCTGTTCCAGGTGGACCGTGAATGATGGCTAGATCTTCATTCGTTAAGCCAAATCGTACAGCAGATTTTTGCGATTTATTCAGATGTGATTTGCATGACAGTCCTTGGAAGTCGGCATCATGACAACGAGGATTGCGTAAACCAATTATGATATCTCGGAGTTGTTTAGATCGACCTGTAGCCATTCTGGCTTTTGCGATGGCGGCCATCTGTCGGCGTCGCGTCGTTTCATCCGGTGACAAATCCACGCGAAAAGTATTTCCGTCGGGCCATTGATCTAATGCAATCTGTATCAAATCTTTGCGTTTGGCACTTACTACACCTGGTACACCTTGATCGCTGATGGCGTTCTCGTCAGAAACAACGACAGGCGATCCAACTTTGAGCCGATTCGGCGGTAAATCCCGGTCATTTCTTTTCTGAAAGTCAATGATCATCCGACCAGCAAGTCCAGTTCTATGATCAGTGATTGATAATTTCAGAAGTGTTTCACCCGATTTTTCAGCTTCCTTCGTCGAACGAATCCTCCGTCGACGTGCCATTCTTTCTCGCTCAGCAACACCCTCTAGGTTCAACCAAATTTCTAACTCATCGAAATATGCACTCGTTTCGCGTGGTAGCGTGGATTTTCCGTTCATTTGATTCTTTTGTTATTCGTTTCGTCTGAACATTACCCCACGAGTAAGTCCTGACGGCGTCATCGATTTTTGAGCAGAGTGTTCTGGTTTAGATGGTCACACGTTCGGTATGCAGTAATTTTTCGCAGCGTTGAGGGGAAACCTTCACTGAGGTGCCTAACGATTGAGCAAAAAGACTCACACGGAGTTCTTCAATCATCCATCTAAACTCAGAATTGCTTTGGCACGCAGCATTTCTGTTTGCTTCATGAATATCAGCCAACCAGCGATTCCATAGATCGCTGATGATGGTTTCGGACTCATTAATTCGATCTTTTTGAATCGATAACCGCTCTATCTTTATAAACAGCGCATCCAAGTATCGGGGGTAATGAATCAACCACCTCCATGGAGTTATTTCAAGGAATTGATCATGGTATAACCAGCTTAGCTGTTGATGGATCGATTCTTGAAATACAGAGTTTTCAAGCATTTTTGCTTTTTGTTCAAGGATCGAGCGGACTTGAAAATGAGAGTCGATCCACTGTCTTAGCCATCGTGATATTTCTTGAGACGCAATTGAAATACGTTGCAACGAATTCTTTTGTTGTTCTCGGAACCGATGTATGGATCGTATAGGAGGATTGTTCTCGACAAACGCTACTCGCGTTAATAAATCCATGAACCGATTTTCTAGATTCTTAGAAGACAGAACATTACTAAGTTTAATCTTTGCAACGTCAAATCCAGGGAGGTGTCGCACCTGCGAACGAATCTCTTTTTGTTCTGCTAAGTAGAATAGTCTGCATGTCCCTCGTAGAATCGATAGATCAGCAACCTCTTGCGAGGAGAAAAGTTCGGTAGAAACACTTTGACCGTGATCAACCAAACCCGGGAAAAGCCGAACATCTAATCCGCCTTGATTAGTGAGGACGAACTTGGGTAACTCTTCGATGTCGAAGACGGATGTTTGTACCCGACTCCAAGACATGTCAATTGAGTTGGTTACCGGCTTCACCACATGATCCAATGCAGGTAGTGATTTCTGTAAGGCGGCTAAACAACGATTTTCAGCGATCGTTTCTCCAGCATCATCAACGACCGTTATTAAAAAATTGAGATATTCCTCGAGTTTATCACCTTGAAAGTCACTCTCGGTAATTTCACATTCACCGTATTGGGACAGTGCTTTACAGACGGTCGAATAAAACGGCTTGCGACCAAAATCCTTGATCAAGGGTTCGGCGATGATTTTGGCAGCGTCCGCGGCAGGAACAAAATTTCTTCTCAAACGCTTCGGAAGCGATTTAATTAATTGAATCAGCTTATCTATAAAGAATCCCGGGACCATCCACTCGAGTGTATCTTCACTGATTTGCGATAGCGTCGATTGATGAACTTTTAGCCTGATCCCATCTTTTGAATTGCCAGGTGAAAAAGAATATTCCAGTGGAAGTTTCGAACCACCAATCTCAATTTCATCAGGGAAGTCACCGTCGGTTAGGTTGAAATCGGTGCCGATGAGATTAGAGGGATGAAAGAAAAGAGATGAAACATCGTCGTGAGGTGTGTGTGAAGAAATCGAATCGATTAAGTCATTGTTTGACCATTTAAAATTCATCCAATTAGGGGGACGATCAGAAACTTTTCGATCCAGCTTTTCCAGCGAACCACGATCAGTAACATCCGTTGGTAATCTTTCTCGATAAAGATTCGCAATCTGGTAATTATCAACAATAAAATCTCGATTTCGAGTACGGGAGGCGAGATCTGCAATCGCATTAAGTAACGACTGATTGTGGCGAACGAAACGAGCATTCGTTCGAAGTAGTCCCTCGCTTAATCCCGGATCGATTAGAAGGTCCCTTGCAGTTGTGGGATCAATAGGAGACAGAGGAACTCGCCTTTTTAAAACGACAGGCAGTCCGAACAAGTGTTGCGATTCAAAGCAGAATGCCGCACCTTTTTTTGTACTCCAGTAAGGATCGGAGTGTGATCGATTCAACAAATGGGATGCACATAACTCTATCCAGTCTGGATGAACACGAGCTACAACTCTCGCGAAAGTGCTAGTCGTCTCGATGACTTCGGAGGCCACAATCCATTTGGGACATGTGTCAGATAATCCAGAACCAGGCCAAAGTTTCAACTTTAAACCGCCTGCCCCAATGTATTCTTTTTTGTTCTCTGCTAAGGCGACACCTGATAATAAACCTGATAAGAGAGACTGATGAATCTTTGCATATAGTTCATCATCGACAATCGATTCGGAATCATTAAGGTAGCGAATCGAATTGATACTCTGCGGTGAAGAATCAGCTCGATTGACCTTGTCTTCGATGCTTATTAGGTTTTTTAGTTGGCGATAAACATCCGCCCATTCGCGCATTCTTGTAGAAGACAGGTATTGTCGCCTAAGAGTTTTAGTGACTTGGCTGCGGCTTTTAGTCGTTCTGATATCGCCGTAATATTTCCACAACTTCAGGAGCGATATAAAATCACTTCGGGTATCTTTAAACGGTTCGTGACATTCGTCGGCTGCTTGTTGCTTATCGATCGGTCGTTCTCGAGGATCTTGGATTTCCAATGCTGCTGCTATTGGAAGAACCTCTGCTAAACATCTATTTTCTTTCGCTGCAACAAGTATTCGTGCAACGCGGGGATCGACCGGGAGTTTAGAAATCCGCGAACCGATTTGGGTAAGCATCTGCTCTTCATCGATTGCATTGATTTCACGTAACGTCCGCAGTCCATCGTTGATTGCCGTTGGCTTTGGAGGGTCGAGTAACGGAAAATCTTCGATTCGGCCTAGCTTAAGCGATTTTAGCTGCAAAATGACGGAAGCTAGGTTCGCTCGTTGGATTTCCGGTGTTGTGTAGGGCGCACGCCCGTCAAAATCATTTTGCGAGAATAGCCTGATACAGATACCCGGCCCTAATCGACCGCAGCGACCAGATCGTTGATTCGCACTCGCCTGACTAATCGGTTCGATTGGAAGTCGTTGTACTTTCAGACGAGGATTGTAACGGCTGATGCGGGCTGTACCGGAGTCGATTACATAGCGAATTTTCGGGACCGTCAGCGAGCTTTCTGCGACGTTCGTCGCGAAGATGATTCGCAACTTGTTACCAATGGGGTTAAATATTTTTTGTTGCTGACTTTGCGGCAACCGAGCATAAAGCGGGAGCAAATCAAACCGATTGGCTAATCCCAAACGCTCGTAATGACCAGCGACTCGGTGAGAAACTTCGCGAATATCTCGCTCGGTTGGTAGAAATACCAGCGTGTCGCCCGAACCATGGGAAGATAACGCCGATAAACCCTGAATCACGTGATTCGAAAGATCATATTTGCTGTTGGTATTTTCTTTATCTTCCCAAGGAAGGTAAAAGATTTCGACAGGATATCCCCTGCCCTCCACTGAAATAATTGGCGCCGGAATACCGTCGGTGGCAAAATGATCTGCAAAACGCTTAGCGTCGATCGTCGCCGACGTAATAATTATTTTTAAATCGATCCTATGGGACCGAATTTTTTTTAAGTACCCAAGTAAGAAATCGATGTTCAAAGATCGTTCATGAGCTTCATCAATGATCAATGCATCATATTGATTTAGAAATTTATCAGTCTGCGTCTCCGCTAATAAAATCCCGTCCGTCATCAGTTTGATGAGAGTGTTCGAATTCGTTTGATCTCCAAAGCGAACCTTGTAGCCAACCATATTGCCGACATCATCACCGATTTCTTGTGAGATTCTGTTTGCAATACTACGCGCTGCTAAGCGACGAGGCTGCGTGTGGCCAATCATTCCGTCTCGGCCCAATCCCGCCTCAAGGCAGAACTTTGGCAATTGAGTACTTTTACCGCTGCCTGTTTCTCCGCAAACAATGAGAACTTGATTCGATCGTATTTTTTCGATCAGGTCCAATCGGTGAGCGGTAATGGGCAGTTCTTGGTCATAGTGGATCGAGGGATTGAGTTCGCTCCTCAATCTTTTTTTCTCGATTGATTCTGATAACTGCTTTGAGAAGCTCTCGCTAGAAATTTTATCACGGATCTTTAATAAACGATGGCGGTCAACCCTTAACGCATCGTCAACAAGCAATCGATCCGAAATTTTTGGACTGGTAGGTTTAGATTGCATGAGAGTTGATTCACTCGATTACCAAGTGCGAATAAAGATCGACACGTTAAATTTATTTGAAACAATAACCGAGTTGATAAAATCGATTATTCGCTGTTCGATGTTTAATTTAACGGCCAAATGATCGGCACAGTGATAATGGTTACCAAGAAGACAATCACGCTCAAAGGCAGTCCAAATTTTAGATAGTCTTTTACTTGATACCCACCAACACTGTAGACCATCGTATTGGTTTGATAACCAAATGGTGATAGGAAACTGGCAGAAGCAGCGATCATTAATGTGATAACAAATGGAATCGGATTGCACTGCAAAGAGGAAGCTGCATTGATTGCGATTGGGAACATTAAGACTGCAGCAGCATTGTTGGTAATCATTTCCGTGCAAAGCATTGTTGCAATGTAAATACCGATCA